>ERZ791659.1197-NODE-1197-length-14661-cov-3.23901_pt1 | contig 14661 bp, 10 predicted proteins | sample MGYA00510053_ERZ791659 | MGnify/ENA primary metagenome ERZ791659 (study PRJEB30046, sample SAMN00715192) | human gut metagenome | study: EMG produced TPA metagenomics assembly of the A metagenome-wide association study of gut microbiota in type 2... | reverse complement strand
GTACCGTCGTAAGCTTTTTCTAGTTCTTCGTGGCTTGCGCTTGTTACAGCTTCGCCGTTTTCATAAGCATCCCAGTTGAAGTCTTCAATAGGAGCTACGTTCTTTAAGTTTTCCATTAATAAATAAATTGTTTAATACTTTAATTAAATAAGACATTATATTATCTCTAAATCGGGCGCAAAGGTAGAAATATTTTCTTGATTGACAAAAGAATGGCTGAATAAAAGATGCTTGTATCCGTATTTTTTGTAATATTGCAAGTCTTAATATATACAGTTTTTGCCATGGACGAGAGATTGGACAAAGTCAAGGTACAGTTCAGCTATTTGCCGCTCATTAATTTTGCGATACAACAAAACAGTGCACCGGTCATTCATCAGCTTTCTATAGAGAACGCAACATCTGCCCCGCTAAAGGACATACAAGTACAAATCACGGCTGAACCCGCTTTCGGCAATGCTGTCCCGACAGTTATCGAGCTGATTCCGGCACATGGCACGGTATCTTTGCAGCCCCTTTCTCTCACGTTATCGGCCAATTACTTCACGCAACTGACCGAGCGTTTGTCCGGCAACCTGAAGATAGAAATCACTTCCGAAGCATCGCTGATATTTACGCAGACCTACCCTATCGACATTTTGGCTTATGACCAATGGGGCGGGCTCAATGTGCTTCCTGAAATGCTGGCTGCCTTTATCACTCCCAATCACACCGCCATCTTACCTATTATAAAAAGAGCGGCTGCTATTTTGGGGCAATGGACGGACAGCCCGTCTCTTGACGAATATCAGAGCCGCAACCCGGACAGGGTGAGAAAGCAGATGGCTGCCATTTATACCGCCATTTCCGAACAGCAGATTATATACAGCACCATTCCCGCTAGCTTCGAAGAATACGGGCAACGTGTCCGGTTGGCTGACTCCGTGATGGCTCAGAAATTGGGAACTTGTCTCGATATGTCCCTGCTCTATGCTTCGTGCCTGGAAGCTATCGGGCTGAACCCGCTTATCATCATTACCCAAGGGCACGCTTTCGCAGGAGCGTGGCTAGTGCCGGAAACGTTTCCCGATCCCACCGTGGACGACGTTTCTTTATTAACCAAAAGAACGGCCGAAGGAATCTACGACATCACTTTGGTGGAGACGACCTGCATGAACATGGGACACCAGTCCGACTTCGACAATGCCGTGAAGAAAGCGAACGGCAAGCTGACGGACGGAAGTAATTTCATGCTTGCGATAGATGTGAAGAGAGCAAGACATTCGGGGATTCGTCCCATCCCTCAACGCATATTGCATGGACAGACATGGGAAATAGAAGAGAATGAACCTGTTGTCCCTAAGAATACAGTGCATGTCACCCCGCAAAGTATTAATCCTTATGATTTATCGGGCACCGAAACGCAGACTGTCATTACCAAACAGCTATTGTGGGAAAGACGTTTGCTCGATTTAAGCCTGCGCAATAATCTGCTGAACATCCGTATTACTAAAAATACACTCCAACTTATTCCGGCAAATCTCGCCTGTCTGGAAGATGCTTTGGCCGAAGGAGAAGAGTTCCGTATCCTTCACCACCCTGCCGGTTGGGAAAGTCCGGCTATGGAGTTCGGTATCTATTCATCCGTTCCCGAATCCAATCCGATAGTCGATTTCATCAATTCGGAACTTTCACAGAAAAGATTACGTTTTTACTTGTCCGAGAATGATTTAGGCAAAGCATTGACTCATCTCTACCGTTCTTCGCGTACATCTATCGAGGAGAATGGAGCTAATACGCTGTATCTTGCCCTTGGATTGCTGAAATGGTATGAGACTCCTTCCAGCGAACGTCCCCGCTATGCGCCAATACTATTACTACCGGTCGAAATCATCCGCAAATCAGCAGCTAAGGGGTATGTAATCCGTTCGCGTGAAGAGGAGACGATGATGAATATCACTTTACTGGAGATGCTCCGCCAAAACTTTGGAATCAGCGTGCCCGGATTAGACCCATTGCCTTCCGACGAAAGTGGCGTAAACGTGAAATTAATCTACTCTATCATCCGAAACAGCATCAAGAATCAACGCAAATGGGACGTTGAGGAACAAGCTATCCTTGGCATCTTTTCTTTCAATAAGTTTATCATGTGGAATGACATTCATAATAATGCCCACAAACTGGTTCAGAATAAAATCGTATCGAGCCTCATCAACGGAAAGATTGAATGGGAAGCCGCCACGGAAGAAATAGATGCTACCTACATGGACAAGCAACTGTCTCCTGCCGATATTGTACTGCCTATCATCGCCGATTCTTCGCAACTGGAAGCCATATACGAAGCGGTACACGACAAGACATTTATCCTGCACGGCCCACCGGGAACAGGAAAGTCGCAAACGATTACCAATATTATCGCCAATGCTCTTTATAAAGGAAAACGGGTATTGTTTGTAGCGGAAAAGATGGCTGCCCTTTCCGTTGTCCAAAACAGACTGGCTGCCATTGGTCTTGCTCCGTTCTGCCTGGAAATTCATTCCAATAAGACAAAGAAATCCGCAGTCATCTCACAACTGAAAGAGACGACTGAAATTATCAGGAAAACGCCACCCGAAGAATTCAAGAAGGAAGCGGAACGCTTGTTGAACCTGCGGGCGGAATTGAATAAATATATCGAAGCTCTGCATAAAGAGTACCCGTTCGGAGTTTCATTATACGATGCGATTATTCATTATCAATCGTTGGATGCCGAGCCTTGTTTCAATATTCCTCAAGGCTATCTGGAGAAATTGGATAAAGATACGTTTTCGCAATGGGAAGATGCCGTTGAATCTTTGGTAAGAACGGCCAATGCGTGCGGGCATCCGCATCAACACCCGTTGACGGGTATCTTCATTACAGAATATTCATCTGCCGTAAAAGACGAAGCCGCCCGAACGCTCACCGAATTTATCGACTTGCTGAAGGCTATCCAACAGAAACTGGTTACATTATCCGCGCTTCTGAAAGATACGGAGATGCATCCCACACGTACAGACTTTCAGACGATTGCGAATATTATCCGAAGAATACTCGATATTCCCGAACTTACTCCCGGTTTATTGACTCTGCCATTGTTGAATGAAACTCTTGATGAATATCGTGAAGTAGTGAATCATGGTCGTAAACGTGACGAATCAAGAAAAGCTATCGAAACTGGATTTACAAAAGAAATCCTGCAAGTGGATGCCGGGAACATGTTAGCCGAATGGAACCGGATATCCGCCCAATGGTTTCTTCCGAGATATTTCGGACAGAGAAAAATAAAGAAGGCTCTCCATATCTATGCCCTGAAAGCCATTGAACCGGATGCTATCCAACCTTTACTTCATCAGATTATTCAATATCAGGAAGAGAACAAAGCCGTTCAGAAATATGCAAGCCAACTGCCGTCCCTGTTCGGACGATTCGGAAAGAATGAAGACTGGAAGACCATTGAGCAGATTATCAATGACATGATTTCCCTACATTCGCATCTGCTGAACTATTCGAAAGACATAGCCAAAGTTTCACAAATCAAACAGAATCTGTCTACACAACTGGCTGAAGGCATACAGACATTCAGAGATATTCATGCCCAGTCTCTCAATGAAATCTATCAGTATTCGGATACACTCGCGAATATAGAGCACAGGCTTTCCGAAACGTTGGGCATATCCATAGCGGAACTCTATATCAATTCGGCTGACTGGATTCATACAGGCATATCAAAAGCTCAAACGTGGAAAGAAAATCTGGATAAACTCAAGGACTGGTATCAATGGCTGCAAACCTACCGGACGCTGGATAAACTTAACATCGGATTTATCGCAACGGAATATAAGGAGAAGAATATTCCTACTTCCCAACTTGCTGACAGCTTTTATAGAAGTTTTTACCAGAGCGCTATTCAGTATATCATTCCCAAGGAGCCAACCCTGGAGTTGTTCAACGGCAAGATATTCAATGATATAATAGCGAAGTACAAACAAATATCGACTCAATTCGAAGAAACCACCAAGAAGGAATTATTTGCCAGGTTGGCTTCCAACATTCCATCTTTTACTCACGAAGCCATTCAAAGCTCCGAAGTCGGCATACTCCGAAAGAACATCCGGAACAATGCCCGTGGCATATCCATCCGTAAGTTGTTCGACCAAATTCCGACTTTGCTGTCGCGTATGTGTCCGTGTATGTTGATGAGTCCGCTTTCCGTAGCTCAGTTCATTGATACGGACGCGGATAAATTTGACCTGATAGTCTTTGACGAAGCATCGCAGATGCCGACTTATGAAGCCGTAGGCGCCATTGCCCGGGGTAACAATGTGATTATTGTAGGCGACCCGAAACAGATGCCGCCTACCAACTTTTTCTCTGTCAATACCGTTGACGAAGATAATATCGAGATGGAAGATTTGGAAAGTATTCTTGATGACTGTCTTGCTTTGTCTATTCCATCGAAGTATTTATTGTGGCATTATCGAAGCAAGCACGAGAGTCTTATCGCTTTCAGTAACTCCGAGTACTACGACAATAAACTGATGACTTTCCCGTCGCCCGATAATATTGAATCCAAGGTAAGGCTGGTGTCTATCAACGGGTATTATGACAAAGGTAAATCCCGTCAGAATCAAGCCGAAGCGCAAGCGGTGGTCGATGAAATAGAAAGAAGGTTGAGAAGCGAGGAATTAAGAAAGAAGAGTATTGGCGTTGTTACTTTCAGTATTGTTCAGCAAGCCTTAATAGAAGATTTATTATCCGACCTCTTTATCTTCCACCCCGAACTGGAAACTCTGGCTTTGGAATGTGAAGAACCGCTATTTATCAAGAACCTGGAGAATGTGCAGGGAGATGAACGGGATGTGATTCTCTTTTCCGTGGGTTACGGCCCGGACGCCACAGGACGTGTCAGCATGAACTTCGGCCCGCTAAACCGGACAGGTGGAGAAAGAAGGCTGAATGTGGCTGTTTCCCGCGCCCGGTATGAAATGATTATTTATTCTACCTTAAGGTCGGACATGATAGACTTGAACCGGACTTCTTCCATTGGTGTAGCCGGACTGAAACGCTTCCTTGAGTATGCGGAAAAAGGGACAAGAAATATAGTCAACAGTGCCGCTAATCCGCTATCGGACACATCAGCTTCTATCGAGAATATCATAGCTGACAAATTGCGTTCACTGGGATATACTGTACATACCGACATCGGATGCTCCGGTTATAAGATCGACATAGGAATAGTAGATACTCAAAACGGGTCTAATTATCAACTTGGCATTATCTGTGACGGAAAGAATTATCAGCGTACCAAGACTGCACGCGACCGGGAGATTGTTCAAAACAATGTCCTGAAAACACTCGGCTGGACTATCTGTCGTATATGGACAATGGACTGGTGGGAAAAACCGGATGAAGTAATTGCATCCATACAGCAGGCAATCTCTCGAAAGAAAGAATCCGAAGCAAACGCGGAGACTGATACTGCGCAGACAAATACCACTCCGGCAACCATAACGGAAGAAAAACAAAACGAGAAGCCTGCTTCAACCCCCAAAAGGAGTACTAATGAAGTCTCATTACTTCTCAAAACGTCACCGACTGCTACTGAAAAGCAAACAGTTTCCACATTGGTTGCCCCAAGTAGACTACAGGATTATGAGTCCACCAAAGTCACTCCGGATAAATATCTGCCCGAAGATTTCTTCCTCCCGGAAAGTTATCCAGTCCTTACTTCCCAAATACAGAAAATAATAGAAAACGAAGCTCCGGTCAGCAAATCCCTGCTTTGCAAAAAGATTCTGTCCGAATGGGGAATCAGCCGTTTGGGGCCACGGATAGAAGCACATATAGAAACTGTGTTTAAGGCACTGAATACATATAATACAGAGCACGACGGATATGTTTATTGTTGGAAAGACAAAGAACAGTGCAGTTCATATCTAGCTTACCGACCGGATTCCGACCGGGATGTAACTGATATATCTCCTGAAGAAATAGCCAACGCCATCCAGCAGATACTCACCGACTCCATCAGCCTGCCTATGGCAGATTTGATAAAAGCATGCGCACAGACTTTCGGTTTCCCCCGTATGGGTTCGACCATAGATGCCGCCATGCGGAGAGGTATCCGCGAAGCAGTGAAAAGAAATTATGCAAAAATGGAAAATGGACGGGTAACGATTGCCAATTAATACCGTTTGCCAATTAATACCGTTCAAGACTGATTAATAATGTTTCTCCAGACGTTTCAGGGCGATAATAGAATCGGATACATAAGCGTTATCCGGTTCTATCGACCGCCAATAACAAAGTTCCCCGATCAGCCGTTTCAGATAGGCAGGGTCGTTTGAACCGATTCTACGTTGATGTTCCACCAATCCTTTTGTCAGGATGAAATAAACATTCTTCCGAATCTCCCGCTTTCTTGTTTTAGGAATCGTCAGCTTCACACCGGAACTGACAGATACGCCTGTGATAATCTTCCTGTCATACTCATGCAGGAAACGGGTCTTTTTATGATTCGGTTCAAACTTCTCGTCACGGATTATCTGTTTAATCCGAGGGATTATCTGTTCTTTCGGGAACACGTCGCCCGAAAAAGTCAGGTCATCGGCATAGCGGGTATATGTCAACCCGTACTCTGCTGCCAACGCCGCCAATTTCTTATCCATCTCATAGCCGACAATATTACTCAATGCAGGACTCGTAGGAGCTCCCTGCGGTAAACTATTATGCAGGCAACATAATGTTCTAAAGACTTTCGCCACATTTGCCGGATAACCCATCTTCTCGAATGTCGCCTTCACCCTCGGGCTTCGTATAGAAAAGAAAAAATCATGAATATCCATTTTCAACACATACCGCTTTCCCAAATGAGGACTGGCATTGTCAACTACCGAGCGTCCGCATCGGAATCCGACTGCTGCCGGGTGGATGGTAGTCACCGATGATAAGATTCGGGAGTTAATAGTTGTTTGGATAGATTGGAGTTCTTTGAGCGGAGCAGAAATCATACGATATCCACCCCTTCTTTTCCTCACCCAAAACTCATGGTAATGGGTAGGGATGTTTTCAAGTATTTCTTTCAGTCTGTTTGCTTCCACGCCCAACAGGCTGGCGCACCAAACGACCGATTCATCATCAAACTTAGGCACATACGGAGATTGCGGAGCGGTAACCCCTAAAGCTCGTCGAAGCCAAGCTCCATGCCCGGATTCAGACTTGGAAGCACTTTCTTCCTTCCCACCACTAGCTGTTGCTTTCCACCTTTTATACCCCTCCTGTTTCCTGCTCGAAGAAATCATCTTATAAATCAGGAAACCGGTGATTATAAGTATTGTTATTAAAATACCGTCCATTTTGTATCATGTATATAAAGAAAGAGAGAAGAGGATGAGTTATTTACTAAAATAAATTTAAGGTATTTATACCTAAGAATTTATTTTCTAGGAAAATACCTGTGCTTATGAGGCGACTACACCTCTTTTGTGCTAAATTTTGCCCTCATCCTCTTCTACACAAAGATAGAAAATTCTTTCGATTTATGCAAAAAGAATGTCAAAAACTATCGGTTGAACAACTCAAATGTAAATTTGCAGCCTATTCCGCCGAAATTCCAATTCTCACTGCTCACAAAAACTCCGACATCAAAAATATGTGTGCCTATGCCATACCCTACTTCCATGTAAGGTTGAAGATGGGGCATGCAGAGGGCGCTTACGTAAATACGTTCATTCTGTACATAACGTGTATATTTCATCAGATGCTTCAGTATAAGGAATGGCGCTTCATAAGTGAAATGCCCGCGTACATAACGGCGGGAAGAGTTATACCAACGTCCGTCAAGCACTTGAAACACTCCACCGATTTCATCGTTCCATCCCACGGGAAGATTGCGACGGGAGAAGTTGGCGAAATCCACGAAATACAATTCATCCTGATTGGTGAACGCGCCAAATCCGAAACGATAATAGATGTTGCGCATCAGCCCCAGCCGGATTTGATGTTGAAGGTCAAACTCTATCCGTTCGTATTCTCCCGTACTTTTGAATACCCCCTTGATACCCCGTTCGTAATCGACAGAAAAAGTAGGATATAAAGAACGAAGATTTATCTTTCGTTTCCCGTTCATATAATAGTAGAGTCCCGGTGTCCATTCCACCCGGATACGGGGAGCGAAACTGATATAGGTATTCTTGAATTTCTCCATAAATTCAGGGGGTGGCATCGGATAGTCACCGGTTATCACGAAGCGGGAAGGCTCTACGGCCGTTCTCTTATGGGCGGAGAAACCCAGACTTATATCCAAACCATTGACTACCTCTACGGTATGGCGGAAATTAAAATACAAGTCTTTGAAATAATCAAGATGAATTAAATCGAAATTAAAGATACTGTCCGGCATGGCTTTCAACTCGTCCAGCACCTTACTGCTATAAATACGGTTACCGTTACCCACATTCAGACGGAAGAATCCACGCTTCTGCGGCCAATACTCAAAATCAGCATTCAACGACCAGTAGAATTCCTTACGCGTGAAATTATATCCGAGTTTAGGAACAACGCGAAGCAGTTTGTCTCCTCTGAAAAGACGGTTGTAACGAAAATCCTGCCGATAAGACAAACCGTTGCTTCCACTATAACTGAACAGAAGCGGATTGATGAACGGAGAGAAACGGACACTTCCGATATTGGAAAGATTGAACTTATAATCTTCCACCATCAGGTCGCCCATTGTTCCCCAAAAAGCCTGGCTCTTGGATGGCTTCTGTATAGTAGCCGTATCACGTCTCAGCCGATAATCATGGTACAATTTCTTCTCACTTTCATTCAAAGGGATAGGTCGCATGATGGCAAAGGTCGAAGCATCTGTCTTATAGGCATTCGTGTCGCATTGCAAAGAGAAAGATTCCGAGAGATTATAATTCGTCTTCTCTTTCTTACGCACTTTCTTTTCTTTTAGTTCGATGGATTTATAATCCAAAGAAGCAGTATAGTTGCCATCAACCTTATTTCCGAGGAACTTAAAAAGGGCTTCCACATCATAACGTACAGGCAGAAATTCATTTTTCTTGCCTACGTCTCCCATCTTAATCCAGCAGGTGAATGTTATCAGTTCCGACCGTCCCGAAAAACGTATTTCACGGACACTCCAGACATTACTGCTGACAATCATATATCCGCCTACAAGTTGGTCACTCTTTGTCCGTGGAATAAAACGTACCCGATAATCAAGATTATTCGGATCTCCCATCACACTGTCTATCCGGTATTTATAGTATTTCTGCCCGTTCTTGGCTAGTGGTGACAGCAACCGTTCGTCATTCAGCAGGGAAGAGGAGTAAATGTTCACATTAAAGTATTCGAGCAAACCCGGCAACCCTCTGTTTCCTCTCACTGTTCCCTGCGATGCTTTTACTTTTTGGTCGTAGATATTGGGAGCAGTATAATGAAGGTCACTGTAAGTTTCGAGCAGATACTCGCGCACCCCCTTTTGCAAACGGAACATGGAAGGTACATAACGAAGGATAAAGTTCTTTTTCTGAATATCCATCTTACCCTTTATATACAGGTTGGCACGATAATCACTGACTATCGTTTTATATAAAGGCGCAAAAGTCATGACACGTTCAATGATGGAATCGGCAGAAATACTTTTATGCGTATAAGGATTCATTATATAGTTACTGGCTGCCCCCTTTAAAGTAAAAGAGAACATACATAGTATGCATCCTATCAGTATTTTATCTCTCAATCGTCGTATCTCCTTCATTAACGTAGGCAAATATAAAAAAGAATATCGAAAAGCAAGGGGATTGGGGTACTAAAAAGAGTTATTAAGGAAATCCTGTTATAAAAAGAAAAGGGAGTATCCGACATTACAGATAATCCCTCTCCCGCATACATTACCATACCTACTACAGGAAATAAAAGACAGTAAATTAAATATCATTCAAAGAATTTTCATCATCTTCTTTCTCCTTTATCTTCACATTTATTTTATCTTCATATCTAATCTGAATCTGTCCATACTGATTAATATGTACTATAATCCCTCCTTTGTCAAGTGTCCAAAAGCTTATATAATTACATTTTTCTTTACGTAAAGCTTGCAATTCATATCCATCACCTTCATAATATGGTGAAGAGAAAAACTCAAAATGATCTTTAGGCTCTCCATACTTCTTTTTAAAAAGTTCCACCATCTCATTATAATCACTTTTCAAAGACGTCCATGATTCCTGTTCTGAATAGTACACACTAACCTTCCATACAGTCTTCGTTTTAGGAGAAGAGAGGATTAATACTTCTACCCATTTGCCTGTAAACAAGCCTTTCATTAAAGCTACATGATCTCTTGGATATTTTTTTAGAGAAAAACCATTTTTCTCCATTTTCTCCACAAAAGAAGACAAACTCCCTTCTAAAGTTATTCCCTTAAATTCAATATGAGAATCCTGAGAATAAATATTATTCGCTATAAATAGAACAAAAAACAGAATAAATATCTTTTTCATAACTATATATTGATATTATTGTCTATAGATACCTCAAATAGCACTTTTCCAGTCCTTTAATCAAAAATCATCTTCTATTGAAATAAACTTATTATATTGAGTTAATATTGTATTGAACTCAGTCCGCAATTCATCCATCATTTCAATCGCCTTTTTCTTAGAAATTCCACGCCCCATTTTTTTAGTATCAGGAACATTATCTCCTGTAAAATATGGAATTAAAGGCACGCTATACACCTTACCAACACCAGTTTGTTCGGCTGAAACACAATTAATATCGTATATTTCTATTTTATATTTGTTATCTTTAAACCTAAACTTTGTCAAATACTCATACTTATATATACATTTCAGTCCCATCCCCACGCTAATGGAAAATTCTTTTTCCGTTTTAACTTGTATTACTCCATTATCTTTATCTTCAAGAACTCTGCGCACATAAACTAATAGGCAAAACAGTCAAAAGAAAAAGAAAAATTTTATTCATAATCATACCTTTAATGTTTAGAAATTCATTAAATAATAAATTAACTTATATAGAAAAATCATTCTATTCTCTTATAAGTTCCACTTTCCTGACCATTGGTTATTTTCAGGACATCTTTTGAGAATAAACATTCCCATACCCTTTCCTGCCCGTTAAGTTTGTTTCCACCATCAGAATAAGTGATTACAATATTAATATTGTTAGCTGATATTTTATAGGTAAATAAATAATTGGTTGCAAAATCAGCTCCGTTGAGAAGTGCGTAATATCCAGTTCCATCATTCTCGAATTTCAGGTATTTATGAACACTTTCCGTACCTGTAGACCATGTTCCTATTATTTCTTCAGAGTTTAAATCAATCCAGTCATCATCAGAAGAAGAGCAACCACCCAAACCCAATAGGATTGTAAATAACAGAATTAACACAAAATATAAATTCTTTTTCATCTTATATAAATATTTAGTTTACTATATCGTTTGTGCTTTAGTAGCAAAATCTCAAAAAGAAATAAGATTATCGCATTTTGTTATATATACATTAGACAATAAACAAAGAGATTGTTGACAATGAGAAAAATTTATTTTCAATATGATAGTGGAGACATTCAGAGATAGTTTACTGTTATCTTCATTGATACTATTGCATCCATATAAAAATGATAATACTAGTAAGAAAAATAAAACTGTCTTCATATTGTCTGTTTTTAATCTGTGAATGATATTGCAAAGTAACGTACTTCTTTACATATAATCAAACTTTTTACTATTTTTTTTCAGAAAAACTCTCTTTCCTTTGCCGCACAATATCTTTTTTCTACCTTTGCAATATTATAAACGACAAGATGTTTTTACCAATTCATAAGGAAGAATTAATCACTTCGACTGCATCAATTAATAATTCCCCCTTATCCTTTAGCAATTTCATCCGCTTGAATTAATCTGTTGCACTTGGGCAACCGTTCGGATACACTTGTGTAACAGTCTAGTTACACTTGTCCATTCTGGTGAATGCCCAACTGCAAGCAAATAGTGATAATCTAAAAGGAATTATTATGAGCATACTTTACAAGACAACCCGCTTTGCGGATACTTTCAGTGGTGACAAGGAAACAAATGTACGGGTACAGCTATTATCATGGGATACGCTGGACACCAAAGCCTTTGTAGAATATCTGGCTTTCAAGAACAACATTTCCAAAGGAGATGCATACAAAAATCTCAGCATGGTATTGGAAGGCATAGAGGCTATTCTGAAAAACGGCAATATTCTCAATTTGGATGATTTCGGCAGTTTTTCTCTAAACGGCAGTTTCTGCGAAGACAAAGAACCCGGTGAAAACCATCGGGCGGAATCCATAGAGGTGAAGAACGTTGTGTTCAAGGCTGAAAAGCACTTGAAGAAACGGATAGCCGCGGCAGGATTTGAGAAGTATAACCCTGAAAGACATAACAAACGAAAGTACTAGAACGACATGGAATACGACAGAACTTACTCCATCCGAAAAGGTGAATACTTTGCGGATGCACTGAAACGCGCCGGTAAAGACTTTATCCCAACCAATTGCATCATCAACAAATTATTGCCCGGACTGGGGGCTACGCATTGCGAATTGACAGCACCACGGAAATCTATCATTATCGAGCCTAATGTGCCTGTTATCGAGTCGAAAGCGAAGAAACACAAGAATGCACAGGCTGTCTATAAAGGGGTGACTATCCGGAAAGTGGCTGATTTTCTGGAAGAGAATCGTGACAAGCATTACAAGCTGTTGACCACTCCCGAAGGTTTCACGAAAATCAAGGAAGCGATGCAAGCTGTAGAGATAGATATGTACACAGAATGCTTTATCTTGTTTGATGAATGTGAAAAGTTAGTGCAAGACGTGCATTACCGTGATTCCATCCGCGAACCGATGAACGATTTCTTCCGTTTTCAAAACAAGGCATTGATTTCCGCCACTCCTATCATACCCGAAAAGGACAATCGTTTCGATGGCTTTATGCGGGTATTGATTCAGCCAGACTATGCTTACCGTCAAAAACTGAAACTTATCACTACGAATAATGTACTGGAAACATTGCAGGAAGTGATTGATGCGAAGCGAGGAACAGTCTGTATCTTCTGCAACAGCATCGACTCGATAGACAGTTTTTACCGGTTGATACCCGAATTGAGTAATGCATGTACCTTTTGCAGCGAGGACGGGCAATACAAACTGTGGAAAGGCAACCGACGCAAGAAATCAATGATGATTACCGAACTGGAACGTTACAACTTCTTCACTTCACGTTTCTATTCGGCAGTAGATATCGTGTGCAAGAATCCCCCGCACGTGATTTTCATCAGCGATTTATACGGTGCCGCACAATCCGTCATCGACCCGGCTACCGAAGCTATCCAAATCATTGGACGTTTCCGCAGCGGAGTAAATAGTGTGACACATATTGCTTCTATCCGACTGGAACTGGAATGTATGTCTGCACCGGAAATTGACCACTGGATTCAGGGAGCATCCACCGTCTTCAACGGATGGAAGGTGCAACTGGCACGGACATCGAATATAGGAGAACGGACATTATTGCAGGAAGCTATCGGAGAAAATTCCTATCTTCCTTATCTGGACGAGAACGGAAAACCCGACCCGTTTCTGATAGCCAACTTCTATGAGAAGGAACAAGTGAAACGACTATATACCTCTGCTGATTTATTGTGTAATGCCTATCAGCAAACCAGCTATTTTGAATTCTCACACGAAGAACGCCTTATGCCGATTTCAGATAATGAGCGCATGGCTATCCAACATCGTCTGGCTAAGAAAAAGCGAGCGGAGCTTATCGTCCGCAAACTGGAAGAGATGGAAAAGATGAGCAGAACTACCGATAAGAAACTACAAAAACGCTATCAACGCATGTTGGGAAATCTCATAACTTCTACTGCTGACAGATATATATACGATTGCTTTTGCCGGTTTGGTGGTGAATTTATCCGTGAATCCGACTATAATGAAAATAAGTTGCGTACAGCATTAAATGTCAGCAGCGAACAATCCATCAAGAAGTCGGGACAGATGAAAACCCGTATCCAACGAACTTTCCCCATAGGGACTGAATTGTCGGTTCAGGAAGTAAAAAGTATGCTCAAGCAAGTATATAAGAAAATGGGACTGAACACCGGACGAGGTATCACGACTAAAGAACTAGAACAATATGCAGAGGTGGAAAATTATAGAAATCATGAAACCAGAACAATCAAAATACTGAAATTCAAATAATTAAAAGAAAAATGCAGTTTTTATTCCGAAAAAGATAAAAACTCCCTATTGATTTTTGCAAACTTATCTTAAAATCAGGCTATTTTTAAAGATAAGGCATTGATAATAAGCTCTGCGACATTTTTGTTTTTCCCCGTATAATACTTAGAATACAAACAAAAATGTCACAGAGAATTTTCCAAGTTATCTAAATGCCTTACTGATGTGACCTGTACAAAACTTATATGTTTACCAGTGTTTTTTACGTCAAGACCATAAAGTTCAGCCTTCCCCCTTAAGTCCGAAGGGGGCATATTCAAAAAAATATCTTATTTTTCAAATTACCCCCTAAAAAATAGGGGTACTTTCAGAAAAAACATATAATTTTGCGCCATCAACCGATAAAAA
>ERZ791659.1189-NODE-1189-length-14740-cov-2.40347_pt1 | contig 14740 bp, 9 predicted proteins | sample MGYA00510053_ERZ791659 | MGnify/ENA primary metagenome ERZ791659 (study PRJEB30046, sample SAMN00715192) | human gut metagenome | study: EMG produced TPA metagenomics assembly of the A metagenome-wide association study of gut microbiota in type 2... | reverse complement strand
CCCTCTGCCGGCTGTTCCGGCAGGTCCTCGCAAAGTACGGCGACGGCCCCTTTTTCTATGGCAGCCGGGATATAGGCATGCCCGTCTGTCTGCGTGCCGCGCATGGCCATAAACAGATGTCCTGCTTCTATCTGTCGGGAGTCTATGTTGATTCCTGTTATTTCTATGTCCGAAGCCCCCACAACCTGTACCGGTTGGATCGCTTTCAGTAATTCGTTCAGTTTCATACCTTATTATATATAATCAGTTCAGATGCAATACGATTGTTTGTCCTTTTCTTACTCTTGTTCCATTGGCTATCGACTGGCTTTTTACCTTGCCTACACCTACCAGATTTACTTTTATCCCTCTGCTTTCGAGCAGATAGACAGCATCCCGTGCGCCCATGCCGATCACGCTCGGAACAAAATCACGCATCAGGTCTCTGCTTTCTAAGATGACGCTTTTGGGGGCGGCATGTGTACTGCCCCAAGTCTCTTTGCCGCTTTTGATTTCGAACTTGGCCTGGCTCTGTATCTTCAGTTCATCGAGTACCCGTTTGGTATCATTCATCTCTCCGGCTTTTACGTCGGGAATTACCACGCTGTTGGTGTCGATGGCGTTTGTCAGTGGCAGACGCAAGTCTTTGGCATATACCCTTTCTGCTATTTTGCCGAATACGCTACCTGCCATCAACCCACCGGAAGCCGGAAGCCCCGGCTTCTGAATGGAGACGATGCAACTGTATTTCGGCGCTTCCGAAGGGAAGTATCCGCAAAAGCTGACTAAATAGTTCGTCCTGCCCGTTTTGTATCCGGCGGCGCCTTGTGAAATCTGTGCCGTTCCTGTTTTGCCGGATACGGCAAACTGCTTGCTGCCTGCCGGTCCTGCCAGTCCCTGATGCACTACCTTGTAGAGAATTTCCCGTATCTGTTTCAGCGTATTATCCGAACAGATTTTCGGGTTGATGACTTCTGTCGGGAACTCCTTTACTACTTCCCCGTCTTTTACAGCCGCTTTTACGAACTTCGGGCGAACCATTACGCCATCGTTCGCTATGGCATTGTAGAATGTCAGTATATTCATCGGGGGCACCTGCGTTTCGTACCCGATACTCATCCACGGGAGGGTAGTCTTGGCAAAATAACGTTCTTTCGGTCCTCTGATGTTGGGCTTTCCCTCTCCTGCGATCTGCAGGTGCAACGGCTGGTCGATGCTCATTCGTTTCAGTCCGTCTACGAACTTTTGCGGGTTGTCATGATAGAATTGGTCGATGATGCTGGATGTCCCCACGTTGGACGACACTTCCAAGATACGGGTTACGTTGATTCTGCCATATCCGCCGCGATGCCAGTTCCAGTCTTTCATCGGCCGTCCGTACATCATTTTGATACCGTTTCCCGTATCCACTTCGTAATCGGGGGTGATGTGCCCGTCTTCAAGAGCCACCATGATAGAAGCTGTCTTAAAGGTGGAACCCGGTTCGAGCATGTCGCTGATGGCATTGTTACGCATTTCGTAATAATTGCCGTCCGCCGCTTTCATCATGTTGACGATTGCTTTCACCTCGCCTGTGGCGACTTCCATTAAAACAGCAACGCCTACACTGGCATTTAGTTCTTTCAACTTATCTACCAATGCTTTTTCACAGATGTCCTGCATGCCCACATCGATGGTGGCGATAAGGTCGCAACCGTCTACGGGAGGAATATCTACGATGTTGAGGTATTTGTTCATCACCTTCTGGCGGTGCGTGATTCCGTCACGTCCTTTCAACAAGGTATCGAAAGCCAGTTCTATTCCATTCTTGGCACCTTGTGCGGTGTCTGCGTAGAGATCGCCCAATGTGCGTGCTGCCAGAGAGCCGAATGGTTTCTTGCGCTGGTTGTAAGCTAACTCATGGAATCCGCCTTTATACTTGTTCATGTTGAAAACAGGCAGGCGTTTGGCCTCTTTATATTGAATGTACGAGATACGTTTCGGGTAAATCAAATAATTGCGGCTTCCTTTTTTCATCCCTTTCTGTAGATGCGCTTTGAATTCAGCCGCACTTTTATCCGGGAATATCCGGTGCAACCCTTCACAGATCTCATTCATATGCTTTTTCAAGGAGTCGGTTTTGGCCGGTGCTCCTGCTTTGAAATCCATATAGATGCGGTATTCGGGCAGTGAACTTGCCATCAGTTTGCCGTCGGAGGAGATGATATTACCCCGATTAGGCTTTACCGTTACATTCTCTTTTACGAAACGGTCGGCAACATCCTGCCAGTATTGTCGCTCGGCAAACATGGTGATGCCTGCTTTTACCACGATTGCTACTCCTATCAGCCCCATTATGAGGATAACAAAGAAGTAACGGGTCATTATGTTTTTTTTATTGACAGCCAAAACTATTTATAATTTATAAATGACAATTGACAAATGGCAATTGACAATTAATGATTGATAATTTACTTTTTCTTTCCTTCTTCACTCTCCATTCTCCCTTTTCCCTTTTTTCTCCTTTCTTCCTTTTTTACTCTATCAGGTAAGGAGGATTTGTAGATGTCTGCAGATCACTCTCTTTGGTCGATATGTATTCCTCGATACGTGACTGACGACTTCTTTCCATCAATTCCGAGCTACGTGTGAGCGCGTCATATTTAATGTCGATAAGTTCTTTCTTCAGCTTATCTATTTCAATCTGCTGTTGTTGACTGGCATATCTGTTATGGATATAGAAGATAATAAATACCATAATGAGTACCAGCAATTTTGTCTGGCGGCGGAAAAAGTCTGTAGCTAAGATATCTCCTCCTAAAATGCTTTTCAAAGAGGCCCTTTTTTTCTTTTTGGGTTCTTTGTTCTCGTTTTTATTTATCTTTTTCTCTTCCATAAGTTTCTATCTCTTCTGCTTATTTCTTTTCTGCGATTCTTAGTTTGGCGCTCCGTGATCTCGGATTGCGTTCTATTTCCTCTTCGTCCGGCACAATGACTTTGTTGTTCACCAATTTAAAAGGCGTTTGCAGGTTACCGAAAAAATCCTGTGTAGCTTTACCTTCCACATTACCGGTTTTCATAATGTTTTTAACCATCCGGTCTTCCAATGAATGGTAAGTGATAACGACTAATCTTCCTCCCGGTTTCAAGGCTTCCGTTGCTGCGGTCAACATTTCTTTCAACGCCTCCATCTCTTGATTTACTTCAATGCGAAGTGCCTGAAACACCTTGGCAAGTTCTTTCTTCTCGCGTTCCCGGCCGAAGGGTGGCGTGATGTCCTCCAAAAACTCGCCGATTGTCTTTATTTGTCCGTTGGCACGGGCCTTGACGATGACCGATGCTAATTTGCGACTGTTTTTCAATTCTCCATACAGGTAGAAGATATCTGCCAACCGTTCTTCTGCATAAGTGTTTACCACATCTGCTGCTGTGAGTCCGGCCCGTTTGTTCATACGCATATCCAATGCACCGTCGAAGCGGAAAGAAAATCCTCGTTCACTGTCGTCGAAGTGATGGGAGGATACTCCCAAGTCTGCCAGTATGGCGTCTACTTTCTCTATATCGTGATAGCGTAGAAAGTTGTGCAGGTAGCGGAAATTGCTTCGCACGAAAATGAAGCGCGGGTCATCGACAATGTTTCGTTCGGCATCCTCGTCCTGATCGAATCCTAATAAACGTCCGTCTTTTTCCAAACGCGAAAGTATCTCGCGGGAATGCCCTCCACCACCGAAAGTCACGTCTACATACGTGCCATTCGGGCAGATATTCATTCCGTCTACGCTCTCTTTTAGTAATACCGGTACGTGATATGTCAATTCCTCTTGTGTCTCCTTCATCTGTTCTACCTTATTATATAAGCAAGTGACGGCAAAAATACATATTTCTCAAAGAAAAAAGAACCTCCTGTATGGAAAATATGGAATAAAGTTTTCAACAGATTGTTAAATGTTCCCCGGAGTGTTTTTCTTTTGGGTATTTGCCTTTTTCTGTTCCTGTAGTTGGATGCTTAGAAACTTGGTTTTCATCCGTATCTTTTTCAGAAATGCCGGTGCTGATTTAAAGCCGATACGTGCTACCCATACCTTGTCGGCAGTACACTCTTCCGGTTTTTCCACTCCTTTACTCGTGATTGTGGGAAAGAAATTGCCCAGCCCGTCGATGCTAACGGTGCGTCCTTGGTGCAGATGTTCGGCGATAACACCTGATAACTGTACAAGTACCGACATGACATCCCCGTCTTGCAGTGAACTCTTTTCCGCCAGTTGCCGGGCTATTTCCGCACTGTCGACGGGTTTCTTTTGTAAAGCTCTTGTGGTAGCATAATAACGCACGTTTGTTTCTCCCTTTGTTGTGTCCACCTTCTTGGTAACTACATAATTAATAGCCATATATTCTTCTGTTATTGATAATTATACTTGTACTGTTTATAAATTTGCAACTGTCTTGTTTGTGACTTTATACTTTTGCTTTAAAAACACGGGGATGTCTTGATACAAAACATGGGCATGTTGTAAACAAGAACATCCGGATGTTTTGAACGACAACATGGGGATGTCTTTAGTGCTGAATCTTTTCACAAAGATATGCTAAAGTATATGGCTGTGCAAGTAATAACCATGTGCTACGGCAGTCAAAAAGATATCTTTTTGTTATGCCTTGTAAATGAGTGGGTTGTAACTCATAATAGATTGGAATGGCAAAGAAATGATATATCCCCTCCTCCTATGGATTCCAATTTGCTTTTGTGGAAGAGGTCGCTTGTACTATAAAGTGTGAAGAGAATAATATAAATGATTCAGTTGTTATGTACGCTAATTTTCGGCTTTACGAGGTCTTTTTTGTTTTTTTTGTATTAGGGTCAATGATTTTTTTTTTGAATTGTCCGGGTATTATCATTTTTTTTAATCTCTTTTTTATTGTATCTTTTTGATAAATAGATGTTTATTGGAAAAAGTGTTAGTTGTGATTTGTCCGGGTTATATATTTGGAATTTTTATTTAAAACTCTTTATCTTTATAAAAAATAAATGCATATGAAGTTATTATTGTTCTTTTTGCTACTCTTTGCTCCTTCCCAGATGTCGGCGCAGTTCTTTTTGAGGTGTGCCTCGAATTCTCCTCGGGAAGGAGATTGTATTATTAAACAACAGGTGAAATGTAAATCTCCAGGACCTAAGGGGGAAAATGTTATATGGGATTTTAGTGAACAAGATCTTGTGAATGAGAACTATAAATTAAAATATATTACTCCTAAAACACTTTCTGATTCTATTGTCGGTATAGAGCATCGTACGATGTACTATTATCAATCAATTACAGATTCTCTTTTATTATTGGGATATGAAAATCCAACGACTTGGATACGTTATCGTGAACCGGAGACTTTGCTTATTTTTCCTTTTTCATATGGACACTCTTTTACTGATTATTTCGATGGAATGGGCAACTATTGCAATCGCTTAGGAATACATATACAAGGAAAATCTATTGTAACTGCTGATGCGACAGGGGGCATGATTCTTCCTGATGGGGATACTTTGCGTAATGTTTTACGAATATATACAATTAAGAAAGTGGTGGAAAAAACAAAATTTGTTTCAGAAAAAAGCAAGAATGATACCATCCCTTTTGTTCTCTGTCATGATAGCATAGATTTTCATTTGGCAAATGATTCTGATTGTTTAGAGATAAGTACTTGGCGTTGGTATGCTGACGGCTATCGTTATCCAGTGTTTGAAACGATAAAAAGTATGGCTTATAGATCTGGTAAATGTTATGAACATTTTACGACGTCATTTTATTATCCACCTTATGGACAATCTTATGATTTGAATGATGATCTTGAAAATCAATTACGGCGAGAACGTGTTGATGAAGAAGGAATCAACCGTTTATGGGGAACTGTTGAAAGAGGGAAAGGGAGAAGATATGAAGATGAACATGTGATTTATAGCTTTTATATGGATGAAACGGGTAATCTACAATTGAACTACTTTCTCGAGGAAGATGCGAAAGTTGAAGTAATGCTGTATGACTTTCAAGGACGACAATTATTGAGATCGAATATAGGATTGTTACAGAAGGGAAGTTATCAGGATCGGTTGTCATTTAATATTTATCCTTCTGGTGAATATTTGTTGCAAATATTGGTTAATGGAAAGATGTATGGAGAGAAAATATTGAAACCTTAATAAAATAATACAATTGAGACATGAAACTACTATTAAATGATAAAGTTACAACTTACTTGAAGATTAGCATGCTATTCATTTCTATTCTAAATTGGGAATACTTAAAAGGAGAAAATACGTCTGTAGTACAGGTTGTTCCTGTATCGCCGACTGCTGCTTCTTTAGGACAGTTTGGTTATATTCCAGTTGGGCACTATACTGGTACGGCGGATATTTCGGTTCCTTTGTATGAGATAGCACTTGATGGAAAGAAGTTTCCTATAAATATTGCTTATCATGCATCTGGAATAAAGGTGGCACAAGAGTCCGGTTGTATTGGTTTGGGGTGGGCACTACAAGGATATGGAGCTATAACGAAGCAAGTTCGTGGTTTTGATGATTTTGAGTCATTCCCTAAAGGCTATTATTGGAATACAAATTTACCAATACCAACAGAAGATAATGGATATGATTACCAAAATGGATCAGTTAGTGAATGTAAGGATTATTCGATTTATAGTCAAAGAGACGGAGAGCCCGACTTATTTCATTTTAATTTTGGAAATTATAGTGGTACTATGTTTTTTCAATGCAATGGGGTTGGGAATAACTTAGCTAATAGAGCCTATCCGTTATTGACAAAAGTGAAAGATAATCTTAAGGTGGAATATAATATTGAAAGTAAAAGTTGGGAAATAGTAGATGGAGATGGATATATTTATTATTTTAATACATATGAAATGACAGAGTCTTATCAGTTTTCAACTACTAGTAATTCAAAATTGTCTAATACTATTCGTGGGTGGATAATGCATGACTCTAGAGGAATACAACCAGATGTTATTACTACATGGTATTTGGATTCTATTGTATCTCCTCAGAAGAATAAAATAACATTTGAATATGGAGAAGATTATATTTACACTCAAAAACAAAGACAGGAAACTATTTACCATTTAGTGGATGCAGTTCCTGCTCGGTTTGCTAGTGGTATGATTCATGATTTAGAAAATTATGTATATTCATTTTCTAAAATAAATCAGAAAGTATTAAAGAAAATAGTTACAGACTTGTTGACAATAGAGATTATTACTGATAACAGGTTGGATATTGAATCAGTACAGACTACGAAGCTCCCTCAAAAAGTATCAGAAATAAAAATAAAGGATAATTCTGGTTTGGTTGTAAAAAATATAATTTTTGACTATGAATATGTAGGTCTTGTGTCGAACTATTGTAGCTGCCGCCTTTTCTTGAAACGTGTGACAGATAAAGCTGGGGAAGAACGACACGTGTATGAGTTTACATATGATAGAGCTTCTAAGCTTCCGAATAAAGATTCAAATGCCATTGATGATTGGGGATATTATAATGGTAAGACTATTTCGGATAGACGTTGGGGTACCGAACAGCAGCAAGGAGGGGAATCTAATATTACTTATGTGCCTGCTTATCGTTTGAAGACAATGAGCCCTTTGTCGGGATATACTTATGATTTGAGTTATTTAGGAAGAAGTCGTGAGGTTGTTAATGAATATGTTACATGCGGAATGTTGTCTTCAATGAAATATCCGACAGGATTAATTACGAATTTTGAATACGAACCTCACGCTATTCAAAATGGAAGTAATAGTACTCTTCAAAAAGAACAAGTGGTATTAGGAGTTGCTTATTATCAAAACTTTCTTTGGGATGAAGATGAAGATGAGAATATGTATGAGAATTCTAAAATGGCTGCTTTTACATTGACAAAAGAAACTGAAATTACATTGCAATGGAGAGTTCTTACTTATGATGAAGAGCCTAAAAAAGATGAGGATGGAGAAGTTTCTTTTTATAGATGTGCATTTTTAAAAAATGAATCGGGGAAAATTTTGAAAGAGATAAGTGTTGTTGAAAGAGAAATGGGACGATTTATTTTGCAAAAACTTGTACTTCCCGCAGGAAAGTATACTGTAAATGTTGCAACTCAGAATATTATAACTCCCGGAAATTATGGTATGTCGTTAAGTGTCAGTATGGAGGTTGTGAAAAATATAGATACAAATGTTGTGTCTAAAGGTGGAGGTGTTAGGGTGAAAAGAATCTATAGTACGTTTGAGGGAAAAATAATTTCTGACTTAAAATATGGCTATATGAAAAAAGGGAAAAGTACAGGATTGTTGATGAATAGTCCGGTTTTTACTTATCCCTTTACAACAAGAAATTTGACCTTAAGGGGAGTGTATGATATTGGAGGAGTTAGGGTTGATGTGATAGATGTGACCGGATTTTATGTTTGTGGTATGTCTTATCCATATACTCCTTTTAGTTTTTCTGCTATGGGAGCTTCTGTGGGATATAGTACGGTTACTGTTCGCGAGAATTTTTGTACAGGGTATGAAGAATATTCTTATTATAATGTACCGGATAGAGCATTATCTTCGGATGAATCTTATATACCGGGATTTCCCACTACAGGGAGTTTGCGAAATGGGCAATTATTGTCGAAAATACTCTATGATGATGACGGGGGAAAGGTAGAGGAAACAAATTATATTTATACCGTAGATAGACAAGAAACGGTTAAAGGCTTTAAGGTGTATATTCCTTTAATATTCTCAACATTTTCGACAAGTGAATTTGACTATATATATGCCAGGTTTTATGATACGGTATCTGAGAGATGGAATTTGACACGAGAAATAACAACTACATATGACCCTAGTAATTATGGCAGTAATTATGGGACTCCATCAGTTCAGTTTTATAAAGATTATAAATATTTATCTTCCAATGATTTACCGTCTATGGTGTCCTATGGTAATAGTGATAAGAGTATTAGGCAGATACAATATAAATATTCAACCGATTATGCGGATCAGATGTCGCAAAAGATGAGGAACCGCAATCTTGTTAATAAACCTCTTGAAACAATTTATATGTGTGGCGGTTCTGTTACAAAAGCAGAAAAAACGAGTTATATAGATACTTTAGGGTTGATTCTACCTAAAATAGTGTATGCTTTAAAAGCATCCTCTCCGCTTTCGTTGTCTATGTATAGTTCATTCTATCGAAAAAAATATTCGATAGACCTATATAATAAACATGGTAAAATTGTACAGATGTCTGAAAAAGATAATATACCTGTAACATACTTGTGGGGATATAAAAGTATTTATCCGATAGCAGAGATCCGGAATGCTACTTATAATGAGGTGGCTATGCACCTTAGAAATATTGATTCATTTGAGAATTCTTTGTCTCCGATTATGACGTCTATAGAAAATCTACGCTCTTTACTAAAGAAATCGCTGATTACTACTTATACTTATAAAGTACCGTGGGGAATTCAAAAGACAGTATCTCCAACAGGGATGAATACTACCTATAACTATGATCTTTTTGGACGTCTGCAAACGATTTTGGATCATAATGGGAAAGTTGTTAAGCGTTTAAAATATAATTATAAACAATAAATTTTGTAGGTAAGTTAAATTTGAAGAAGTATGAAGTATTTATATATCTTTATTTTATCCTGTTTAACGTTGAATTTATACTCTCAAGACTCTTGTAAGAATTATATTCATTCTTACGTGATGTTGGATCAGGCAGCGAGTAAATGTATAGAAACGATTCAATATTTTGATGGTTTAGGGCGCTCTTTTATGACCGTTCAAAAAGGGGTAACTCCTTCTCGAAAAAACCTTTTGACTGAGCAATGGCGTGATGAAACAGGGCGTCTCGTAGAGGATCGTCTCCCTATAGTGACAACATCAGACCGCGTTTATTCATATAAAGAAGCTATGGCTACTTATAATGATGGAGTGTATTATACGGAATATGCTTACGACTATTCTCCATTGAAGCGCGTAATTAGTATAATGGGGCCTGGTGAAAATTTCTCAAGAGATTTGTCTACAGGATATTCCTCTAATAAAGCAACAGGGATACTTTTGTGTAAACTTTATAAAGTCACGTTTACAGGGGAACTTGTTTTAAATGGCAATTATGCAGAAAAGGAGTTGTTTGTTGTAAGAGAGAAAGACGAAGATCATAATGAGACTTATACCTTTAGGGATAAGCAAGATCGTAAAGTGTTAGTCCGTCAGATGTTAGGTGATATACCACATGATACCTATTTTGTGTACGATGCTTGTGATAATCTGATTTTTGTTCTTCCGCCAGCTTACCAAGACGAGCCTGATTTGGATTTATATGCTTATCAATATAAATATGACAACTGGGGCCATTGTATAGAGAAAAAAATTCCGGGATGTCAACCAATCAAATATGTGTATGATCAGGCAGATAATTTGATTTTTTCACAGGATGGTGTACAGAGAGAAAAATTAGAATGGACTTTTTATCTGTATGATAATTTTCATCGGTTAACTGTCAAAGGAATATGTGGAAATACTAACACTTCTTCGGTGAGTGAAAGGATAGTGGTATGCTCATTAAATAAAGATGATAGTGGTATTATTCCTGATGGATTGGAGAATACTGGTTATAGTTCTGACTTTGAGCTTGTTTCTCCAATAATTCATCAGGTTAATTATTATGATGACTATTCCTTTTTGTCATTGGTCGGTTTCCAGAATCGTGCTAAATTTCCTGCTCAAACTGTAGCGGCGAATGGCTTTTTAACAGGAAGTATATCTTCAGTACTCGATACTTCTGCCAAACTATATACTGCGGCTTATTATGATATAAAGGGCCGACCCATTCGGGTTACTCAAGATGATCATCTTGGTGGATATAAAATAACTGTTACTAATTATACTTTTACAGGTAAGCCTTCGCAGGTGGTCAATGCTCATTATCATACAAAAGAAACAGCTAAACTTGAAATATATAAATATACTTATGATCATGCAGATCGATTAGTAAAAACGACCCATCAATTAGGCCCTAATGCCCCTATTGTTGTGTTGTCTGAAAATACTTATGATGAATTGGGACGATTATCAACCAAAACTTATCATCAGAATGATTCGCTTAAAAGTACATATACTTATAATATTCGTAATTGGCTGACTGGTATTACTGGCTCAAAGTTTACTCAAAAATTGTTTTATAATGAACAAGATGAAGACAATACCCCTTGCTATAATGGGAATATTAGCCAGATGAATTGGTCTGTTACTTCGGAAGCTGGTCTTATACGCAATTATAATTTTCAATATGATGAATTGAATCGTCTAAAGAGAGCTATATATGGAGAAAGTAATGATGATCCTAACTATTGTCCTGATTATGGAGTTGATTATGTATATGATAAAATGGGTAATTTGACTCTCGTGAGACGTTATGGACTTTTAAATAAACCGGATGATTTTGATATGATTGATGATTTATTTATAGATTATAATGGGAATCAGTTAAAAGCAATAGACGATAATTCAGCGGGAGATCCTCTTTATGAGGGAGCTTTTAATTTTGTAGATGGTTCGTCTAAACCGCAGGAATATTTTTATGATGCAAATGGAAGTTTGGTTAAAGATTTAAATAAAGGAATTACTTCAATTAGATATAATAGTTTAAATTTGCCTTCGCAAGTAATTCTACATATGAGTGGATATATCGATTATCAATACAGTGCGGATGGTGTAAAACGCCGTAAAGAGTCTTATACGAAATTGGAACAGGTAGTCGATCCGATTCCGGGTTTTCAAATATCGAATAACTTAGCTTCTTCTTTAGCAATGCAACGGGATGTATCTAACCTTGTTTTAGATTCACGCGCACGCTATAAGGGATATACTTGTACCGATTATTGTGGTAATTTTATATATGAAGACGGGGAGTTAAGCAGAATCTTAACGGAAGACGGATATATAACATTGAATGGTAATGTGTCTACTTATCATTATTATTTACGTGATCATCAAGGAAATAATCGAGTTGTGGCAGATCAATATGGTACTGTAGAAGAGGTGAATCATTATTATCCTTACGGTGGTTTATTTGGAGAAGGAGTGGAAAAGAGTAAGCAGCCTTACAAATATGGCGGTAAGGAATTGGATAGGATGCATGGGCTAGATTGGTATGATTTCGGTGCGAGGCCTTATGATGGAGTCGTCGGAGGATTTTTAACAATAGATCCTTTTTGTGAGAAATATTATTCGATAAGTCCGTATGCATACTGTGCGAATAATCCTATCAGATTCATTGACCCTGATGGGAGAGAACCGAGAATTTATGTGGAAACACAAGGTTTTGGACACGTATTTGTAACAACAGGAACAGGTAATAACACTACTGTTTATACTTATGGCAGATATGGTGAATTAGGTAAAAATAAAAGTTCCGCAAGAAGTACAACGCCAACAGGAGAAGGAGTTCTTATAAAATTGACTGGCGATGAAGCAAAATCATTTATTCAAGACCAAATAACAAACAAAGGAGCTGTCGCTTTTGAGTTTACCAAAGGGTCTGATGAAGCAGTGTCAAAGCATTTTGATGGCAAATTTGATAGTTCTAATAAAACTCCAGCAAAAGGTGATTATGTTGGTAAAGAAAATGCGAAAGTGATTGATACATATAATGTACTTACTAATAATTGTGTTACTACTTCTGTGGAAGGTGTACAAAGTGGGTCAAAACAAGATTTAAAGCTTGGTAATTTGAAAGGTCCTATGGCGGTAAGAGATGTACTTAATGTACAGTCAGAACAAAGAGAAAGTAATGTGATAAAAATTCCTACTGAAGAAATCAAAAAGGAATTAAAGCTACCCAATGAATAACTTTGGTAATTATGAATACAATATTAAAAAAGATACTTCTTTCACTGTTTATAATAGTGTCGTTGGTGATAATCATTTACGGATTGTTGTTTATTATCAGTCAAATGGTCAATATGAAATACTATTTTGACCATTCTCTTCCAACTCCGATATACAGTAGCGAGAACACAATACCAATTTGCAAAAAAGAATTTTTCCAAGAATTGATTTTATTTGCTAAAATTATTGTTGGTTATGCTATATGTGGATTGGTTTTGTCAATCTTTGTCATAAGGAGAAAATAATTTTAGCAAGGTTTATGTTTTCGTAGTACGCCCCCCTTTTGCCCATAGTAATTTTCTGGGCTTGGTGTCGCTTTTTAGATAAATCAAAATGGTGTCGGAAATATCTCTTTTATGATTTAATAGGTTTATAAAATATTACAAAGATGGATTTAAAACAGTTACTAATTAGTTTCTCAGTACTTTGGGTTTCATATTCCGTATTTGCCCAAGATAATTATAACAAGGGATATATCATTACCCTTAAACAGGATACTGTGCAAGGGTTAATCAATTTGCGGACGGATAAGATAAATGCAGCTTGCTGCATGTTTAAGTCGGATATGGATGCATCTCCTGTTATTTATTACCCCGGTGATATCCAAGAATATCATTTTGTGAACGATGGAAAATTGTATGTTTCGCGTTCGGTTGAATTGAGTCATGGCAGTACTGTTCAACTATTTCTGGAGTGCTTATTTCAGGGTATGAAGAATTTGTATTACTATGAAAGCGAGGATAATAAAGAGTTTTATTTTATAGAAAGTCATGACAGGTTGGTGAAATTGGATGCACCTTTGATTGAAAATACACAGAGCGATGGGCGTACGTTTAAGAAAGAAGTGAATCGTTATATTCCGACATTACACTATGTCTTTCGGGATTGTTTCGGGATTCAGGATAAAATAGATCGTACCCCTTTTACGCATAAGGGAATGGTCGATCTGGTGAAAGCTTATCACGGTATGATGTGTAACAATGAAGAAGACTGTATCGAGTTTGTGGCAAAGGCGGACAAACCGAAAATTCATGTCGCTGTAACTCCGTATATCGGTTTGCAAAAATACACTTCGCACGATGATCTAAAAGAATATGGAAAACCTGTACTAACATACTTGGTGGGGGTTAATGCTGCTGTTTCTTGTCCCCGTTGGATAAGTTCGCTTAGTTTGGTTGTCGATTTGTCTGTGTCCAAGCTGTCGGCGAAGGATACAAGAAGGAAGAGCGACTATTCAAGTATATTGCTCTCCGGCAAGTTGGGTGGGGGATATACTTTTCCGAGGGGAGCAGTACGTCCTTTTATTGGAGCCGGTGCAGTGGTCTGTGGCTTTCTATCGGCTAAGTATAAAATAGGGAACACACGGTTGGAACCCTTTGGTGGAGCTTTTCCAGGATATTATGTAAATCTTGGTTTGCTGATTCCCGTTTCTAAAAAATGGCAACATGCTATCATGATTCGTGCGCAATTAGAAGGAACGAGGGATACTTTTGCACGGAACAGTGTCTTTACCGGATGGTCCGGTGTTTTGGGCTATTCATTCTGACAGGAATGAAATAAAAAAAGGAGCAAGTATGGAAATCTCTTCCTCTTGCTCCTAAATTAACACAACTAAAAATCTGCACTAAAAATTGCTCATGTAGAAATAGAAATCGATAAGTCGTCGGTTTAGGTTATATAATGCGATTATCTGAAATCTTTCAATTCTTCCTGTAGCTTTTGGCGTGTAAAGAAGATCCTGCTCTTTACGGTTCCCAACGGTAGATTGAGCTTTTCTGCAATTTCGCGGTATTTGAATCCGGAAACATGCATTGCAAAAGGCACTTTGTATTCTTTTGGCAGCGAG
>ERZ791659.1187-NODE-1187-length-14756-cov-4.321_pt1 | contig 14756 bp, 9 predicted proteins | sample MGYA00510053_ERZ791659 | MGnify/ENA primary metagenome ERZ791659 (study PRJEB30046, sample SAMN00715192) | human gut metagenome | study: EMG produced TPA metagenomics assembly of the A metagenome-wide association study of gut microbiota in type 2... | reverse complement strand
TCTTTACGAGACTCTTCGTCGAAAGAGTCATCATCTGAAGCCAACACAGCCGAGAAGCCGACAATGGCATTAAGCGGGGTACGCACTTCATGGCTCATATTAGACAGGAACATATTCTTCTTCTGGATAGCCCGTTCCGCCTTCCGTATCATTACTTCCTGCGAATGCTTCGATTCCTGCAGACGGAATATCTTCTTCCAACTGAGATACAGGAAAAGAAATAAGACCAACGTGCAAACAATAATACCTCCCAAGTAAAAACGATAGGAAAACAAGCGGTCACGCTCGTTCTGATAAGTCAGCCGGTCGGCTTGGAAGCGGGTGGTCAACTGATCTATCTCTTTAGGATAATTTTTCTCAAAAGACGATTTAATGTATGAAAAGACCAAACCGTATTGCTTATATGCTTCTTCCTTACGCCCCATTTTCACAAGCAGGTCAGCCTTGTCTTGCAGGACTTCCTTGTACAAGCTACTGTTGATTTCAGCATAGTCCGTATGTAAAAAAGCATCATAAGTTGTCAGAGATTTCTCATATTCACCGATACGTTCCCAATACATAGCCTCGGCTATCAAGAAATGTTGCATAATACCCGGAATCAGTTTTTCCCTCAAATGCTCCACTTCATCCAAGTGTTGGCGAGCTGTCTTCACAGAACCCTTAAACAGTTGACAATAGGCATTGAAAACATGTCGGACAGCTTGCTCCTGTTCGGAAAGACTATCAGCGGGAAAACGATTCAGGCGGGTCATGAAATATGCTGCCTCCGTAAAATTACGAATACGAAGATTGTGCTCTACTAATTCCAACAATAACATCCGGACATGTATTCCCTCACCGGACATTTGATCGAACATCTCTAATGCCTGTACATGAGCACTTCCTGCTTCCTGGTTTCGTCCGGTATAAGAATAGACCTCACTAATGGCATTCAGTGCAAGAGCTGTTCCCAAAGCATGCGAGAGTGCACTTGCTTTTGAATACATCTGCTCACTCCAATCAATGGCCAGGCGTATTTCTCCACGAAAAAGATATGATTTTATAAGTATACGTTCCAGTTCAAAGTACGTATTATATTGCTTGGTAGATTCCAGATAATTGAGGATACTATCCAGATTGATAGCCGAGCTTTCTTCCTTTGTCAGATAATCAAAGCCCATACTGTTGTGAAAAGCAGATATCACTTCATCTTGAATGGTAGCACGCTCGACTTCTGCCAGGCTATCCTCCCCTGCTGATAATGGGAAAACGCATCCAAAGCATACTATATGGAGAACGAGATATTTCAGTAAGTTTCTCATGAAGTTTGTTTGTTTCGTGCTGTGTGGTGTTTGTGCTGCCATTCACCGCATACGCTGGCAAATATATTCAATATTTCCCAAGAAGCCAAAAATTGTGAATGACTAAATGAAAAAAGAAATCAAAGTAGTAGTTATTATCAGAATTACTATCATTATTCCTTCGGCACGGCGATTGATACGAACAGCTACTTTCATGTCTTCCGTGGTTAAAAGACGATCATTGCTACCAATGTAAGGCTTCCAGACTTCTTCACCGAAATAATTGTGCGGACCTCCGAAACGGCAATCCAGAATACCGGCAAGAGCAGCCTCGGGATAACCGGAATTCGGGCTGGCATGTTGACTGCCATATATTCCAACGAATCTCAACAGAGCCCCAAACCGGCCTCGAGGAAGAAAAGCAAGTATCATGAGAAAAGCTGTCAAACGGGCAGGAATATAATTGGAGACATCATCCAGGCGAGCGGCAAAACAGCCGAAAGCACGGTAACGCTCGTTACGATAGCCAATCATGGAATCCAGAGTATTCACCATCTTATAGGCAAGCATACCGGGAATACCTAATAACATATACCAAAATAGGGGAGCAATTACTCCATCACTCAGATTCTCTGCAAGCGTTTCAAGTGCTGCCGTACGTACTTCCTGTGCAGAAAGTCCGGAAGTATCACGACCGACTATACGAGCTACCTGCTTCCTGCCTTCTTCCAACGAACGATCTACAGCTTCGAATACCATACGAACTTCACGGATAAGTGTGGTACCCGCCAGACAGAAAAAAATGGTAAGTATCTGTAGTGCCAGAAGTAGTCCCGGAGAAAATGACGCTATCCAGTGAAATAGATAGTATGCCACAAAATAAACGGCAAGAACAAGAACAATAGCTACGAAAGCACCTTTTAGTCCTCGTCTTGAACCTTTATTCAACAGATGTTCGCAGAATGAAATCATCTTTCCAAATGCAACTACAGGATGAGGCAACCAAGCAGGATCTCCCAGCCAGCGATCAAGCAACCAGGCAGCAAGCAAGGGCAGGCTGAGGACAAATACGGTGTTTAAGATAAGAAGAATATTTTCCATTGTGATAACATGTAATTGGGGGCTTTTCTATACGGTTATGAATTAATTAATTCACCACAGAGTAACACAGAGTTTCACAGAGTTTAATCAATTTGAAATCAAAAGAATAGAACTCCGTGAAACTCTGTGTTACTCTGTGGTGAAAACTCATTACCATACTGTATTATCAATAAGTCGCAAACCATCGTTCTATAGCCTGTACGAGCCGATCATTTTCCTCAGCTGTCTGGGCAGCAATACGAAAGAAATGTTCATCCAGACCTTCAAAATTAGAAGCATCGCGAATTAGTATGCCATGTTCATTGGCGAGGTAATTCTTGAGAGCGGAAGCCTTGCCAATGCGAAGACGAACCAACATAAAGTGAGTTTCCGTCTCCCATACCTCAAGACCGCCCAAGCTCTCCAAAGCATGACGTAAACGAGCCGTCTCCTGCAAATAAACAGAAATATTCAAGGGATTAGGCACATCGTAAGCCAGCAGATAGATTCCGGCCTCAATAGCTAACTGATTGACAGACCAAGGCATACGATGAGTACGCAAACGACTGAGCAAGCCTTCGTCAGCAGTTATATATCCCAGTCGTAAACCCGGAACAGCATAGCGTTTCGTCATGGAATGAAGCAGCAGGACATTCGGAAAATTGACTGCTTCATCCGGTGAAAACAAAGGCTGTACAGTAAAGAACTCGTAAGACTGGTCGATAACAAAACAAACCTGCGGATTACGGGTAATCAATTCTTTCAGATAAGCTTTCTCTATGACCGTACCGGTAGGATTGTTAGGATTACAAAGCCATAGCATACGGATATCAGGCGGTAAGAGATAATTGGTTTCTGCTGTCGGAAGCTTATAGAGTGACGTCACCCGATGACCATGCATGCGGCAAGCGTCAGCATACTCACTGAATGTAGGTTGAAAAATGGCTGTATTAGTACCACGAAAAGTTTGTGCTATAAGATAAATAGCTTCTGTAGCACCATTCGTCACACAAACAGAGGCAGCAGTAAGGTGATACTTCTCTGCCAGACGACCTTCCAGAGTATAAGGTTCCGGTTCCGGATAAGAAGAAATACCGCTGATACAGCTACACAAATGAGCCTGAAGTCCGGATAAATCTACACGATTATACACATTGGAACTGAAATTGGCCGTTATAGGCCGCTCGAATTTATAGGAATCATCTCCGTGTCCTTCAATCATGAGTTGTCAGTATTTTATAAATAAGTGGCAGATCAACATGACTACGCACATGGTCGGCCAGTTTATTGTATTGTTCTTCTTTGAATTGATGATAATCGAAAGATTTTCCCGCATCGGCAATCTTGTCGGCAAAAGGTTCCAGAAGGAAGTCGATGAATGAGGGATTGTCAAGAATACCGTGGATATAAGTTCCTATACAGGTACGATCCAGGAAATAACCGTCTGCACCGCCATCTTCCAAAAGATTCAGAGGGGAAACCGGTGCATCATAAACAGGAACGGTGGTACCCATGTGGATTTCGTAACCTTCCAGATTTGCCTGCATTCCGTCAGTAAACAAATGGCTGTTTTCCCTTGCAGCAGCGGAAAGGCGGAATTTTATTTGCCGGGTAATCTTCTCTCCCGTCATATGTGTACTGACAGGTAAAAGCCCTAAACCGGGTAAACGTTCTATTTCTCCTTCCACATGGTCAGGATCACACACTTCCTGTCCCATAATCTGATAGCCGCCACAAATGCCCATAACGGTGGCGCCTTCACGATGGGCACGTATCACAGCTTGTGCCACACCATTACGACGCAATTCGTGCAAATCGGCAAGGGTACTCTTGCTGCCGGGTAATAAAATGATATCGGCTTTCGCCAATTCATCTACATTATTCGTATAGAAAAGATGTACCCGGGGATCGCGTTCCAACACATTAAAGTCGGTAAAGTTACTGAGATGACGCAGCAATACAACCGCTATGTTTACTTTACCCTGCTCTGTCTGCACGGATTTCGTGGCAAGGGCCAGCGAATCTTCTTCCTCGATATAAATATCTTTATAATAAGGAACAACGCCTACCACAGGGATACCACAAAGTTCTTCAAGCATTTTTACTCCGGATTCGAACAAACGGATATCACCACGAAATTTATTGATTAGTATGCCCTTGATCCGCTCCCTTTCGTAAGGACGCAGCAACATTAACGAACCATAGACACTGGCAAAAACCCCTCCCCGGTCAATGTCTCCTACGAGGATCACATCTGCTCCGGCATGTAAGGCCATAGGTAGGTTGACCAGATCCGTATCCCGAAGATTTATCTCGGAAATACTTCCGGCACCTTCCATCACAATGGGGTTATATCGGGAAGCAAGACGGTCGAAAGCTGAACAGACCTCGTGACGCAACTCTTCACGACCTTCAACACGGAAATACTCATAGGCACTACGGTTACCGATGGGACGTCCGTTAAGTACCACTTGCGAGGTATGATCAGAAGAGGGCTTCAACAACAACGGATTCATATCTGTATGGCAGGGAACTCCTGCCGCTTCGGCCTGAACAGCCTGGGCACGACCTATTTCCAGCCCTTCAGGTGTAGCATAGGAATTAAGTGCCATATTCTGTGCCTTAAATGGTGCCGGATGATAGCCATCCTGACGGAAAATACGGCAGAAAGCCGCGGCAATAATGCTTTTACCTACATCACTGCCGGTACCGGCAAACATAATAGGATGAAGTTTCTCCATAAGAAAATGTTTTTTAGAGAGGGCAAAGATAATGCAAATCGAGTGCAGAACTTTCATGCTTGCATGAAAAAGTTATGCTGAGGTATTGGTAATAGGTATTAAACGCTCCTTGTAATAGGTATTAAACAATCTATTCAATAGGTATTAAACGATCTCTTTAATAGATATTAAACGGTCTCTTTAATAGGTATTAAACGGTCTTGGTAATTATCCGAACAAAAAGAAGCTTTCATTTTCATGCCGCCATTGAACAATAGAAACGAACGAGTGTTTGAGATAAACGAACCTAAACCAACAACTTGACGTATGAAACATATTTTATTGATCGTTCTGTTGGGAGCAAGCCTATCTGTGACGGCGCAAACGAAACTCTCCCTCAGCTACGACGACGCCCTACAAATGCTGCAAAAAGGCAATCAAAGCCTGAAGATTGCGGACAAAGGTATTGAAACAGCCCGCACAGAGCGGGATAAACTGAATGCTTTGTGGTATCCGAGCCTACAGGGAGCCGGTACGTATGTCCACATGTCCGAAAAGATAGAAGTGAAACAACCCCTATCCCAATTCACAGATCCGGCAAAGGATTTTGTACACGACATCATACCGGACGATAAATTCATTAGCGGAATACTGGATCAGATAGGTAGCTACACTCTGGCTTTTCCTCTTGCTCCCCGTAATTTGACCACTGTAGGCTTAACTGCCGAATGGGTGGTCTTTTCCGGTGGAAAGCGTATACGGGCAGGCAAAATCGGAAATCGGTTGATTGACCTTGCCCGGGAAAACCGTGCACAGACAGATGCCACACAACGAACCCTATTGGCAGAAAGCTATTACGGTCTCAGCCTCGCCAAAGAAGTTGCAGCAGTCCGCCAAGACACTTATAATGGTTTGAAACAGCATTATGAAAATGCCCTTAAACTTGAAGCTGCCGGAATGATTGACAAGGCCGGACGCCTCTTTGCACAAGTGAATATGGACGAAGCCTGGCGGGCACTGGAAGCCGCACAGAAAGAAGTAACAGTCGTGGAAAGTGCTTTACGTACCTTGCTCAATCTGGAGGACACCTGCAAAATTGAACCTACGTCTCCTCTCTTTATCAATTCCACACTCCCGGCAAAAGAGGAGTTTCAGCAGACTATGCGTTCGGGAAACTATATCCTGAACCAGTTGTCACTACAACAGAGCATTGCTAAACAACAATTACGTATAGACCAAAGTGGTTATCTGCCTGACATTGCCCTGTTCGGCAAACAAACGCTTTACGCCCACGGGATACAAAGCAACCTCGTGCCACGCACGATTGTCGGAGTAGGTTTCACCTGGAACCTTTTCGACGGATTGGCAAGGGAGAAACGTATCCGCCAGTCGAAAATTACCGAGCAAACTCTTGCTTTGGGAAAAGATAAGGCACAAGATGACCTTTCAGTAGGCATAGACAAACTATACACAGGATTACAAAAGGCACAGGATAATGTACAGGCACTCAACTCAACCATTGCCCTGAGTGAAGAACTTGTACGAATTCGTAAGAAATCCTTTGCCGAAGGCATGGCAACCAGTACCGAGGTAATAGATGCTGAAACCATGCTTGCCACCGTTAAAGTAGCCCGCTTGGCGGCTTATTATGAATATGATGTAACACTAATGAACCTGTTGGCACTTTGTGGTACACCGGAACAATTCAGAAACTATACTGTTAAATGATAATTTATCGGCGAGAGAATTGTTACGCGGAAGTATCTTAAATTCTCCTCCTCCGTCGGAGCGAGGGGGGAGGAGGGGAATTGAGATAGTCAGAATATCAATAGCTACGCCGATAAATTATCATTTAACTGTACAACAAATATATAACAATTATGGAACTATCAAAAAAAAGCATCAGCATCGCATTTGTCATCATATTGGCAATCACTATATTAGTCTCTCTCTTGGGAATGTTGCTCATGAGTCATCAGCCCCTTGTGCTCCAAGGACAGATAGAAACAACCGAAATCCGTATCAGCGGTAAACTTCCCGGGCGTGTAGATTCATTCCTTGTCCGCGAAGGCGACTGGGTGCAGGCAGGTGATACACTTGTCGTCATCAATAGTCCGACGATAGAAGCCAAATACCGGCAAGTAAATGCCTTGGAACAAGTTGCCCAGGAACAGAATAAGAAAATCGATGCCGGTACCCGCCGACAAATCATTGCCACTGCCGGGCAACTCTGGAATAAAACCAAGAGTGACTTGACCTTGGCACAAACAACCTACCAACGCATCCTGGCACTGTACAAAGACAGTGTTGTCACTTCGCAACGAAAGGACGAAGTAGAAGCCATGTACCGTGCCGCACAAGCCGCCGAACGTGCCGCCTACGAACAGTATCAGATGGCAGTAGACGGTGCACAAAGTGAGGACCGTGCATCGGCACGAAGCATGGTAGATGCAGCACGAAGCACAGTGGACGAAGTTTCCGCCCTCCTTGTCGATTCACGCCTGACAGCACCGGAAGACGGACAGATTGCAACCATATTTCCTAAACGCGGAGAGCTTGTGGCTCCAGGTACCCCTATTATGAATCTTGTCGTCATGAACGATGCACATGTTGTACTCAATATACGCGAAGATCTGATGCCCCAATTCAAAATGGACGGTACATTCCGTGCGGAAGTCCCGGCTATCGGCAAAAAAGATGTGGAATTCCGTATTTATTATATCAGTCCGTTGGGCAGTTTTGCTACCTGGAAATCAACTAAACAGACAGGAAGCTATGACATGCAGACATTTGAGATACACGCCCGTCCTACCCAAAAAGTAGAAGGATTGCGCCCAGGAATGTCAGTGCTATTGACCATAGATGATTAATATATGTAATCATTGAAATAACTTTGTAAATGATGAAACATCCATTATATAACGTACTCTGTCGCGAACTTCGCCGCATGACTTCCCGCCGACTTTATTTCGGGGTATGTCTCGTGCTGCCCCTGTTCTGCCTGTTCTTCATGGCAACCATTTTCGGCAGCGGACAAATGGAGAATATCCCTATCGGCATTGTCGACCAGGATAACACCACCACATCCCGGCAAATAGTGCGAAACATTTCCGCTGTACCAACCTTCAAAGTAACCCGGCACTTCACCGATGAAACAGCCGCCCGACAAGCCGTGCAACGGAAAGAAATCTATGGTTACTTGTCCATCCCCACGGGCTTTACCCAACGGGCTACGACAGGAATGAATGCCACACTCTCTTATTATTATCATTATGCCCTTCTTTCCGTAGGTAGTGAACTGATGGCAGCTTTTGAAACGGCACTGGCACCTGTCGCCCTCTCTCCCATTGCTATGGAAGCCGTCTCTTTGGGAGTCAGCCAGGAGCAAATCACCACATTTCTCCTACCCGTGCAATCCAGTATGCACCCTCTTTATAACCCTGACCTCGATTACTCCATTTATCTGAGCCAGCCTTTCTTCTATGTCTTGTTCCAGATACTTATTCTATTGATAACGGTTTATATCATAGGTAGTGAATTGAAGTTCCATACGGCACAGGAATGGCTGACAACAGCGCGGGAAAATATCCTCACAGCAGTTGTCGGGAAGTTATTGCCTTATACTTTCATCTTCTCCGTAATCGGTATTTTGGCTAACTATATTCTATACGGTGTACTGCATATTCCCTTCCATGGAAGTCTGCTGATGATGAACCTTATGACAATACTCTTTATTATTGCCACACAGACACTTGCCGTGTTCATCTTCTCTATTTTTCCACGGATAGCTTATATCATCAGCATTGTATCCATGGTCGGTTCACTCGGTGCCACACTCTCCGGAGTCACTTTCCCAGTGACGAGTATGTACCCTCCTGTACATGCCGCATCCTACCTGTTTCCTGTCCGTCATTTCACGGAAATAGCACAATCCATGCTCTATTTTGATTCGGGATTCGGGTATTACTGGCAATCGGCAGCCATACTTTGGCTTTTTCCGTTGGTGGCGCTACTGATACTACCTAGATTGAAACATTGGATTCTGAAGGATAAGGAAGAACTTAGTATTTGTGAGAATGAAACACCGCTTCCCCGCGTACACAACACTCCTCACTACTCAATAGCAACTGTCATTTTCCGCGAATGGCGCTCCATCAGCACCAATGCGGCTATACTGTTAGTACTAATGGGAGGTATCTTCGCTTACGGACTTTTATATAACTTGATGTATGCTCCCAACCTTGTGCGGAAAACACCGGTTGCCATCGTCGACAATTCCCATTCCGCCCTCAGCCGCGAATATATCCGTCTGCTCAATGCCACCCCACAAGCATCAGTCTATGCACTTACTCCGAACTATCTTGAAGCAAAAGAATGGCTGAAACAGAGTAAAGTAGATGGTATTCTTTACCTCCCCGCTGACTTTGATACCCGCGTCGGTCGCGGTGAACAATCAGTCTTTACCGTTTATGCCTCCACGGATGCTTTCTTGAATTTTAAGAATCTACAAGAAGCTTCTTCCCGTGTAATGCTTGCCGTAAACGATGCGCATCGTGCAGAAGGTGCTGTATTCTTACCTCCTCAGGGACTGCTGGCAGTAGCCTCATCGGCACCTGTAAACGTGTCGGGTACAGCCTTATATAATTATACCGAAGGATACGGTTCGTACCTCATCCCCGCTGTCATGATTATCATTATTTTTCAGACATTACTAATGGTGATAGGAATGGTGACGGGAGAGGAGTACCCGAAGGGGAAGATGGTAGGTAAGCACAAAAAACTTACTTGGCTTCAAGCATTATATAACATTTCCGGAAGAACTTTCGTTTACGTTATGCTTTACTTCATCTTTGCCTTATTCCTGTTAGGCTTGCTTCCTCACTTTTTCAGCATTCCCAATATAGGAAATGGCAGGGATATTATTACGATGATGATTCCTTTTCTGTTAGGGACAAGTTTCTTTGGGTTGGCGGCATCACGCTACTTCACTGATTCAGAAGCTCCCCTGCTGATGATTGCTTTCTTCTCCGTAGGATATATTTTCCTGTCCGGAGTTTCCTACCCGCTTGAACTGATGCCATGGTACTGGCAGGCAGCACACTATGTAGTTCCGGCAGCCCCTGCCGTGTTGGCCTTTGTCAAATTGAATTCAATGGGAGGAACCCTGGCGGATATTCGTCCGGAAATGATAACACTGTGGATACAAGTTATAGTATATTTCCTGTTGAGTCTGTGGGTCTTCAAAAAGAAGGTATTCTATATTTAGGCATTAAGGCTGTTTTCTCTTTCTCTTATAAGCAAACGCTTGCCATCGTTCCTCGTCCCATCCTTGTCGCTGCATCTCCATGCGTGCCATGACAAAGAAAAGGTCAGAAAGACGATTGATAAAGCGCAAAATATCTTCCGGTACAGAGTCTTCCCGATTCAAAGTCCAGAGCCGTCGCTCGGCACGACGTGCCACAGCACGGGCAAATTGCAATTGCGCTGAAATCTGGGTTCCCCCCGGCAAGAGAAAATAATCATTATCTTCCAACTGAAGCATCATGGCGTCCATAGCCTGTTCGCACTGCACAGTCATTTCCGCTGCATGCAGTGGGTTCGGATTACCGCTCCCCGGACGTTCAGGATCTGCATCCCGCAATGCAGAAGGAGTAGCAACGTGGCTCATCACTACCATTAACTCACGTTGTATATCATGCAACAATCCCTGCCAAACATCATCTATCGGCAGCAACGACCTGACAATACCTATTACAGTGTTCAATTCATCAATACAACCGTTAGCTTCTATACGGATATCATCCTTCGGAACACGTTCTCCACCGTGGATACCTGTCATTCCCTTATCTCCCGTTCTGGTGTAAATCTTTCTCATGATACTAAAATTTTAGAATAAAAACGGATTTCCCGGGAGCGGTTCAAACAGTCTCATGAATCCAGTCTCTCCCCAATATAAATGTGTATAACTTGCAATCAGATTCTTATAGTGATAGACCGGTGTGTTCACCGGCTGTCCCTTGGCATTATATACCTGTGCTGCCGAGGTTAGTTCCTCATCCGATTCAATGACCTGCGAGTAATGGAACTCATGCCCACGTATCTTCATTCCTCTAAATTCAAAGCTCCTATACCCCAGTGACAAACGCATATCACCCTTAAATGCGGATACCTTGACGGGCAGTACACCTGCCATATTGTACTCCATACGGGTATCAGTACCTGTCATCAAAACAGATGTAAGATACATCATCCCCCCACACTCTGCCAGTGTATATCCACCTCGCTCTATATAGTCTTTGATGGAGTTCATCACATTCGTTGCCGCACTCAGTTGCCTGGCACGGTTCTCCGGATAACCTCCGGGCAGGTAGAGTATATCCACATCATCCGGTAGTACGACGCTATTATCCTCCGGATCAAAATAAGTAACTTTCCCCAAGCCATTCAACCACTCCAGATGTTCTGCATAAATAAATGAAAAACTCTCCTTATTGCGGGCAATCCATATATTCATATTGGTAAGCGCTCTCTTTCTTCTCTCCGGTTTATCAGGAACATCCACACTTCGTCTTGTCATCTCCAGCAATAACTCAATATCCAGTTGACGTTCCAGTTCTTTCATCATTGTTTGAGTGATACTTCCTTTCTCTTTCCGGCTAAAGTCCAGTCCCAAATGACGACTTTCTTCTTTCAGCACATCATACTTCCGCAAACACCCGAAACAAAGAATATTCAGATCTTCGCAGATTTCACGCAGCATCTCTTCATGCCGGTCACCGCCCACCTGGTTGAAAATGACACCTGCCACCTCCACTTGCGGATCAAAATCCACATATCCTTTTATCATTGCCGCCAATGAGTAAGCCGCCGCCTTGGCACTTACCACCAGCACCACAGGCAGACGAAGCACCTTTGCTATCTCTGCCGACGAGCCTTTACTACGGTCATATCCGTCAAACATTCCCATCATGCCTTCTACAATACAAACATCCGCATCTACTGCATGATGATTATATACCTTACATACATGATGCTCGGAAGCCATAAAAAGGTCCAGATTGTAAGACGGAATTCCGCAAGCTTTTTCATGATACTTCGTGTCGATATAATCCGGCCCGCACTTATAGGGCTGTACACGTAGTTTTTTCTGCGTCAATAACGTCATCAGCAATCGGCTGACAGTGGTTTTTCCAGTGCCCGAAGTAGGCGCCGCTATCAGAAATTGGGGAATATTTCTTATCATACCGCACAGATTTATTTCCCGCAAAGGTAGTATATATTCCCCAAAACTCTTACCTTAGCTGCCCAAATAAAAGTAAATTACTATGATTACTGAAGAACTCAAGAAATTATATTGTACGTATACCGGACACGAACCGGAAGCTATTGAAGAACTTCCTTCATCCGGCTCCAACCGTCGTTACTTCCGCCTTACGGGCACCCCTACCCTTATCGGTGTCAGCGGGACTTCCCTCGAAGAGAATCAGGCTTTCCTCTATATGGCAGACCATTTCCGCAAGAAAGGACTGCCCGTGCCACAAGTCGTAGCAAAGAGTGATAACGATGCATTTTATCTACAGGAAGACCTGGGAGACACTCTCCTATTCAATGCCATCGAAAAAGGACGCAAGACCAGTGTTTTTGATGAAGAAGAAAAGCAGCTTCTGCGCAAAACAATGCACCTGTTGCCAGCCGTACAGTTCTCCGGTGCAGACGGAATGGACTTCTCATATTGCTACCCACAATCAGAATTCAACAGCCGCAGTATCTTATGGGACTTGAATTACTTCAAATACTGTTTTCTGAAAGCTACCGGAATGGAATTTCAGGAAGACCGCCTGGAAGATGATTTCCAGAAGATGACGGATGTATTGATGCGCAGTAGTTCGGCTACATTCATGTATCGTGATTTCCAGAGCCGGAACGTTATGATTAAAGAAGGTGAGCCATGGCTCATCGACTTCCAAGGCGGACGCAAGGGACCCGTTTATTATGATGTGGCTTCCTTCCTGTGGCAAGCCAAGGCCAATTATCCTGAGAGCCTTCGCAAAGAGCTTTTAAAGGAATATCTGGACTCCCTGTGTAAATACCAGCCTGTGGACGAGAAATATTTCTATGCTCAATTACGTCATTTCGTATTGTTCCGTACCCGGCAAGTGCTGGGTGCTTATGGCTTCCGTGGCTATTTCGAGAAGAAACCCCATTTCATCCAAAGCGTCCCCTTCGCTATTGAAAACCTGCGACAGCTATTGCAGGAACCCTATCCCGAATATCCGTACCTCTGCCATGTGCTGAAAGAGCTTACTGAGCTGAAACAATTTACTGACGATCTCCAGAAGCGCCGTCTTATAGTAAAGGTCACCAGTTTTGCATATAAAAAAGGTATCCCTGAGGATTCCAGTGGCAACGGTGGTGGCTTTGTATTCGACTGTCGTGCCGTAAACAACCCTGGTAAGTACGACCGTTATAAACCCTTCACTGGACTGGATAAACCTGTTATCCGCTTCCTGGAAGACGATGGAGAAATAACCACGTTCCTCGAACATGTATACGGTCTGGTAGATGCTTCCGTGAAACGATATATGGAACGTGGATTTACGAACCTTTCCATTTGTTTCGGATGCACTGGCGGACAACACCGTTCGGTTTATTCAGCACAACATCTGGCAGAACATCTGAACCAGAAATTCGGAGTACAGGTAAATCTGATGCACAGGGAACAGAATATTGAACAGACATTTAAAGCGAAAAGCTAAAGACTATCTCCTAATAACCCGCTCCGTACCAAGTCCGTACCTGCTCCGTATCTATACGAACAGCCTTTATACGGAGATAGTACGGAGTTGATACGAACCTAATACGGAGTTGATATGGAGATGGTACGGAGATCATACAGAGATAGTACGGAGTTGAGGCATAAATCTCCTTCTTTTTCAATCCGCTTATGAAACTTACATTTAAAATCTTAATTCAATTTATCAGTAGCTCAAGAATTTAAAACAATGAAAGCAATGATATTCGCTGCAGGCCTCGGCACCCGCCTGCGCCCACTGACAGACAATATGCCCAAGGCACTTGTCTCCGTAGCAGGCAAAACGATGCTGGAGCGTGTCATCTTAAAACTAAAAGATGCCGGCTTCCATGATATCACCATAAACATCCACCATTTTGGAAGTCAGATTATAGACTTCCTTCGTGCAAACCAGAACTTCGGTGTGGATATTCATATCAGTGACGAACGGGGTGAACTGCTGGATACCGGTGGTGGTATCAAAAAAGCCCGTCCTCTGCTGGAGAGCAACGAGCCTTTTCTTATACATAATGCCGATATCCTGACAGACCTGGATCTCAATGCTTTCTACCACCACCATCTGGAAAGTGATGCAGATGCCACTCTGCTCACTAATCACCGGAAAACATCCCGTTATTTGTTGATGAATCAAGATAACCGCCTTTGTGGTTGGACAAATCTTTCTACAGGCGAAGTACTCCCCAAAGAACTCAATTATCCCAGCGATCATTATCAGTTGCAGGCCTTTGGCTGCATCCATGTTCTTTCTCCCTCTATTTTCCGCTATATGGAAGGCGAACGCTGGACAGGAAAATTTTCCATTATTCCATTTTATGTGGATATCTGCCCGAAAGCATGCATTCAGGGATTTCCTATAGACAGCGA
>ERZ791659.1179-NODE-1179-length-14840-cov-2.18654_pt1 | contig 14840 bp, 7 predicted proteins | sample MGYA00510053_ERZ791659 | MGnify/ENA primary metagenome ERZ791659 (study PRJEB30046, sample SAMN00715192) | human gut metagenome | study: EMG produced TPA metagenomics assembly of the A metagenome-wide association study of gut microbiota in type 2... | reverse complement strand
AGCAGAAGAATAATGCAGTAGATAACTAACTAATTCGTAACCTATTACTATTATGAGCGATTACCCAATGCTCATTTCCAATAAATTACACTCTTTTCGTAACTTCACGGTGCAAATGTACAAAAATTTATGGCTGACAGAAGGGAGTTTTAGTTCATTCTTTACCACTATCCGTTCAAAAAGGTACATTTAGAACGGATAACCGATGGCAAAATGCAACGCCATGCTGTCCTTGAACTTGGGAATATTATAATACCCCGACTTCCCGGTATCATACGGATCATGCAGCCCGATACCCAAGTCCAGACGAAAAACAAGAAAGTCCAAATCGTAACGCAAGCCAAATCCCGTGCCCAAAGCAACCTGTTTCGGGAAATTCTTCAACGTAAATTCACCATTCGGGCGGTTTTCATCTTTACGCATCAGCCATACATTGCCGGCATCCAGAAACACCGCTCCATGCAAGTCGGCAATCATACGGAAGCGATACTCGATATTGGCTTCTATGCGAATATCACCCACGTGGTTGATATAGGTATATTTCCTATCCGTCTCGGGAGGATAGCCGCCCGGACCTATACTGCGTGCAGAAAAGGCGCGCACACTGTTGGCACCGCCGATATAGAACTGTTCCGTATAAGGTGCGGTCGTAGCGTTGCCATACGACCATATCACCCCTCCGGCAATACGCGAGGCTATCATCTGGTTCTTGTCTATCCGGTAATGGTACCTGAATTCCGAGTTCAGCTTCAAGAACTGTGCAAAAGGTACCCCGAAAAGCTTCTTTCCTTCCTCACTGAACGGCTTGCCGAAAATACGGTAGACGGCAGAAGTCAGGTTACCGGCCGACGCAACGGTGGTCTGCCACCAGATGGGGTTACGCTTGCCGCGCACGGAAGCGTTGTCATAAGTATAGGTGTACTCCATGGCAGGAATGAACTGGTCGCGCAAACTAACGTAGAGTGCCGGATTCTCGGCACGCAACGTATCGAAAGCGGCAGTAGGATTGCGCAGTACATTGAATGTCAACCGGAAAGGAGTTATACTGTGCCTGGAAGTCGATTTGGGCTGGAAGTCATAAGTGACATTACCGCCAAAAGCCAACAGCTTATAATACTTGGCACGGTTCATCTGGTCGGCATATAAACGGAAAGTCGTTGTAGCCGGGAAGTCATACTCACGGTCGCCCATCCTAGGAAACACCACGCGCGGAAAGATAAGCGAAGTGGAGATACCCAGTTCATAACTGTTCATCAAGGAAGAACTTGCCTTGCCCGTCTGCCATTCGTACGAACCGTTCAACTTCACATTCCAGCTTTCACCGCCACCGAAGACATTGTTCTTCGTCACCGTAAAAGCGGCACCCGGTCCCGTCTGGTTATTGCTCTTCATGGTGACATTAAAATCCAACTCCGCATCGTAGGGTTTATCGAGCGCGGCAATGACCCTCACATCCAATGTATCAGACACAAACGCCGTATCACGCGGTATATACTGCATCTCCGCATAACGGAAAATACCGACGCTTGCCAGACGCTCCTGAATACGGGTCTGACGGTACAAACTATACAAACTCTGCATAGAACGCTGGCGGGCAATACCTGCGCTGTCCTGTATCTGACGTTTCCGCCGATAACCTTGATAGTTCAACCAACGGTAAAGCATGTTGGGACGTACCGGAGGTTTGTTGTAGTAATGTATGGTCAAGCCTTTGTAATCCATGCTGTCATTGGGTTCCTGCCCCTGCTTTCCAAGAAGATAGACGGATTTACGCCCCACACGGAACTGCTTCTCGGCTACCTTTGGCATACCGGGAACGGGAATCAAGCGCATCTGGACATGCCCATTGGGAACCATCATGGTATCGGCCTGATAGGTTAGGTAGTCGGGACGGAAATAATAACAGCCCACATTACGCAGCAGGGTACTGATACGGGTACGCTCCCCATCCAAATCAGCCACATTGAATTGTTCTCCCGAACTGATAAGGGAACGTCGGCGTCCCAGCTCCATAATGCGAGTGGTACGCTCGCTGAAACCACGATAATATACCGTATCTATAAAGTAGGGGTTACGCATGTTCACCGTATATTGCAACTTTGCCTTCAGCGAGTCCTTCGGGTCGATAAATGTCTTGTAGCTGACGCTTCCGTTGAAATAGCCATAATCGCGCAGCAAGTTAACCGCCGCCTTCTGGCGTATATCGGGATTCACCGTAGACATAAGCACCGGAGTGGCGGCAAATTTATTGAATATCCACTTTCCGAATCCCTTCTCATACTTCTGGAAACCATTGTAAATCCACAGTCCGAAAGGAAAGGGATAGCGGATAGTAGAGCTTCCCAGCAACGAATTGTTCGGTGCCGTAGCAAGGGCGGCTTCCACCTCTTCCATAGCAATCTCACCAACAGACGTTTCACTGCGGTTCAATACAATCATCGGCTTTTGGCCGGTATAGAGTATCTCCCCCTCGGGCAAGTGCTTCGTGGTGGAGCAACCTGCCAGAAATATCAATCCTGCAATATATAATATCAGTCGTTTCATATCACATTCCTACTTTTTCATATCGCTATTTTCAGCCTCCGGTTTTATCTTTTTCTTCCTGAAGATGAAGAGTTCACTCAATCGGTCCATCTTCCGGCGCAGCACAAGGCCGACACCCGTTTCGGTTATCTCACCGTCGAGTATGCTTTCGTAGTTTTTATTATGGAATACACGGACATATCGAGTACCCGACGCATCAAGACGGTATTCCAGCGATATATTGTCAATGAATGATTCCGCATCGTTCGTGGCATTGGCCCCGGTGGACACTTTTCCACCGATGACTATCTGTACGCGGTCGTTGAAGAAACGCTGGGAATAACGAAAACTGAAGTCTTTCTGCGTGTCACCCGTTTCAGCAGAGGTACGGTCTTCCACACCTACACTGATATTGGCCCCTTTTATACCTCCCGCCAAGGAGTTTATCTGGCTCTGAAGCACTGAGTTCAAGGCGGCTCCCATTGACAAACCTCCTCCTTTGGCACCACTGTTCAGGTAAATACCCGTGGCAAGCATGGCAATGGCCTGCTTGCTACGCTCTTCTGCACCCATTGCCTGCAGCTCATTCTCTACTGCGGCATCTTCGGGCGCCGAAATATCGAATATCAAATCGGGAGCGTCAAGCCTGTTCTTGATGGAAATGGAAACATCGAAGTTCACCATGCGCGAACCGTCCCCGTCACCGTCGGCCACAGAAGCACGCATACGTTCCGTAGCCTTTAGGCTTAGCGTAGGATTCATAATATTCCCTCGCCAATCCACATAACTGCCGGGATTGAACTGAAACTCCTTCAAGGGGATGATAGGCAGCGAATATTTCATGACGCCACCCGAAAGGGTATAGCGTCCGGTAAGGCTCATATCCCCTTGGGGAGTATACTGCATATTCAAACCACCGCCACCTTCCAGTTCGATGTATTTGCTGCGGTCGGGACTCAAGTCGGCACGAAGACGGACAGCATCGTCAATATGGACGGACATATACATTTCCAATCCTCCCAACGACATGGCAGGAACTTCATCCGCCTTTACCGACGTCGTATCGGTGAATGAGGTAAAGGTAACCAGCCCACTGAGACGGTCTTCCACCGTTAAAGGGGAATCGGTCAACACGTAGGTTACGTTGGTATTGCCCAGCAGATTCATGTTTCCACGCATCGTGAGCCCGTCAAGCGGTCCCTTCACCGTGGCATGCAAATCAACGAACACCTTTCCATATACCAGACTTTCGCGGGTACGCGGTGCATCCAGCAACGTATAGTTCTCTGCCAGCAGATTGAGGTTGGCAGTAGGACGCTCCATATTCCGGAAATCAACCTTACCGTCAATCGTAAACGGATTCTTGCTGGTGGTATAAATGGCAAACTTATCGAATATCAACTGATTGTCCTTTATCTGTACCGGACGGTTGTCGAACCAGTAACGTGCTCCCGCCTGGCGTGCATAGACAGACACACTGTCCAAAACAATATCACCATGCATTTGAGGCTTGTCCAGCGAACCATAAATATAAAGCCCTCCATCAATATCTCCGGTAAAGGCCACCATTTGGTCAGGGATGAATGCATTGGCCATCTTCAATGGGAAATGCTCGAAACGAGTGGACACTTCCAGAGTATCCTTTCCGTTTTTCTGCGTCAAGATACCGTCGGCGATCATCACTTCTTCGTTATCATGTGTAAAATAGGTATTCAAATAGTGCGTATTCTTGTCGCCCGGCAACCAGGTAGCCCCCAGACCTATATCTCCAACCGGTTGGCGTTCGTAGGTCAGTTTCTCTACATTGGCTTCGGCGGACACCTGCAGGGAAGTGGCAGTCTGTATATAATTTGCTTCGGCGGAGAACAATCCCGTAAGCCGAGGCATATAAGGAAGTACCTCCGTAAGTTCATCCAGGCGCAATCGGCTCAATTCTACGTTTATATTCTGCAAGGAAAGGGTATCATTCTTGTCGGATTGCATACGGAAACACAGACCATCGTCGCTGTCCATATCAATATTGGCATAGACGCGCATATTCTTATGCAGATAAATCCAGTTACTATTGTCCGCAAAGTGGAATTTACGGAAAGCGATAATCGGCTCGGCAGGAATAAGGTTCAGCAGCACACCATCACCGCGACCATGTCCTTCGGTCAACGGACGGGCGTTAATACCGAACAGCACACCAGTCTGCCCTTTTCCATCCACATAATCCACAGTCAGCTCCGCATCTTCATTACGGACTTCCCCCGTCAATGTGCTGCGAAACACAAACTGCGGGTTCTTGGGACCGTTTATGACACCACCTTGCAACTTCATCCGAGCAGTATCCTGCTTCACTGTAAAAAATATCGTATCGAGCTGCAAGGAGTCCATGCGCAATCCGTGAACAGCTGTACGCCCATTGATGCCGACTTGCGGAGTAAATCCGAAGCTCAGTTTGAAATCATTATAGGAAATACCCTTTGCAGCCAGGAAATAGCTGACGGGATTCTGGTTACCGGCTTCCAGATGCATGCCTGCTGAAGGAAGGACTTGGCGCAAAGCGGCATGGTCCAAACGCCGTTCATCAATCTGCTTTGTCAGGATAGAGACAAATTTATCCGACTGTTCCATCAACTTCTTCAACGTGCTGTGGGCGCGGAAACGCAGATTCAAGTCACCGGCGTCAAGCCTCAACTTGAGAGAATCATGACGTGCCTCCGCTCCCATTGTAAAGGCAAACGGGTGTTTCAACGGTCGGGGCACCAAACCCAGCTTATGCAGATTCACCTCTTCCACATTCAAATCCAAAGCGCCATCCAAATAGCTGCGGTCAAGACGCATATCCGCATTTCCCTGCATCTTGAGAAGAACATTATCGCTGGCAAGACGGACGGTAGCAACGGATGACTTGAGTCCGGCATGCGCCTCCACACCGGAAATGTCCCAATGCCCATACTGTAGTTTTTCCAAAGAGGCATTCAAAGCAGCCACAGTCTTTCGTGATGCCACATCCACCCCTTGTCCTTTAGCGGACATCTTTGCCGTAAGAGTATAGATAGAGTCCTTGGGCAGGAAGTGATGCACCTGCAAGTTGTTGATGGCAAGGTCGGCATGGTAGGCTTCCGTAGCAAGGTTATAGGCAGCGTCCAGATTCAAGACGCCTTCCTTCTCCAGCAGTTTCAAGGCGGCAGTGCACTGCGTCCCCTCCATACCGACACGTGCCGCAAGGTGCATACTGTCCGGCACGATGATGGAGCCATCGGGAGCAATGTCAGCTAGTCCGGTCAAGAAGTTCAAGTTCTGCGTATGCATCTCGAAGTCCATGTTTCCATTGCGTTTCACACTGTCGGTCAGGTTCCAGAATTCTCCTCCCCCATTCAACGAAAAGGCTCCGGGCAGCTCAGCCGTAAAACGGGAAATCTGCATCTGCTTCAGGTTTCCTTCCGTACCGGCATGAATCACCAACGGACGGAACGGATAGGCTTCCTTGAAAGTTTCCGGCAGGCCACCGGCAAAAAGCAGTACATCCTGTTTGCCGATACGGGCATTGAAACGGGCTGTCAGACGACCGGTGGTAGGTATATTTATCAGTTCCCAGTAAGTCTGTGCCGTAAAGTTCATCTCACTATGAGGTGTCAGCAACTTCAAAGAAGGGATACGGATAACGGTAGAGTCGGCAAATAACCGCCCGGTCAGGGAAGTCACACTTAAACCGGAACGCTCATACATGGAAAATTCCCGGATAACGGCATTCATATCTCTACCGTAGTACATCACAGAATCAATGCCCATACGAATGTCGCGAAGAGCAATGTGCGAGGGGTCGAAGCCTATCGCACTCCCCGGGCCGCCGGTATCATAATTGACAGAAGTTCCAGTCAGCAGGAATTTTCTCCAGCCATAGAACTGGTGTTTCAGGTCGGCAGCAGCGTCCGCAATCTCAGCATCTCCTATATGGGCTTTCAGCCCCATGGAGTCCAATGGCATCTGTAAATCGACCGAGACGTTCTTCAACTTCAGAGTATGGAGTGTGACTTTCCAGTTTAACGCAGTGTCAGTAGTGTCCTTGGGAGTCTCAGTGGTATCTGCAAGCATCACCTGCACATGGGTATCGCTCAATTCTATATTATTGAGGATGGCATCTTCTTTTGTAAGGTCTATGCCATGGCTTTCGAAAAAGAAATGCCCCAGTACTCCTTTGATGCACATACCTTCCATTAAATTGGAGGAGTTGACAGCAACTTGTTTCAAGGTAATGTCATCCACCTCCACTTTCCCTTTGAGTAAAGGCCATGCCTGTACCCGTACGTTCAAACTTCCAAGATTCAGCAAGGTATCGGGATGCTGCACATCAACAGCACTGTCGGCAGGCTGTACCACCAATACACCGCGGACCAACAAATTCAAAGGAAAGCGAAGGTCAATCCGCTCCACGGATATGTCCATACCCGTAGCATCTGATGCAATTGCTGTAGCCTGCTTCCGTATCAAATTCTGTACGGGAGGCACATAGAGCAGTATCATCAATATTATAAACAGTATAATAGGAGTAAGCAGCACCCACAGTGCTATTCTCAACCATTTTCTTCTCATCGGAACGTCAATCTTTCATCGTATTTAAAAGTCCTACAAAGTAAACAATTTCTTTCGACATTTGGTTCCCGATAGAGAAAAATCATGTATTCTTCTCTGTTCCCCCATTACGGAAAAGCTGTTGCCTGAGTAATGACATCCTCTATCAAAACGAGGGCGGCAAGGGCGTGTTCTTTCAACTCTCCGGTAAAAGGCACTCCATGAGAAGTTTCCAACAGTTTCAGCAATGCAACCAGTTCCGTAGCTCCAATCAACGTAAAGAGGGGAATCATTTTGTGGGAGACAGCAGCCATCTCGTCCACATCCTCATTCTCCACAGCCTTCTGCAAACGCTCCGCATTGAGACGGGTTTCAGCCACAAAACTTTCCAGAATGGACTTTGCAGCCTCGGGGTCATCGACCGAAAAAACGGTGAGCGAAGAGAATTTATACCCCGGGCAAGCCGAAGCTTCCGAAACTTCCGTAACCTCCTTCCCTTTGTCCTCCACATTCAATTCATGCAGCAATTCACTGACGGTAAACGGCTTATGCAGGCATCCGGCAAAGCCATGCGCCGTAAATTCCTCACGCTGCATGTCACTGCGAGCAGTGACAGCAATCACCGGAACAGACTGTGCCTGCGGTATGTTCGAAGCACGCAGCAGTTTCAGTAAATCAAAACCATTAATAGCAGGCATCTGCACATCAGTAAGCAGAACATCAAAGGTTGCAGTGCGCAAGGCATCCAGCAGTTCATCCAGTTGTAAACAAGAGACAGAATTTATACCACTCTGCTGAAGCATGGCGGCAGTAAGGGTAAGCTGAATACGGTCATCATCAATAAGGAGGACATTCTTCAGTGAAGAATGAGGAACGGGGAATGAAGAATTGCCATTCGGCGTGGTAACACATCCCGATTCTTCATCCTTCATTCTCCGTCCTTCACTCCTTACGGGATAGATAGGAATATATATGGTGAAAGTGCTTCCCTTGCCTGGCACACTGTCTACATCAATCGTGCCTTCAAGCAACTGTACCAGCATACGGACGATGGAAAGTCCGAGTCCGAACCCCTCTTTACCCTGAGCACCCGGTAAGCGGGTAAACTCCTGGAAGATACGCTCACGGTCGGCAGGTTCCATACCTCTACCCGTATCAGCAATGGCAACTACCAGTCGACGGTCCTCGTAACGGGCAGTCATGGTAATACTGCCTTGGTCCGTAAACTTCACGGCATTGGACAGCAAATTGTTGATAATCTGGCGCAGACGCAAAGGGTCGCAAATATAGGTACCGTCCAGCTCCGGGGCAGTGTCGCAATGAAGCGCCAGCCCTTTGGCAGCCGTAAGCGGTTCAAAACTGACGTGTATCTCTTCAAGCAGGCGGGAAGGATGAAAGGTGACCCGGTTGACTTCGGCCTTGTTCAAATCAAGACGATGGAAGTCGAGCAAATCAACGACCAACTTCAGCAGATGCTCCGATGAGGTTTTCATATTGTCCAGATAGAACCGCTGGCGCTCATCCACCGTCAGACGGGAAAGCAAGTCGGCATAGCCCATGATAGAACCGAGCGGAGCTTTGAAATCATGGGTAATGGCAAGCATCAGTTTTTCACGGACAGCAAGTAAATCTTCGGCACGACGGCGGGCCTCTTCCAACTCACGGCGGTACCGGTTGCTTCGGGTTATGTCGCGGCCGATGATAATAAGAAAAAAAGCGGAAAGCAACACCGCACCTACGGCAATACCACTGATAATCTTGGCCGAACGGCGTCGGACCGCCTGTTGATACTCGGCTTCCGTCCGTGCACGCAGCAGAGTTTCCGTCTCGTAATCTTTCAGCAAGCTGTCAATACGAGCGGTCAGCATATGGTCCAAGCGTTGCAGATAGCGTTTACGTCGTTGTATAACAGTGTTTACAGCTTTTTTCTGCTGGGCCACAGCACGCAGTTTCTCATGCAAAGAATCGGCCGGATTATAAGGTTCAATCACCGTATCCGTCGCAAATTCGAGGGAGGTCTTTACCTGGATAGCCGTATCTTTCTTTGGGGGGACAAACACTTCACCCAAACGACGGAAAAAACCCTTCTTTCGAGGGCGTGTCACGACGGTATCCCGATGTGTAATGATACGGTGCTGCACACGTTGCTGGGTCACTACCGAGTCCTGCTGGGCAATTATCTGCTCAATGTCACTGGTAGATACCATGCTGTCATTCGCCTCACTCAGCGTACGCAGCATTCTTATCGTATTGGTATCCTTCTCGCGTATCAAAGCTAGTACGCTGTCTGTCCATTGTACATCGCGGTCATCGGTAAGAATAAGGTTCTCCATCTCCCGGTGTACGAAGAACAAGGAAAAAAACAATACCGCCAGCAACAAAGTGTAGCCTACGGCAATCTTTACTTTGGAGACACTGTTCATATTATCAAATCCTTTCCCTGGTCTGTCTACGGAATCTCAGCCACAGCATCACCCCTGCACTGGTCAGTCCAAACGGGAAAGCCATCCAGACCCCCGTCAGTCCCCAGCCGAAGATGAAACCGCAGAGGTACCCTACGGGCAAAGATATAACAAAATAGGATATAAATGCAATAATCATCATCGGTTTCACATCCGAGATACCACGCAGGGCATTGGCAAAATTAATCTGCAATCCGTCACCGAACTGGTAAATCAGGAACGGAAAGAAGAGAGCGGCTACCATACCGGACACTTCCATATTATCTGTAAACCATCCTCCGACCTGACCGCGAAGTGCAAAGACAATACTCAACAGCACCACTTCCATGCATAAGATGACGTGAAGGCCAGCATACGCCGAACGGCGCACATTTTGCCCGTCGCCCTGCCCCTTAAAGTTACTGACACGCACAGCAACTGCAGCACCCATGCCATAATACATCATGAAGGTGAACTGAGAGATAGTGAGCATTATCTGATGTGATGCCAGAGCAAGTGTCCCCAGCCACCCCACCATGACAACACTGAGGCTGAAGGAAGCGGTCTCCATTCCCATCTGCATACCGACAGGCCAGCCCAAAGCATTGAGTTTCCTGAACATCGGTGTCGACCATCCCAGCCTCATAAATCCGAGTCTATAACGGATAAAACGGCGACTACGAAGCACAATCACCGCAAAGACCACGACCATCACAATGCGAGAGAACAAGGTACTTACACCCGCACCAAGCAATCCCATCTCCGGGAAACCCAATTTTCCATTGATCAGAATATAGTTTCCTACGATGTTAAGCGCATTCCCTCCAAGCAGAATCCACATGGCCGTCTTGGTGTCGGTGATGCCATCCGTAAACTGTTTAAAGCCGTTGAACAACATGACAAAAACCAGTGAAGCAAGCAGCACTAGATAATAAGGCTTAATCAGAGGCAGTAATTCTTCGGGCTGCCCCAGCCGTTCCACATTGAAATACAGAACAGCCATGACAAGAGTCAGCAATAAAGCTACCAGTACATTGGCCACCAGACTGCACCGTAACGCTTGTCCGGCTTCGGCAAAACGGCGGTTACCGTAGAAGCCTCCCACAACCGGGGTCAGCCCGTAGCTGAACCCCGTACTGAAAATAATACAGAGAGTAAACAGATTGTTTACGAAAGAAGCGGCACCCAGCTCTTCCGTGCTATGATGCCCAATCATCAGCGTATCGGCAAACCCCAGCACAATGACTCCCAACTGCCCCACCACAATGGGTAGTCCCAGGAGAAGCAATGCTTTGTAGTGTTGCTTATACGTATCAAATAAATTTCTCATACTAAAGGTTTTCTTTTTGGTAATAAAGCACAATCCCGTTTTCATCGCGGAAGGTCTGTTGGGCTACCCTATGAAGCTGTTCTGCCGTCACAGAGCGGTAATTGTCCACTTCACGGTCTATGTCTTCCGCCTGCCCGGTCAGTTCAAACCAGGCAAGGTTCGTGGCAACATTCAGATAATTGATGTTGCCGAATATCTGTGTAGACTCAAACTTGTTCTTTACTTTCTCCAATTCCTGCTCTCCAACAAACCCGGATTTCAACTCTTCCAACTCTTTCCGGACAGCAGCCTCGGCTTGCTCCAAAGATACGCCAGCAGATGGTTTTCCACTGATATGCAGCAGTCCGGCATCCCGTGTACCGGAGATATAGGCATCGAGACTGGAAAAGAGCTTTTGCTCCTGCACCAGCCTGCGGGTCAAGCGACTGGAACGTCCATTGCTCAGAATATCCGACAGAATATCGAAGGCATAATAATCGGCATCCTCACGGCTGCACATGTGATAAGCCATGAACAAAGCATCCAGAGGAACATTCCGTTCCACCGTCTGCCGGCGTTCCGCCGTCTGCACAACTTCTTGCGGTAATTGCCTTACGGGCACATTCCTACGGGGAATGGGAGCAAACCATTTTTCTGTCAGCCTAACCGTTTCTTCCCACGAAATATTTCCGGTAACGGCCAGCACTGCATTATTAGGTGCATAAAAACGAAAAAAGAATTCCTTTACCTCGTCCAGCGTGGCATTGGCAATGTGAGAGAGGTCTTTCCCGATAGTAGGCCAGCGATAAGGATGCGTTTGATAAGCCAAAGGACGAAGCAGATGTCCCACATCACCATACGGCTGGTTCAAGCAACGTTGTTTAAATTCCTCCATCACTACCGCACGCTGCACTTCAAGACTTTGCTCACTGAATGCCAGTTCCAGCATGCGGTCGGACTCCAGCCAGAAGCCGATTTCCACATTCGATTTTGGAACCGTCAGGTAGTAATTGGTTATATCATTATTGGTCCATGCATTATTCTCCCCGCCTGCCAATTGCAAAGGAGCGTCATAATCAGGAATATGCACCGAACCTCCGAACATCAGATGCTCGAACAGATGGGCAAAGCCCGTATGCTCGGGATGTTCGTCACGGGCACCCACGTCATAAACAATATTCAAGGCAACCATCTGCGTGCTGGTGTCCTCATTGTGCACCAACCGCAGACCGTTGTCAAATATCTTTTTGTTTATCTTCATAAAATGGAATGACAGAATCTATCATCAATCTATCACTGTCACTTTTTTAATAACCACATCCTCTTCGGGACGGTCGTTACGGTCAGTCTTGACCTTCTGTATTTTATCAACAATATCCATACCTTCCAGCACTTCACCGAACACGGTATATGCACCGTCCAAATGTGGAGTACCGCCCACGGTAGTATAAGCCTTCACCTGCTCGGGGGTAAACTTGAACTCCGGTTCCTTGGCAACCTGAGCCTCTGCCTGCGCAATCAAGGAATCTTGCAAATCCATCAGACCGTCCTGGTCATTATTCTTGCGCATCTTGTAGATTTCCTTCATGTGTTTCTGCGCCAACGCGTTGAAAGCATTGTTCAAGCGCATCTGATTCATCTGCTGTTCCATCCCCAGCAAGGTAGAGTCATTATACACTTTTCCGGTCACAATGTAGAACTGGCAGCCGGATGATGCCTTGTCAGGGTTCACCTCATCACCCTGGCGTGCAGCCGACAAAGCACCTTTTTTGTGAAAATACTTCGGATAAACAAATTCGGCAGGAACGGTATAACCCACGTCGCCTGCCCCCAGCATCTTGCCTTTCGGAGCCTTCTTCGATTCCGGGTCACCTGCTTGTATCATAAAGTCCTTGATGACACGGTGGAACAGCGTACCTTCATACGTGCCGTCTTCCACCAGCTTGATAAAGTTATCACGATGTTTCGGGGTTTCATTATACAGTTTCACGGTGATGTCACCCGCACTTGTTTCAATCTTCAGCTTCGTTTCTTTTTCCATATCTTCCTCTTTCTTTTGTCCCGGCTTGCAAGCAGTCAGACTGCAAACCAGTATAGTTAATAATACAATAAGATTTCTTTTCATTTTGTTTTTTATTTAATTTAAGTTTGCAAATATACTAAAATCAGACAAAAGCACTTACCTTTGCCTACATAAAAGAGATAACAGGCTAAAGCAATGACATCCATATTAATTGTAGAAGATGATATTACTTACGGCATGATGCTAAAAACATGGCTCGGCAAAAAAGGTTTCCAAGTAACCTCTGCCAGCAACATTGCCCGTGCTCAAAAACATATTGAGTCGGAAACCGTAGACTTGATATTGTCTGACCTGCGCCTGCCCGACAAGGATGGCATTGACTTATTGAAATGGCTGGGCGAACACGGCCTGCAAATACCGCTTATCATCATGACAGGATACGCTGACATACAGTCGGCCGTCCAAACCATGAAACTGGGAGCCTGCGATTACATTGCCAAGCCTGTGAACCCGGACGAATTACTGAAAAAAATAGGCGAAGCCTTGAATGCATCATCCTCCGCTTTGAAACAGATGATGCATTCGTCCCGAACAGATGATGCGTTTACCCCAAACAGACCATCCGTTTCACCCAAACAGACGATGCATTCCGACAAGATGAAAAATCAGCCTCTGAAGGGTGCAGAAGGCTCATTGTCCTCCTCCGACTTCCTTGAGGGAGAGAGCGACGCAGCCAAACAACTCTACAATTATGTGAAACTGGTTTCACCTACCAATATGTCTGTACTCATCAATGGTGCCAGCGGAACGGGCAAAGAATACGTAGCTCACCGCATCCACCAGCTCAGCAAGCGTGCCGACCAGCCGTTTGTAGCCATCGATTGCGGTTCTATTCCCAAAGAATTGGCCGCTTCGGAGTTCTTCGGGCACATAAAGGGCGCCTTTACCGGCGCACTGACCGACAAAACGGGCGCTTTCGTCGAAGCCAACGGCGGTACCATCTTCCTGGATGAGATAGGTAATCTGAGCTATGAAGTGCAAATACAGTTGCTGCGTGCTTTGCAAGAGCGCAAGATACGTCCGGTAGGTTCAAACAAAGAGATAAGCGTGGACATACGTCTGGTATCCGCCACCAACGAAAATTTGGAGCAAGCCATCGAAAAAGGGGCGTTCCGTGAAGATTTATATCACCGTATCAATGAATTCACCCTACGCATGCCGCAACTCAAAGACCGCCGTGAAGACATCCTGCTCTTTGCCAATTTCTTTCTGGACCAGGCCAACCGCGAAATGGACAAGCAACTGACCGGCTTTGATGACAAGGCATCCCGCGCCCTATTGGAATATCCCTGGCCCGGCAATCTACGCCAAATGAAGAATATGGTACGCCGTGCAACCTTGCTGGCACAAGGCAAATTCATTACTATCAACGAACTGAATGAACTGAAAGAACCCGCACCGGCCATCATCGGTATCCCTCTCCGCAATGAGGAGGCAGAGAAGCATCAAATCATCGAAGCCTTGCGGCAGACGGGAAACAACAAGAGCCGCGCTGCACAACTGTTGGGCATTGACCGCAAAACGCTGTACAACAAGTTGAAGCTTTATAACATATCCGACTAAAGGGTGTGGAATTATTCCACACTCTCCTCCACACATTCCACACTTTTCCACACTATGCCACACTTTGCATAGAAACATATATCGCTAATTATCAGAGTATTATCCAGTATACACTCTTTCTGGCACACCATTTGACCTATATCAGACGTAAGCAACAAGCGCTACAACAAGCAAGCACTTAGACTTAACAATAAGATATACCAACCTAAAAGCAAATGAATTATGAAAAAATTAGTATTAGTAGCAGCCCTGTTTATGTTTGTTTGTGGTGGAACGTTCTTGGCTCAAGCTAAGGCTCCGGTAGAACAGCCGAGTAAGACAACAACCTTGTCTAACGACACTGTGGTAACGGATACTTTCA
>ERZ791659.1168-NODE-1168-length-14895-cov-3.36125_pt1 | contig 14895 bp, 7 predicted proteins | sample MGYA00510053_ERZ791659 | MGnify/ENA primary metagenome ERZ791659 (study PRJEB30046, sample SAMN00715192) | human gut metagenome | study: EMG produced TPA metagenomics assembly of the A metagenome-wide association study of gut microbiota in type 2... | reverse complement strand
TGTTAGAGAACTGCTGTTACGACCCTTTCGCATTGACTACACTTAATATGGCTCGCCGGGGGATACTCGGAGAAATCATGCATGTAGAAGGAGCTTACATTCATGACCTTCGTTCGATGTATTTTGCCGAAGAGAGCGAAGGTGGCTATCACAATCATTGGGGAAAAAGATACAGCATCGAACATACCGGCAACCCCTACCCTACTCATGGTCTGGGGCCTGCCTGTCAGATTCTCGACATTCATCGCAGCGACCGGATGGAATATCTTGTTTCCATGTCTACCCATCAGGCAGGAATGAGTGAGTATGCCCGCCGGATGTTTGGTGAGTACTCACCGGAAGCTTGTCAGAAGTATCAATTGGGGGATGTCAATACAACGCTTATCCATACGGTCAAGGGAAAAACAATCATGCTTCAGTACAGCGTATCCACTCCGCGTCCTTACAGCCGTCTGCAAACAGTATGCGGCACATTGGGATTTGCGCAGAAATATCCGGTTCCATGCATAACACTGGATCCGAACGGCGACACACCGCTTGCCGGAGAAAGATTAGAAAAAATGATGGCACGATACAAACACCCATTCAGCGCAACTATCGGTGAAGAAGCACACCGCAAGGGACTACCCAATGAAATGAACTATGTGATGGATTACCGCCTTATCTACTGCCTGCGCAACGGGCTTCCACTGGATATGGACGTGTACGACGCAGCCGAATGGTCATGTATCACAGAACTAAGCGAGAAATCGGTATTAAACAAGAGCATGGCAATAGAAATACCGGACTTTACTCGGGGAGCGTGGAAAGAGCACAAATACTAAAAATCCTTTTTTTTAAAGGAAAAGCATAGGGTTACAAGCAAACAAACAGTATTTATAGTAAAGTCATCACTTAATAATGTACAAAACATGAAAACACTTTTATCACTAAAAACTTGCTTATTTTCTGTACTCTTACTCTGTACGGCCAGTATTTCAGCAAACAAGATTATTTCAGTTTCTGAATTCGGCTTAAAGCCCAACAGTCGTGTCAATGCCGTGCCGTTCGTACAAAAGGCCATTAAAACCTGTAAAGAGCACCCGGGCTCCACACTTGTCTTCCCCCAAGGAAGATATGACTTCTGGGCACAACATGCTGTTGAGAAGGAATATCACGAGACAAACACGTATGACGTGAATCCTAAAATTCTCGCTGTGTTGCTGGACGAAGTCAATAACCTGACCATTGACGGCAACGGTTCGGAATTCATTATGCACGGACGAATGCAACCATTCACCTTGGATCATTGCCAAAACATTACACTGAAGAATTTTACCATAGACTGGGACATCCCTTTAACCGCACAAGGTACTGTGACCGAATCGACACCCGACTTTATGGAAATCGAAATCGACGCCCGCCAATATCCATATATCATCGAAAACAAACGACTGACTTTTGTTGGTGAAGGATGGAAAAGCAGTGTATGGTCTATTATGCAGTTTGATCCCCAAACCCACTTCGTTCTGCCCAACACAGGAGATAATTTAGGTTGGCGCGGCTATGACGCAGTAGAAGTTAGTCCCGGACGCGTTCGTTTGTCTGATCCAAAAGGAGAAGCAAACAAGTTCTATCCCGCCGCAGGCACTATCCTCGTATTGAGACATAGTACTCGCGACCATGCCGGTATCTTTATTTTCCACAGCATAGACACCAAGATGGAAAACCTGAAATTATTCCATACATGCGGATTAGGCATTTTATCACAGTACAGCAAGAATATATCCTTCAATGATGTCCATATTATCCCGAACTCTTCCAAAGGGCGTGTATTAAGCGGACACGATGATGGTTTCCACTTTATGGGATGCAGCGGTCTGCTCAAAATTGAAAATTGCAGTTGGGCAGGGCTGATGGATGATCCTATCAATATTCACGGAACCTGCTCACGTATCATGGAAGTTATCTCCCCCACCCGTATCAAATGTAAATTCATGCAAGACATGAGCGAAGGTATGGAATGGGGACGCCCGAATGAAACTATCGGATTCATAGAACACAATACAATGCGTACGGCAGCCACCGGAAAAATGACTAAATTCGAAGCATTGAACAAAGCTGAATTTATTATTGAATTGTCCGCACCACTTCCTGCAGGAGTAGAAGCCGGATACGTAATAGAAAACCTGACTTGCACGCCGGATGCTGAAATACGCAACTGTCACTTTGGAAGTTGTCGTGCGCGCGGTTTACTTGTATCCACTCCAGGCAAAGTTGTAATAGAGGACAATGTTTTCGAATCCAGTGGTTCCGCCATCCTGATTGCCGGAGATGCCAACGCCTGGTATGAATCGGGAGCAGTAAAGGATGTATTGATACGTAACAATGATTTCCGCTATCCATGCAACTCTTCGCTTTATCAATTCTGTGAAGCGGTAATCAGCATTGATCCTGAAATACCGACACCGGAACAGAAGTATCCGTATCATCGCAATATCCGTATTGTAGACAACACCTTCCATCTGTTCGATTATCCGATTCTTTTCGCCCGTTCGGTAGACGGACTGACTTTTTCCAACAACACTCTGATACGTGATACAACCTATCAGCCATATCATTATCGTAAAGAAGGTATCACACTAGAAGCCTGTAAGTCAGTGGTTATCTCAAATAATAAAATCGAAGGAGATGTATTAGGACGCACCGTAAAACTTAAAGACATGAAGTCATCCGATATAAAAATCAGCAAGAATCCATTCTTTCAAAAAATCAAATAATTAAAAGATTAGAGTGGTGCTTTAGGTTACTTGAAGCTATGCTTTAAAGATGCTAAAGCGCTGCTTTTCTTCATTACGATTAAAATGCTATCCCATAAACACAATAAACAAAGGCAGATTATCTTTAAGAAACTTCAACGCCAAAGTAATCTGCCGTTCTATCGCTTTCTCCGTAACCGCACATCGCTCTGCTATTTCCTTATTAGACAGATGTTGCTCACGACTCATCCTGAAAATAGACTGTCGTTGAGGTGGAAGTTGGGCAATCAATTTATCAATATAGTTTTTCAAATCAGCCGCATCCAGTTCTTCCTCTATATCGTATGAATTCTCAAGCCCTCTTAAAGCTGTCATTCTAAAATTCAACTCATTGAAATATCTGCGCGAATAATTAAATATAATGTTACGGGTAATAATAAAAATAAAACCATCAAAATTCTTACTTTCATCAATCAGATGCCTGGCTTCCCATACTTTGACAAAAACTTCTTGTACCACTTCAGCAACTTCGGAAGAAGAAACAATATATAGCTGCACAAAATTATAGACTTTAAGCCAATAGATATCATATAAAGTCTTAAAAGCTATATTATTGCCATTCTTTATCTCTTCGATTATTTCCTTATCCATTCCAGTCGTTTTATTTAGCAAATGTAAATAAAAAAAAGTAGATAACAACATGTATTAGTATTTTTCATACTACCAATCAACTATTCCATCCCTGAAAACAACCTGTAATAAAAACGGCTTGTCGAAACATAAAAAGAAACCCCCCCCCCCCCCATTTTCCGGGGCGGGTTGATCCCCCCCCCCCGACTCTAATTGTCGGGACGGTTCTATTTATTGCGTAAAAACACTTAGAAACTGCTTTTCTAGCCGAATGATATAAATCATTTATCTATCAAACTTATTTTGGGGTCATCTTTATGCGCTTTCCATCAGCCTGAACAGCGTATAACTCACAACCGTAAAGGAGGATCGTTGCAGGAACATCAAACTTCAAGAAGTTGGAAAAGTAACGAAGTTCTCCATCCGCAGATCCTTTTCTCCATTCAAAGGCTACCGCTTCTTCACCGTCAGTGACAGTCACCGTAGTGCCCGCCTTCGTATAAGCCGGCGTTTTAGCGATAGTTTGCCCTTTACCTCCATTGGCTGTAAATTGTGTGTAATAACCTACATCACCCACTTCTTTATAGCGATAATCACTCGATGGGAACTCACTTTTCTGACGGTCTTCCATATATTGGAAAGGCTGAGGTTTGGGATACTTTTTCATAAACTCTTTTGCCTTTACAACCATATCATCTGTAACTGTATGTGTCCAGTCACCATATTGTGAAACAGATGCAGTAATTGGTTCCAGAAATCCCCAAGTTTCAAAGAAGTCAGTCAAATCCTGTTGCGCCGCTTCACTTGCCATCATAGCAAATCTGATTTGCCGCTCACCCGATTGAGCTTCCGGTATGATATTTTCCGGTTTGCGCATAAGCCCGAATAATGTTTGCCAAAATTTAGGATTATTGCCACAACGATGATAGTAATTCCAAAGTTGCCAATTCATACGCATGTGCAACTCCGTATTCTCATTTTTGCAAGTTGCATCTCCCAAGTTAACCCATGCCTGCCCGTCACGATAGCGTGCGTCAGCCAATTTACATAAACCATTGCCACGGGACTTGTATTTGCCCAATTTATAAATAACATAATTGGAGAATAAGTTATTGGATGATTCCGTTGAACCGGGCCAATTGATGGCAGCCTGATGGGCATGACCAATTTCGTGTGCAGGTCCCCAGGCGTGGTCTTCCTCCGACATCACGTTTTCATAGAGCAGCACGTTTCTTAAATAAGTGTAGGTAAATGCTATCTGCATATCGCCCGCCCACATATAAGAACCTTCCGGAGATATGGCAAACATGTGATTGTTGTACTGGCTCGGGCGAACATCATCAATCCCCATCAATTCTTGTTGCCATCCGATAATGTTATCCCACAAGTTAATAGCCGACAGGATATTGTCAGGCGCTGCATCCAGCATCTTCAAACGATGGAAATAGAACATAATGTCATGCCCGCGAACACAGAAATATTTGTGTGTTGCCTTACGTATCAATTCAGCGTATTTCTCGTCTGTTTTATGTTCGTCTATATCAAAGAAGCCATTGACCGTACCGCTACCCAGTGGAATATGAATCTTGACGGGCTGCGGGTTCGTTGTCAAATCGGTGTTATACATAACGAACAATTGCCCGGGCCCCTTCATGGTCAGCACATTCACCCCTTCGGTCAGAGAATAAGTATCTCCGGTTGCGGCAGTTTGCACATAGGCCGGCGCGTCAGCTGGTTTCTGTACGTTTTCCCAAATGCATTGCAGGGAGATGTTTTGTCCATGTGTATCTCCCACCAGTACAACTATATTGTCTCCTTTTGACACGGCTATACCTGTAGGGTTATCCAGATTGGTATATCTCTTCGTCTGTAGTTTGTTTGCCCAGGACGTGATATCGCTATATGCCTTATAGGTGCGGATACGGAATTCCTTTTCCCACTCGTCATAGGAATTGTTCTTCAGATTATGGGCAATACGCTTGAATACTTCCTCAGGCAGTTCTTCTATCTTTTCATCTGTTATTCCTTCTTTCAATCCGGAACAGGTCAGGTCGGTAAATACCTCCAATAACCTTCCTTCCATCGTTGTATTGCGGAATCTGTGATAGAATTCCATTTCCTTGCAACCAGTCAAGCCATTTGATCCATAAGATTCGGTTACTTTAAACAAGATTCTAGCGGCTTTAACAGGTGTTGTAAAGTTTAAATCTTCTGAAGTATATCCTTTTAAATCAAAGGATTGTGCAAATGTATAATCATCCGGATCAACACTTTGGCTCATCGGTGATGATGTTGCCGTTCGAGCATCTTGATAATAGATGTCCACATGCTTCATCGGATTTCCGGCATTCTTATATCTGATATAATCTATCTCCTGTGTATTGAGCGTGCCTTCTTCATCTTCTTTAAGTTCATATACTAAAATTACAGGCAATTTAGTACCGTCATTAAACGGAGAATGATATCCGGATTCCATATCTCCATCCCAAGTTTTGTCTACATCCATGCCTCCTTGATGCTGATTACTCCAACCCGCCTTAGGCATAATTTGCGTATCCTCTCCCAAAGTGACATCGTTCATCCCGTACTGTAGCAATTTAATAGTATAATTACCAAATTCGGAAGTTACACTTATCGATGCCGATCTTTTTTCGAGTTTGTCATTATTGAATACGGAAATGGTAATTTTGTCCGGTTGTTGAAACACGGTCAGCCATTTATCTTTGTAATCCACTTTCCACTGAGTCACTCTCAAGTTCGTTTTCACAGGAATGGTCAGTGTAGTTTCCTTTTTATTCAATTCCTGATTCAAATAGCTGCCGTCAATCTCGAACGCATTACCTGCGAGTTCGTTTTCATCATCCTTGCACGATGTGGCAACAAACATCACAAGTAAGCATATAAGAGATGAAAAGATATTAAATATATGTTTCATAATATTCCACTTTTTAAATAGTCCAAATTATAAGCCCCAGAATGAGAGTTCTGCCAATGAGAAAACATCTGAGTTAACACCATCGCCGATGCTATCATGAAAATAAGCACTGGTCACACTAAATCTTATATGAGTAAATGTTTGCCCGGCTTCAAAGACATCCGACCTATAAGTGGCTGCTTGCCCCTCCGGCAAACCATCTGTTTTCTCGGCAATCTTTGTCCACGACGCTCCATCATTCGAAACATACAGATAAATTTTCTTAGGTGCCGGCGGATTCCAATTAGTATTCCTGCCGATATACTCAAACATGACGCTTTGTATAGGAGTTTTCAAGTGGACATCAATATAAATTCCATAGCCTTTACCATCGGTGGGAGTATTATAGTTAGAATGATAATATGACTCCGGATCATCATCGACAAGAGCTGCCAATCCTCCACCGTCAGTCAGATGTACCGAATTAGAACTGAGCATCTCTGCCGTAATTGCCAATTTTGTAAATCCGTAATCCGCAATAAGATAGTAAGGAGTCTTGCTTGTCTTGATATTCTCATTATCGCAATCACCTAACATCAAAGGAATGAGATACTTCTCTCCTTTCACCATTTTCGAACGATGTAATATCACCGTACCAGTAACTTCATTCTTTTCGACATCAAAAGACAAACTTCCGGCAGGGTCTAATACATATGCGCCTTCCGGTGCAACCTGATATTCAGTACCATTAGCCGAATTATACTCGTCGATCACATTCTGCCCGCCTACCGAGAGAGGAATTGTAAAGTCCCATTTGTTGTTGATGCCATCCATCTTCACCACATAGCTCACTGCATATCCATCTTCGCTATCTTTCACATTATGCATATTTACCGCTTCACTCTTGCCGTCGAACGACACAGAAGGAACCACTACGGTCGGCTTAATCAGCAAGTCGCTCTTTTCAGAGTTAATGGAATCAACAGAACTACTCAACCGCAACGGCAGAATAAATACATCCGTAGCACTCCCTGCCGAGATTTCGTTATCTATTGCCGCAGGATCCAACCGAAGACTGGCAATCTTATAAAAATCCGTCGAAGCAAATTCTATGGCATCCGTACTCAATTTAAAGCAGTTTGCCGACAGCACCTTGTATGAACTTCCGGCATATCCGGCATCTTCGTCCAACTCTTTTTGTGTCAAGACCCGCAATTGGACGTTGGCGGTAGTGGCAAGTTCACTGCCGGCTTTAACTATTGTGACCGGATACTCCGTTACCGTCCCGTCCCTATAAATAGTGACGTCTTCAAATCCGCTGTTTTTGAGATACAATATTTTGTGCACTTCAGTGGGGAAAAGCTTCTGATAATCGGTTTCTTCGCACGAACTGTTGACGAAGAGTAATCCGAAAAGGAATAATATATATACTATTTTCTTCATAATTTTCAATATGATTGATGGTTAATATTCAGGAGCCTGAACCATTTGCGGATTCTTATAAACCTCATTGATGAATATCGGTCCGAGATAGAGACGATTGTTCCACACATAATTCTGCTTTATCTGCACAGGTTTGTTCAATTCCTCAAATGCCGGATTCTCCTTCTCTTCTATATTCAATCCCATACGCACGCCTGCAGCAAATACCTGCGGAGCAATCATCCAGCGGCGTGCATCGTAATAGCGATGACCTTCTCCCCAAAGCTCGATGAAGCGCTCGTTGCGCACCCATTCGATAAGTGTCATTTCAGGAGTGATATCGGATTCGGTAAGCGACGGCACACCTGCACGTTCGCGAATCACGTTTAATGTGCCCAATGCTGCTTCAGTGTTACCCGTTTCTGCCTGACATTCCGCCAGATTGAGATAAAGTTCGGCAAGACGAATCAAAGGACGCGGATATCCCCTGTAATTACTGCTGTTATCATTCGCCCAGTTCAAATCCGGCTGTATATACTTCTTGCACAAATAGCCGGTAGCGGGATAATTCTGACTGTTGCGCACGTATCCCTGGGCAGTAGTCTTTTTTAGGTCGATGACCAGTGGCTTGCCGCTACACAATTTATTGCAATATTCGTCTCCATCAAAGGAAAGCCATGCATAGAAACGCGGTTCGCGATTGGCATTCAGCTTGATGATATCCGCATGATCGGCTATCTGAGCCGACTCAAACCAGGCATCTTCTTTTGCAAAAGCGGGGTCGAGCGACGGTTTTTTACCGTTCTTTGTATAGAAACGTTCCACAGTATTCAAGAAAGGGGCAATAGCACTATAACCGCTTTTCCATTGTCCGCTGTTCTGTTGCACCACATTGAGAGGTAAACCGGCATTTTCCATATCACCACCGTCCCAAAGCCCCCATAGCATTTCACGGTTACCATCATTATAACGGCTCGTCACTACATAACGCATCAACATTACGTGTTGTTTAAACTTCTCTGTAACGTCATCCACCGGAAGATATGGATAGCTAATGTCCTGCTTCGTACGCATGCTTTCGCCTTGTTCCAAAGTCATCAGTGAGCATCCTCCTTCCGTTTCCGCCATCTCCAACGCTTCTTTGCAGGCTGCCAACGCCCTTTCCCATTTTGAAGGGTCATATTCAAGGCTAACTAATTCCTTGCCATATCCCGGAGTTTCGAAATTCTTATTCTTCCAGTCGGGGTAGGGAAAACTCCCATTCCAAAGTGGAGAAGCGGCATACAACAACATACGCGCCTTGACGGCTTTAGCTATGACCGAGGTAGCACGTCCCCATTCAGTACCATTGCGGGATGCCGGAAGGTCTTTAGCCGCCTCATCAAGCTTCATTGCGATCCAATTGACTACATAGTCAAAATGATAGCGTCCATGGTATTCATTGTTGGGTGTCTCCATATCAATATACGAATCGGTAAGCGGACACGGACCATTGTAAGCCAACACCAAAAAATGGTAATAAGCGATTAAGAAATTAGCCTCTGCCGCCCATTCCTGTTTCTGTGCCTCACTCACAGCTTGAGCTTGCGGCAGTTGTGAAAGGAACAAATAACATTGACCTATAAATTGGTAACATTTACCCCATTTCCATGCTTCAGTATTGTTGGCAGCAGTAATGGTATTCCAACCTGCCAACTGCCCTATTTTCCCATACCCTATCGGCAATGCATATTCATCCGTAGAAGCCGCTTCAATTGACGTAAAGGAGATTGGGTTATTCAGCCCCTTAATCCCTGCATAACAAGAATATAAAAATCCGAGCGTTCCTTCCGTTGTTGTTACGGCATCTCCCAAAGTGGCCTGTTCGGGCGGGACGACATCGAGATAATCACAAGACGTCATATAGCAACAAGTAGAAAGAAGCGCGATGCCGGTTACTTTTTTTATTTTATCCTTAAGTCTCATATTGTTAGATTTTAGATTCAATTGATATTAAAAATTTAATTGTATTCCGATATTGAAAGTGCGCTGCAGCGGATAAGCATTCCATTTCAATTCGGGATCCCATAGTTTGAAAGGACTGAACACGGCGATGTTGTCCCCACTAAAGTAGACACGTCCGTACGGAAAAGAATATCCCAGTTCCAGTGTTTTGAAACGAAGGAAGCTACCATTACGCATCCAATAAGTGCTGTTGACCGTATTGTTGGCTGTTTCCGCGGTCGTCAATCCCAATCGCGGATATGCCGCATTCGGATTCGGATTACTTTCCGTCCAATAATCATCTGCGATAAACTGCATTACATTATAGTTGGATGCTCCGAACGGAGTTACGCCATTCGCCATGACTGTACGTTTAGCCGAACCGTTGAAGAAAACGCCAAAATCGAATCTTTTATAAGTCATATTCAATCCGAACCCAGAAATCATCACCTGATCATTGCTATCTATTTTTCCATCCCCATTCACATCGCGGTATTTCACATCACCGGGCTTCACGATGCTACCCAGATTCTGTTCCGGAGCGTGATCGATTTCCTCCTGACTGCCAAATAGTCCGTCGGCAATGTAACCTAGCGTACGGCTAAGCGGATTTCCTGTTGCAACTTTCCATACATACGGATAAACAGGTTCATCCAGATTCACATATTTATTCCGTGTATAAGTGAAATTACCACGAAACTCTACTAATAAATCCTTGACTACTTCTTTGCGCCAATTGACACTCAACTCAAATCCCCAGTTGTCTACCTCCCCTTTGTTGCTCCAGGGTTTTGCCGTATAATAACCTAATGATTCAGGCCAAGCCTCACGGTTCAGCAAGATATTGTAACGGTGTTCAAAGAAATAATCGGCAGTAATATTCAATTGCCTCAACAGTTCTATATCTATACCTATATCCAACTTCCTGGCGCGTTCCCATCCGCCGTTCCGTACGGCATAGCTAAGCATTTGCGGGCCTTTCTTTGTCACCTCCGATTCCGTGCCTGTAGTAAATCCGATTTCATCAAGTTTTACTTGATCGATATATAGAAAGTGTTGTGCTGTGCTAGGGCCGGTTTCGTCACTACCAACCAAGCCGTAAGAGCCCCTGATTTTATGATTGTCAACAACCTTGGTCAATGGTTCAAAAAAGGCTTCGTTGCTGACCACCCATCCTAATGAAAGTGCAGGGAAAAATTCGAACCGGTTTCCTTTGGCCAAACGTTCCGTACCATTATAACCGAAGTTTATTTCAGCCAGATAGCGCTGACCGTAGTCGTACGTGAAACGTCCGGAAAAGCCTTGATTGCGCTGCGGAAGTACATCGTTCCGATATTCACGTTGCATATACATCAACATACCCGTCACATGGTGAAGCCCGAAGAAACGGTCGTAATTAAGACGGGCATCGAGATAGAACGTCTGGTCGGAACTTTTACCAATATCCGAGGTTTTCAAATAATCTGTACCGGAAGTGCCCAAACGTTGCAACTCATAGCTGTTCGGGTCTGACTCTACGAAACTGTCGGTTTTCACACCATAGTAATAAGGTTCGATGGTGCGGTTGTAAGAAGATTGCGACCAGTTCTTCCAGTTTACCATAGCCTGTATGCTCAGTCCTTTTGTAATAAATTCCAATTGCTGGGTGATTTTAAGAGAAGTGTTCAATGTGTTTTCATTGACTTCCTTGAAAGAGCTTAGCATATATGCGTATGGATTGACATACAAATTATTGCCTGAAAGAATGGCATTACCAAACTTCACATGCGTATCGCCTTCTTCTGCAGGAAATGTCACCGGAAAATTGACCGGATTGGCATGCATCACTTCTTTAAAAAGATCGGAAGTAGTATAGTTCGGCCCTTTCTTGCTACGAATCTGGGCGTTCATGTGCAAGTCTATTTTCGTAGTCGACGTCACCTTATAAGAGATATTGTTCTGAAAGTTATATCCCCAATTGTTAATGTTGTTATCATAAGAATATACCTTTTTCGTATTCAACAAACCAGTGTCGTGAGTGGCTTGCAAACTCATATAATAAGAAGCTTTGGAGCCGCCGCCGGAAATGTTGATATTCGCCCGTTGGTTCATATTCATTTTTTTGAAAATGACATCATTCCAATTCACATCCGGATATAGATATGGATTCACATGATTACGGGTGTTGTCTATAGTAGTTTGTGAATATCTCGGAGTGACTTCGGGATTGCGTGTCAATTGAGCTTCATTATACATTTCCATATAAGTGACACCATTCACATATTCCGGAAAGTTCATCGGCTTATTGAACGAGTTCTCAACGGTGACGTTGATTCTTGTCTTCTCGTTTTCCTTACCGGTTTTGGTAGTGATAAGCATCACGCCATTAGCTCCACGCGCACCATAGATGGCAGTAGCAGACGCATCTTTCAGGATTGAGAAGCTTTCGATGGTTTCGGCAGGAATATTGTTCAAATCCGATGTGGAAATTTCTACGTCGTCCAATAGAATCAAAGGAGTGGCACGTCCGCCAAAGGTACTGACACCACGGATAAAGAACTCCGATGCAGCACCCGGCTCACCGGTTGTTGTACTTGAAATGACACCTGCCAGCTTTCCGGCAAAAGAGGAAGTCAGCGAAGAACTGGGTGACCTCAGCTGCATACCTTTCACACTGGTAATTGAACCTGTCACACTGACTTTCTTCTGTGTACCCGCACCTACCACTACGACTTCGCTCAGAAGTTGGTTGTCCGATTCCATCTTCACGTTGATTACTCCCAAATCACCTACATCCACCGTTTTTTTCTTATAACCGATGTAGCTGATTTCCAATTGTGCCTTTGAACCGGTAATCGCAATGGAGAAATTACCGTCAAGATCGGTAATCACTCCTTCCTGCTGCCCTTTCAGCAAAACAGAAGCACCAATGATGGGTTCACCGTTATCCGCATCCGTCACCGTACCGGTGATTGTGCGTTTTTTCTTGCTCTGCTGAGCAGTTTCTTTCGCATTTACTTTCAGAATAATTTCATTCCCTTTAATCAAGTAAGTAATTCCACTTCCTTTGAAGACTTCTTCCAACACTTCTTCAATGGTACCCTTGCAATTAATACTTTTACCAGCTATGTTTTTCAAGTCCGCAGCATTGTAGAAAAACGTGTAGTCACTGTTTTTCTCAATCAACTGAATAGCTTGTTTGATAGTCATAGACTGTCCCTTTACCGAAATCTGCCCTTGTGCCCCCAAGATAGCAAGGGGATAAAAGAGCAAGACAACCACGATATACTTAAAATATCGCTGCCTACAAGAGATTTGAATGTTTTTCATGCTTTTGCATTTTAGATTAGACATCAGTTAATATTAGTTTTTTATAATAATCTTATTTGCGTGTTCTTCTCTATTCAGGTTTAGAGTGAAACAAATCTTATTGACAACATCTTCCAGTGGTTCATCGTAGCGGATACTGCCGGTAAATGCAGATTCGTGATTGATACCTTTGGCCAATGTGACGTCCGAATTATACATTTGGTTGATAATACTGATAAGTTCTTGCAAGGGAATATCGGTAAAGTTATATTTTCCATTCTCCCATTTGATGTTAGCAATCTGTTCTATTCTTGTCTCGGCATTATTCGGATTATATATTATTTTTTGCAGGGGTTTCATTAGCGTCTTTTGTCCGGTCGATTCTACGTTAAACTCTATCTTGCCGTGAAATAGTGTAATTTCATTCTTCTCGACATTGGTTTGTTTCACAAGGAAGCAAGTTCCCTTTACCTCTATGAAAGCCTTATCAATATATACTTGAAAAGTACTCCCTTCATGTTTGCAGACTTCAAATAAGGAATTACCGCTGAGCCATATTTTCCGGTCTTTACCGAATGCTTTCGCATATTTTATAGAGCTGCCGGACTCCATCCATACTTTAGTGCTGTCCGGCAAAGTGTACATCTGACTTTGTAGGGCTGTGACTTTAACGAACTCATCTGCAATCTTGTCTCCATTTGACTTTAACCAGAATCCGCCTATTGTTAATAAAAGAGCAAGTGAGGCTGCTGCAAAATACCACCTAAGTTCTACAGGAACTTGGTTCTTCTTGTATTCACATCTGGCTTTTACCTTTTTCCATATTTGTTCCTTTACTTCCATATTAACAATTCTGTTTCCAGATTCATTCCATTGTTTTCTTATTTCTATATCTACCGGCTCCAAGTCAGCAAAGTCTTTACGTTGCTTTTTGGTCAGCCTGCCTGATAGCAAGCTTTTGATTAAACTTTTCTTTTCGACCTTATCCATCCTATTTTACCTTGTTAGTTTTAAACTTTATTGTTACTCTTATACTATTAAATACACAGAACTCCTTCTTAACCCCACATCGACTTTGTAAAAAAGTGAAAGAAAAAATAGATTTATTCCCTAATTCACTGAAAAAGTGTAGAATACAAGATTTGTTCTTGCATAAAAAAAATAAAGAAATCTGTTGGCTAAGTATATTCAATACCTGTGCGGGAATGAATTAAATTTCCAACTATCTGCATCTAAACCAGCTCAAACCCTCTTATTGAATTTTCATGCTATAATCCGCTTTCAGCCATTCCATTTTTATCCGCAAACGCTTTGCTGAAAGGAGTTAGCGTCTGAAACCGGAAAATATTATCCCTTGCAGGAAGGTACTGTAGACGAGGGGGAGTACCTTCAGCGCTTTCAGGCTTGTCGGTAGAGCTATATATAGATTCACCACGTGGGCAAAAGTTAGGTGAAATGTGGGCTTATGACCGCTTACTCGTGGGCTGGAACACACCAACATGTGGTCTAACCAAACAGAGCCTGTATTTGGATAAGACAGAGCCTCTGTTACAATGAAATGCAGGCTTCGTTTTGTTATGACAGATCCTCTGTTGAAAGTGAATATAGAAGGAGCTAGAGTTATACACCTCCGCTTTCAGGAGTGCTTTCAGGAAAAAATGCCGATGAAAAGGGACTTTTTTGAAGAGCTGAAGGCTGAAGGCGGTTTTTCTATTTCAATAGTTAGCAGGAGATTTGCCTGTAACAAGTACTACACTCAATGAAATGATGTAGGAGACTTGAGTAACTCAAGCATATGATTCGACTTGCTTCAGTACTAGGTCGAACAAATTCATATACATATAATTTTGTTCCTTACCGTACGGAAATGAGCCAAGTATTTAGCTTCATCAAGATTTAAAATGATATAATTATCTTGAC
>ERZ791659.1163-NODE-1163-length-14935-cov-2.20692_pt1 | contig 14935 bp, 7 predicted proteins | sample MGYA00510053_ERZ791659 | MGnify/ENA primary metagenome ERZ791659 (study PRJEB30046, sample SAMN00715192) | human gut metagenome | study: EMG produced TPA metagenomics assembly of the A metagenome-wide association study of gut microbiota in type 2... | reverse complement strand
GATATGGCAGCAATGCATAACGTAAATTTATGTATTTCTCTTCCGAATCATATACCCAGTCACCCTTTTTACCCAGATTGTAGATTTCCTTTTTCACACCGCTTCCATGCGAACGCTGCATGGGCAAGAATGTACCATATTGAAACCAGCGAGTATACAGTTCATGATAAGCTTTATTTTCAGCCCCACCATGATAAGGCCAGTTAAAGAATCCACCTATATCCGTATTCCAGTAAGGTATTCCCGATAGAGAAAAGTTCAAGCCTGTAGGAATCTGCTTACGGAATGTTTCCCAATTACACACAACATCACCTGACCAGGTATTCGCCGCATAACGCTGTTGTCCGGCAAATGCACAACGAGTCAGCAGATATACACGCTTATCAGAGGTTACAGCACGCTGATGCTCATAAACTCCCTTGTTACTCATCAATGGGAAAGCATTTACTACGCTGCGATAAGTTCCCATTGCTGTCGGGATATCAAAGTCTCTTTCCTGAACATCTAGATGATCAGGTTCCGTTGAATCTGTCCACCAGGCATCAATACCTTTACTGAACAGACCTTTATTCAGATGCTCCCAATAAATATCGCGTGCTTTTTCATTATAAGCATCATAAGCTTTCACTCCCCCGTCTGCAGGCCATGTCTTGAAGTTGAACAGGGCATTGATTTTCTCCAAGTCCTTGTACGGATTCGTATCCGGCCCGAATGAAGCCCATATAGAGATCATAATCTTCGCATTTTTCTTCTTCACATGATCGATCATCTTCTGAGGATCAGGGAACTCCGGATTATCAAAATTCATAGAGTTCCAGTTAGAGTTCGGCCCCCAATATTGCCAGTCCTGAATAATTCCATCCAAAGGAATCCCTAACTCACGATACTTATCCACGACTTCCATCGTTTCCTGTTGTGATTTGTAACGCTCACGCGATTGCCAGAAACCGAATGTCCACAACGGATACATAGGTGCCTGTCCCGTTAAGTCGCGTATCTGCGCTATCACGCCATCTGCATTGCCGCCATACATAAAGTAATAATCCATACACTCTCCCACTTCCGAATCAAAGGACATCTCTTGCGGATTATCTGTATAAGTGGTTGGGGAATAATTATCCCAAAACATTCCGTACCCTTTTGTAGACTGAATAATTGGAACACTGGCATACAATGCACGCTGACGCATGAAATGTTTATGATTGCGCTGATTCAGATCATCAACCTGCTGCTGTCCTAGACCATAGATAGCCTCATCCTTATCCAACAAAAAAGCTTGACGCACACTAAAAGTCGGATTCCCCGCATCATTGAACGGAGTAAACTGAGCACCATAATCTTTCTCGGTAAATAATGCCTTTCCTTGCTTGTCAAAGAAAGAAATCCGTCCGGTCCCCACATTGAAATCAACGCGTACAGCATTGCTTTTCAGGGAAACGGTTTCCCCTTTCTTCTCGGTCGTTACAGACATGCTTTCAGGGCTTTTAACTACAGAAAGGCTTTTCTTTGTAAAGCTACGTCCTTCGGGCGCCTTCACCACACGTACAATTTCAGGACTGACGAATTGGATTTCAATATCCATTCCCTGCGTAGTACCCGTTATTCCCTGCTTAGTTTGCCGGAAAGTCTGAGCCTCGACAGGCAAGGTCGATAAGAAAGCTGCAGCCACCAGTATACTACTGATTTTTAAATAAAACTTCATGTTCATGGTTTCTTTTTTACTTGTTTATATTATGAATTACCTAATGAAAATAATCTATCTCAGTTGAGTGACCTCGGAAAATATATAATCATTTCCTTCCCGTGCCTTAACCCCGATTCTTGCATATAAAAACTTGGCAGCATCAGTAACCCCATTATCATTCAGGTCAAAAGTAAACTCATGCTCACCCGGAGTCAGATTGGTGAATGATTTCTCCGCTATCTTCGCAACATTATCCACCAGTTTCGTTTTGGATATATAGATCACGGCCCTGTCAATAGAAGCAGTCTCAACCATCTGATTTATCTTGCATTTCACCTTTACCACCTTATTCTGGAAATCAATTTCAGTATCCTTGATAAGAAAATAAGGAGTAACCTCAACATCCAATATCTGATTACCTTTAATGTTTACTTCAATCGTATCCTTCCGCGGAATCCACGGGCCTCTGTCCTGCCTCAACACAATCTTATAGAAGCCGTCATACATCAAAGAATTAAATTCGCCATCAGAGTTAACAAACAAATTGATAGCACCCCGATCTTCATACTCAGGTCCTTCCTGATAAGCATACATCATACAATCATTGTCATAGGCAGTCCCTCTTAATTGCAGTGCTTCACCCTCATAGACAAACCTGCCCTTAAACTCACTTTTAGGCTCATCGAAATTATCCAGCTCGCAACCGGTTACCAGAAACAAACCAAGAATTAATATAAGGCTATTGATATTTTTCATTTTATTTAATCTAATCGTTAGTTACTATATTACTGTAATGGGTTCTTAACCAGCTTCGGGTTCTTGTTAATCCAGCCATCATCAATCGAACCGTAATAACATCGCATGGTGAAGTTCCTTGCATTCGGCGCCATGTAAGATCTGCTTTTCTCGAAAGCCCACTTACCATCATATGGCGAACCGGGTGCATACACCTTATAGGGGAAAAGAGAATACATCTGTGCAGTCGGACTGTCAATGACTCCATTCCATACAGTATGGGCAAGTCTCCAACGTTTCAAGTCCCACCAACGATGATCTTCAAAGGCAAACTCAACCCTATACTCATTCACAATGTGCTCAAAAGTAATCGTGGATTCCGTCAATTCTTTAATTCCACCACGAGCACGAACTCTGTTTATATATTCGACGGCTTTCACCTTGTTCACTCCCCCTAATTCATAAGCTGCTTCCGCTGCAATCAGCAAAGCCTCTGCGAAACGGAAACGGGGATACCACATCTCACTATTCTGCGTATCCGATCCTGCATTGGCGGCTTCATCCAGGAATTTACGTACCAAAAAGCCGGTCTTATTAAATCTGTCGCCTGCCGTTGCTAATGGTCCGTCCAGTGCAGTAATTAGCTGCCCGTCTTCAGTGGTTGCACCTAAAGAACTGATCTTTGTTTTCCATTGGCTCGGATTCTCTGTATCCTTAATCAGCAAACCAGCTTGTAGAGCCACCGGCTCACTTCTATAAAGTGCATTAGGCCATATCACAGTCCCCCACAATCGGGCATCTTTCATTTCGAAAGGCTCTTCCGGATTATCATAGAACACAAAGTCGCCATTAGCATCATGCGTCTTTATCTCGGAGTTGCTTCCATCCTTGTTTTCAAAAGATTCCACTAAATTAAGAAGTGCTCCCAGAGCATTTCCCTGTATTCCATCCTTCAAAGAGAAAGGCATACACCAAGCTGTGAAGTTAGTCGTTACCTTATCCGTCACAGATCTGTCCAAAGCCCAAATAACTTCTTTATTATTCGATTTCTGGCATACAGCCTTATAAAAGCTCAACCCTAAATCCTGAGGATCGGAAATCTGCAATTCATAAGGGCTGCTTTCTATAACTTCCTCAGCAGCAGCCAATGCAGTCTCATAGTATTTGGTTGCTAAATCAGCCGGAATACCGACTTCTCCATTATCAGTCTTCAGAGTCGGAGTAATCTTATTACCATAATTTGCAATGGAACCTGCATACACGGCAGCACGTGCCTTCAACATTAAAGCCGCCCATTTATTGGCCCGAGCAGAATTTATAGTCATTTGTTCGGTTAGCTGGCGGGCAATTTCATCACATTCGCTGATTATATAATCATAGATTCCCGCCTCTGTGGAACGTGGCATCTGGTAGGTTTCCACATCTATTCCCGATTCATAATTAAACACTTGGTCTCCAACAAGCGGCATACCACCCAAAGTACGGGCCATGTGGAAATAATGCCAGGCACGCAGAAAACGAGCCTCTCCCTCAAAAGCCTTTTTCTCACTATCCTGAAGTGCACTACTGCCTCTGACGCCCTGCAAAAACAAGTTTACCCGGCGTACAAAGTCATAATCACGGACTCTCCATGAGTTCCGGTCATACTCCGTAAATATCACCCACGGACTTCCATAACATTTATTAGCTTCGTCCAACTGGTCGTAACTTCCATAATCCCCATTATTCTGTCCCCAGTTTACTCTGCCATACAAATTTGAAAGTACGGATAATACAAGTTCCTTATCTTCATAAATCATGCTCTCAGGTATCACATTTTCAGGTTCCTGATCCAAAAAGGATTCCGAACAACCGGCAGCCCCCATTAAGAAAAGGGCGGATATGATTATCAATTTTATTTTAGTCATCTTGATACGTATAAAGGTAATTAAAAATCAACGGAAAAACCAAAGTTCACTACTTTCATATTCGGATAAGCCATACCGTTCTCCGCAGTAATTTCAGGATCAATATCAATATCAATATTCTTCAATGAGAACAGATTCTGTCCTGAAACATAAAAACGACACCGAGATATCCCTACCTTTGACGTCCATTTCTGAGGCAAGGTATAACCGACTTCAACATTTCTCATCTTCAGATAAGTCATATTGGTATACCAGAAATCACTGGGCCAATGTGTACAATCACTGCTATTCCGGGTACGTAAAGCCAACGGATATTTACCAATATTAAAACCACTGTCAACATCCCAGATATCCACAAGCCTAGTTGAATTATCCCAAAGATATTGAGATAGATTTTTATTAGAATCAAAGTATCTCAAAAAACCTTGTTGAACATAAGTATAGGCAGTTGCACCTACGAAATCTGCACGGAAGTCAATCCCCTTCCAATCTAAGGCCAAATTAAATGCAAAATTAACCCACGGAGTACCTCCTTTACGATAACCAATTGCACGCCAGTCAGCATCATTAATTAAGCCATCTCCATTCATATCTTTATATTTTGCATCACCGGGCTTCAAAGTTATATTACCTTGATGGTCCTGATCAATAGGGTGATTTGCTATTTCTTCCCAACTCTGGAATTGTCCATCCGAAACGAGCGAGAACTCCACATCCGTATAACGTCCTTTTATATTTCCTGCCTGATAACGGAACTTCTGCCATTCACTGGAGAATCTGGGCTTGTACCGATCTCCCACATACCAACGTGAATAAGTAACGTTACCTCCTACTGTATAATTCACATCTCCAATTCGGTCTCTCCAATTCACAGAGGCATCGAATCCCCTGGCATAATTAGAGTTCAGGTTTTCCTGAGGCAGTGAGAATCCCACTTCTTCCGGGATCTGCACATCATAACGGCTTGCCAGCAATCCAGTCTGATCTCTGTTGAAATAGTCAAAAGAAGCATTCAGGCGATTATCCAAGAAGCCCAGATCAATACCGATATTCAGTATCTTCGATTTACCCCATGTGATATTATCGGTTGCCAATCCTGTAACAGTACTACCGGTAACCAGCCCACCGTCAATCACAGCACCACCGTCATTATAATTATAGCCAACAATATGGCTTAAAGCCGTACCCAATTCTTCACCTAACACACCATAAGAAGCACGGATTTTCAGATTGGTGATATTGTCTTTCAGGAAATCGACATCCTGCCAGAACTTCTCTTCCGTAACCCGGTAACCGATAGAAGCCGATGGGAAGAATCCCCAACGTTTCCCCCGTTTATACCGGTAAGAGCCATCATATCTACCGGATAATTCGATGATGTACTTATTTGCGTAGTCGTAGTTCAGGCGACCTATATATCCCATACGTGTCTGCGGGTTACCAATACCATCGGTAAAAGTAGACAGACTGGTTTTATCAATATAAGGGATTCCGTTTGCCGGAGGATTTCCCAATGCATACATTCTTGGATAAGTGCCTTTCTTTGCCTCAAAGCCCACAACCGCATTCACATGATGAAGTGCAAACGTATTTTCATACGACAGTTGAATATTGGAAGTCAGTTCTTCTTTCATCTCCATACTTCTTTCCGTATAACGTGCCGTACCTGTTTCCACAACATTGTAGACATCATTCTCCTTGTCATACTCATAGAATTTATAGGAGTATTCCCGGTTCGACTGTCTCCTGTTTGCCAACCAATAGCTGAACAGTCCTCTTGCTTTCAGGCCTTTCAGTATTTCATATTCGGCAGTACCGTTAATCTGAATGACCTTCCACTGGTCTTTATATCTCCCCGCATGTTCGTAATTCATCCAGCCGAAACTGTCTTGAGCCCAAGGTGCCGAAATAGCCGGATACTTAGGATTATTATTGGCATAAGGCTTTTTAGTCGGCAGGTTGTTATAAGCCCCATAGATAGGCAGATTATAGTCGTCACCCGGCAATCCCGGATTATCGGTAGTCTCTATGCGTCCGTTAATTGCTACACCGATTTTGAACCTATTCGTAATATCAACGTCAATATTAGACTGCATATTGGTTCTGTTGAAACCGTTAAAGCCTCTGATATTTCCTTCCTGATCAATATGTCCCAAACTCAGGTAATATCTGACTTTCTCCGTGCCACCGGATACATTTGCATTCACATAAGATTGTGGCGCACTTACCCAAATGTACTTATACCAGTCGAAAGAAGTATGATCTTCATCAACCCTATCTACCCATTTTTGGTATTCTTCTTTCGTAACGGTTCTCGGAGTTCCATTTATAGTTTCGGTCTGTATGATAGCCGCCAGATAATCTTCTGCCGAAGCGGGTTTCGGATAGTTGGAAGGTAACTGCCATCCATAATACCCATTCACATTGACCTTCAACTTTTGGTTTTTCTGTCCTCTTTTGGTAGTTATTACCACTACACCATTAGCAGCCTGCATACCATAAATAGCCGCCGAAGCATCCTTCAATACAGAAACAGATTCGATATCATTAAAATCCAGGTTATTCAGGTTACCGGAATCTTTCTGCACACCGTCAATAATGATTAAGGGCGTTCCCATGTTTCTGATCTGGATATTGGGAGCGGCACCCGGACGTCCGTTATCCTGACGGAAATTTACACCGGGGAGCTTACCTACCAGTGCACCTGTAGCCGTTACCGACTTTGCATGCGCCAATTCCTGTGCACCCACAGAAGAAATTGCACCCGTAACAGAAGCCTTCTTCTGGGCAAGTCCAAAACCAGTGACTACTACTTCATCCAGCAACATACTATTTTCTTTCAGTGTCACAACAATATTGTTTTTGCCGGACACCGGAACTGTTTGGGTGATATATCCTATAAAAGAGATAGTCAGGACATCATTAGAACGAACCGACAGTTTAAAATTACCTTCCACATCGGTTATTGTACCATTCTTACTTTTCTGAGCAACTACACTGGCTCCTATCACAGCTTCCCCCTGATCATCCACAACAGTTCCACTGATATTTATATTATTCTGTGCTGCCACATGAACAAAACTCAGAAGGATAATCAGTGAAAGTATTAGTTTCTTAAAATTAGATTCCGGTAAACGATACCGGTAATCTGGTGTTAAAAACAGATTATGATTTTTCATGCATTAAATAATTCATAAAACGGTTAATTAATTAAAGTTAGAAATAAAGGTAAAAAACATGATACGACTTTTAAGGTGCATTTTCCATGGCAATTGATTTATGGGTTAATACTCGGTTATTTCAATTGCAAAAGTACCGGGAAGACGACTCTGAGTAGGGGTCAGCTTGTTGCTTTTTAGGGTACATTTCGTTGTTTTCAAAGGAAAAATGCACAGTAGGCAAGGGGTTTACCTGAATCTTGCCAGTTAACTGGCAAAAACCGACATTCAATAAGATACGACTAATTACACTAATCGGAAAAGAAAGGAATAAAAGAGTGATAAGGCGGTAAGGTGATAGGGTGATAAAGTGGCTGCGCTATATATCACAGAGCGTTATCCCGCTATCACTTTATCACCCTATCACCTTATCACATTTTGCTCATAACCCGAAAGTTATGAATCAACTCTCCCCAGTCATATTAGTCTTATACTGCGAAGGCGTTACACCAAACGCCTGTTTGAAGTACTTTGTGAAATATTTAGGAGTATTAAAACCAACCATATCAGCCACTTCACCTACCTGATATCCTTTATTCAGCAATTGAGCAGCATGCTTCAAACGAATGGAACGGATAAAATCAGAAGGGGTCTGGCCGGCAATAGCATTCAATTTACGATATAGTACCGTACGCTCCATCCCAACATCAGCACTCAGCTTCTCTACTGAATATTCGGGATTATCTATATTCTTTTGAATCAATGCGCAAACCTTCTCTATAAACTGTTCATCAATAGAAGTGATGGTAACCTCTCCCGGATTAATATTTATTCCCTGTGAAAAAGATCTCTGACGGGCTTTCTCTTCGTTTATCAGTTTCTGTATTCTCAATAGCAGAATATCCAGATTAAACGGTTTGGATATATATTCATCCGCACCGGATTCGTACCCGAACAATTTACTTTCGTCCGTAGAACGGGCAGTCAGTAATATGACAGGGATATGCGACACCTGTATATTGGACTTGATGCGTTTACATAACTCCAGACCATCCACCTTCGGCATCATGATATCACTGATTATCAAATCGGGAAACTTTGTAGTAGCAATCCGTTCTCCTTCTTCCCCATCACCGGCTTCCAATACATTGTATTTCTTGGAAAGCAGTTCAAACATGTAATGCCGGAATTCTTTATTATCTTCAACCAGAAGTATAGTGTACTCTTTATCCGTTTGCAGGTCCTGATCACTTTCCGCATCAGGATTCAATTCATCCCCGATGAAAGTATTTTCCTCTTTCGGTAACTCCGTATCCACTTCTACATCAGTACGCACAGGTAGATATACAGTAAACAAACTGCCTTTATTTACTTCACTCTCCACTTCTATCTTTCCGGAATGCAACTCTACATACTCTTTCACCAGATGAAGACCGATTCCACTACCTATTTTATCTTCTTCCTCTTTCACTTGATAGAAACGCTCAAAAATATGGGAAAGGTTCTTTCGAGGAATCCCTGCTCCGGTATCTTTCACGGAAAGACGGAAGTACTGTACCCCGTCCGGTTCCTTACAAGTATCGAGAGTTATCGTCACCATACCTCCTGCAGGTGTGAACTTGAATGCATTAGACAATAGATTATTCAGTACCTTTTGTATCTTCTCACGGTCGAAACTTATATATAAATCTTCTGCAATCTTATCATCTATCTCAAAAGAAATCTCCTTTTCCTGAGCCAGATAATCAAAAGAGGATTTTATCGAAGACACAAACTCCGCTATATTCCCCTTAACAAGAAACAGCTTCTCTCCATGAACCTCCAAACGCCTGAAGTCCAACAATTGATTGACGAGGTCCAACAGTTCTTTGGAATTACGGTAAATGGATTGTAATCTCTTTTTCAGGGCTATGTCGCCGACTTCCTTAATAAGAGATTCCAAAGGTGTTATAATCAATGTCAGCGGTGTGCGGAATTCATGGCTTATATTGGTAAAGAAGCGGAATTTCATTTGATTCAGTTCTTCTTCCTGAGCTTTTTGCAACTTCCTCTTATTCATTCGCAAATAACTGTAAAGAGCCCAATATATGGAAAGGGCAATCAACAGGCAATAAATGAAATAAGCCAAAGGAGTTTTCCAATACGGGTCCTTTACAATGATTTGTATAGTTGCACAGTTACTTCCCCACTGCTTACTGTTGTTTGCCGCATATACTTCCAGATCATACGTACCCGGAGGAAGATTGGCATAAGAGGCAGTTCCGGTCCCTGTAGGAGAAACTATTTCGTGCCACTCCTTATCCAACCCCGTCAGCCGGTAGCGATAGTGAGTCTGTGATCTATTGATATAATTCAATGCAGAGAAATCAAACGATACAAAGTTCTGGTCATAATTCAAGATAATCTTTTGAGTTGCGCTTACAGGCTCGCTCAATAGTACATTGCCATCATAAGCCTTATCCATCTCCACCTTTTTCCCGAAAAGATGAAAGTTCACGAAGAGAGGCTTCATATCCTGTTTCACCGAAGGCAGTTTATTAATTCGGAATTCGTTGAAACCATCAATTCCTCCCATCAGAATTACATCATCCTTCGTTACATATACGGATCTTTCCAGGAATTCCCGTTCTATCACTCCATCACTATGATTAAAGTTGGAGAAAGAGTATTCTGTTCTTCCTCCTTCCTGAACTACATTCACACAAGATATTCCATAAGAAGTAGTAATCCACATCACGTGGTGACGATCTTCGGATATTGCCTGTATACTATTGTTTACCAAACCGTTTTCCATATAAAACATCCTGATCTCTTCATTCTTCGGATTCCAGACTATCAGACCATCCTGTGTGGCAAGCCAAATCAAATTACGGCTATCTACATACAGATCGGAATAATGATGAAGATCGTAGAAATCTTGCCAGGCCTTTTTATCTTTAAACACCGGTGCCGTCAGAACCTGCTTTTTATAATCATAGGTAAACAATCCTAAATTGCAGATTCCTATCAGCATGCCCTCTTTATAATTCCTGATCTGCGAAACGGAGTTGATTTGTCGCCCTTCACTTTCCTCTATCTTCTTAAGTTCTCCAGTATCAGGATTCAAAAGACACAGGCCATCTATATATGAACAGATGTACAGGTTCTTATCCGGTGCTTCAAATACCTTTGCTACATCACGTACAGGATAACTTCTGCTCTTTCCATTCTGAATACAGAACAGTGCCTCAACCGATGAAAGCCATATCCGCTGCCGGCTATCTTTAGTTAACCCGTTACACCGTAAATTGCGGGGCAATCCTGCCTCAAAAGATAATTTGCTCTCAGATAAAGAGTACCGTAAAAGTCCCTGGCGGGTCCCTACCAGGATTCCACCATGAGCATCTTCTACAAAACACGACACACTAACTTCCCCATTCTGATCAATATTAGGGAAAAACACTTTACCTACATTTTTAAATTTGAAACGATTAGGATGGTAATAACATATTCCTCTGTCCAAAGTCCCGATCCAAGTTCCTCCCTGGTTATCATTAAAGACTGTACTGACTTCCGTTTTTATCTCTTTACCATCTACAAATTCCAGCGTAGGGATAAATTGTTTGTTTTGCAGTTTTTCGTCACACACCCACAGGCCAGCCTGACTAGTTATCCATATATCGTGCTCTTTGCCTACAGAAAGCACATTCAGCCTATATTCAGTTTCTAATATTACTTCCCACTTACGCAGTTCAATATCAAAACGTAAAGCTTCAGTCTTTCGTCCATTCATCAAATAGTACAAGTACTTTCCCCGGGGGACAACCAACAGAGTAGCAGACCTGTCCTGCTTTTCATCCAGTGCATATTCCCGATACAATTCTCTGGATGTTTCCAGATCATAACAGACCATGAGACTTGAATTGTAGAACAAAAAGACTTGTTGATTTACTACCGCTATATCCAAAAGCCTGTCACGTTCATCTCCGTTCATTGAAACATTCTTCAAAAACTCAACAGTCTTCCCACTGGCATAATCCCTGTACAGCAGTACATCATCATCCGTCAGCATCCAATAATTACCTGCCTCATCCACAAAGAAGTTCACCAACGCCCCCTTTACACCATAAGACTTAAACAGACTGTCCAAATGCTGTTCAAAGCGTTCTTCATTAATGTTGATGACCATCAGTTTATACCAGTCTTTGATATAAATATAATCCTCATTCACATAAATGCGATGGTGCCCGACATAGTCATTAAGAGGGATTATGTTACTTTTATTATAATGGAAATACTGAAAAGAAGTTCCATCGTAGATGCTGACGATCTCATTGGCATTGATTGCAATGCGCCCATCCCGCAACTGAATGATATTGCGTACTCTGTTGCCCGAAAGTCCGTCACTGCAATCGATGGGAGTAAACGCATAGTGATCTTGTGCATGAAGCGGGGAGTTAAGCAATAAGACAATAAACAGCAAAAGTCTTATCACTTTGATCGTTGACAATTTCATTGTTATGTTTTCCATATTAGATTATCAGTGATGCAAAGATATAGAAAAAATATATCTGATAAAGATTCCCATAAAAAGAAAACCGTCCCCTCCCCTCACGGGGGTGGAACGGCACAGTCAATAATACATGAAAAAACGCTATTTAGAGAGAGTCTCTACAAATTTATAAACTTCCGGTACTTTTCATTTTACGTCAGTTTATATTTTGATGCAAATGTAAGGGGTAAAAAGAAGAGCAGAAAATAAAATCTACGAAAGGGGAGGTTTTGTCGATCGAATAGCCAAATGGGAAAACAATTATGCTGAGCCATTAATCCGACAACATAATAAATCCTCCCCCCACTGTCCGCAAAAATTTCATATCCCTCAAGAATTTCCTGCAATCCGCCTTGCACAATACAAAGCAAAGCAGGGGCGTTTGCATCTTCACAGTAAGCACTACTAGGTATTGACCTAGGCTAATAAGCCTGTCAACCTAGGTTAACCGGCCTGTTAACTAGGTTTGATAGGCCAGTTAACCAAGGTCAACACCCAACTATCCCTAAGGGGAAAGAGATATACCACTGGCTCTCAACAGAATAACACCTGATATAAAGTAAATAGATGCATCGTCCTGATATAGGTTGACTGTGCTAGTGAGAGTAACCCTTTTACTCTCACTCTTAAAAGTTACTCTCACTAACACTTAAAATTCTTATTATTACTGCTTTATATACAAAGTGAGAGTAGTGAGAGTAACTTGATCCAACTTTTTATTGAGCTCCCTTAAGTCTTAGCCAATTATCTCTTCAGCAGCCTGCGCGTCAGATAGTGTACCGGATACCATACTGAAAGGAAGCCAACGGTAATCACGGTAACAAATACCAATATAACGTCCGTTACATGAACACTGACAGGATAAGCATCCACAATAAAGCCACCGCTACCACCGCCCAAAGAAATAATGCCGAAACGCTGCTGAATATAGCAAAGCAGCAAACCAAGGATAATGCCGGAAAGTGCACCGAACAAAGATATAAGCCGGCCTTCAAACAAGAAGATGCGAGCGATTAGTCGATCATCCGCTCCAAGATTACGTAAGGTTTCCACGTCCTCCCGCTTATCAAGAATAAGCATAGAAAGAGAACCAATCACATTGAAACAGGCTATAGCAAGGATAAACGTAAGGAACAGGTAAGATATAAACTTCTCTATCTCCATGATACGGAATACATCAGCCTGCTGCTCATAACGGTTCAAGACCACAAAATCATCACCTAAGATGCGGGAAATCTTTTTCTGTAGGGCAGAGACATCTGTATCCGATTTCAACTTCAGTTCAACAGCAGATACCTCCGTATCATAATTAAAAAGATTACGTGCAAAATCAAGAGAAGTGAGAATATAACGAGCATCATATTTTTGCTGGTTCACCACAAACACAACTCCGGGAGAAAAGAGGTAATCGCGATTAAAAGAAGCAGAAGGATTAGCCATATTCACACGTACATTCCGCTTAGGAGCATATACCTGAAGCGGATCGACGAACTGAAGACCAGTCCCCAGTTCAGAGATCAGTTCCACCCCCAAAACCCCGTAATCCACTATGGAATCGTGCAAGATAAAATCCCCTGCACCGTATAGCAAACTGTCGATAGACGTCAGTTGTTCAAAATTATCTTCCACCCCTTTTATGACTGCCATAGCCTGACGGTCTTTATACTGCACCATGGCGTTATCTTCCAGTGTCTCTGTCCAGACATCAATTTCCGGCAAAGAACGCACCTCTTGAAAAGCAACTCCATTCGGTTCAAAGACTTTTCCCTCACGAACCATAATCTTCAGTTCCGGATCGAAAGCCGTAAAAAGACCTGCCACCATATCCTGAAAACCATTGAACACGGAGAGTGTACAGACCAACGCCAACGTAGCCAATGCCACTCCGCACACCGAAATGCCGGAAATGATATTGATAGCGCTGTGTTTCTTCTTAGAGAAGAGATAGCGCCGGGCTATGTAGAAGGGAAGGTTCACTTCAACAATTCATCTATTTTCTCAAGATAATCCAGTGAGTCATCCACAAAGAACTTCAGTTCGGGGATGATACGAAGCTGATGACGTACACGAGTTCCTAGCTCATAGCGGATAGACTTCATGTTTTCATTGATATTCTTAATCATCTCTTCCGCCTTTTCCGAAGGAAAGATGCTGAGATAAGCACGTGCAACACTCAGGTCAGGGCTGATACGCACGGCGCTAACTGATACCAATACACCCGGCATAGATTTTGTTTGTAACAAGAAAATTTCGCTCAATTCCTTTTGAAGTAAACGACATATTTTGTTCTGTCTGGTAGTTTCCATACTATTTATTCCTTTATTTAGAGACAAAGTTACTGAAATATCTGGGTTAGTTGACAAATTATACTTTTTTTAGCACGATTATCGAGCCAATCAATTCACAATAGAATTATCTTTGCAACAACACTAATCAAAAAAACATGAAAAGACTCGTCTTCATATTGCTATTCCTGCCTCCCTTGCTTCTTTGCAGTCAGGCTAATCAGGACAGTAAACAAGATAGCCTCCGAAAAGTTGCGGATCAATATATGAAAGAGCAGCAGTATGAAAAAGCTGCCAATCTATACAAAGAATTAGGAGAAAAGATTGATGCTGACTACAAAGAAATCAGTACTCACAAAGTAAAAGATCTACGTAATACATATTCTATTGACGAATTACAACTGGCCAATAACCAGCAACAGAATCATTTGTTGTTATTAGCCCTTATCGTATTGCCTTGCCTTATCATTATCACGATTTTCGGCTTCCTTTACCTAAAAAGAAAAGCAAAAAAATTAATGCTTTCAAAACGGAAGTTACAAAAGGCAGAAAAAGCCGTGGAAAACTCAATACGCAATAAAAGCTTGTTCATATCAAATATGAGTCATGAAATCCGAACACCTCTAAACGCTTGA
>ERZ791659.1153-NODE-1153-length-14989-cov-2.19164_pt1 | contig 14989 bp, 15 predicted proteins | sample MGYA00510053_ERZ791659 | MGnify/ENA primary metagenome ERZ791659 (study PRJEB30046, sample SAMN00715192) | human gut metagenome | study: EMG produced TPA metagenomics assembly of the A metagenome-wide association study of gut microbiota in type 2... | reverse complement strand
AAGCACCTTCCAGCGTGCTCCCCTGAGGTCATTATGAAACTCTTCCAACGAAATCTCTTCCGCTTTCTTTTCCCACACATGGAGGAAAAAGGAAATTTTAAACTCTCTCTTTTTCATTGAGTATTAAATTTTAATGTTTTTAATCCCGATCCGCCGCCAAGCGCACAGAGCAAAACCCTTGCCACTCCGCATCCTCTGCAATGAACCATGATGCAAAAGAACAACAAACTTTTTACACTTCCGAATGTTAAAACCGCCGTAAAAGTCCCTTCGGAAAGCCTCCACACCCGCCCACACGCCACTTTCACCGTCCGCCTCCCAGTTCTTTTTAACACCCGAATTTATTTTCTCTCACCTCCCGCTTCCGCTCCTGATCCTTCACCGTGTTACTAAGGAAGCGGCACAACCGTTTCATCTCCCGCATCTCCTCCCTCGAGAGCGGTTTGGGAAGCTCACGCACCAGGGCAAACACCTGTCCGGACAACTCTCTAAGCAATTCATTCGAGTTCTTTAACTTGTAGTTTTTTTTCCATAATCATTAAATTTGAAATATATGTTAATTATTAAAACTCACAAAAGTACGATCCAAAGATTAAAAATTCATTATTTTTTCTATTTTAATGAACAATTTATTGTATTTAGTAAATTTATATCTATCTTTGCAGCAAAATCAAACGTAAGATTCGGTTTACCCCAGCAGATAACTGTGACAGGTAACCGCGTAGCGTATCCGGGAGCGACCCTCCCACTTTCTCAAACCATACTCCCCAACCGACATGAAATCCTGGCTTGCCGCCTACGTCCGTCTCTATCACGAAAAGAAAACCCGTGACCGCCTGACGGCAATGGGCATCGAAAGTTTCCTGCCCGTGCAGGAAGAAATCCATCAATGGAGCGACCGCCGCAAAAAGATAGAGCGCGTGGTCATTCCGATGATGATCTTCGTACACGTCGACCCGGCAGAACGGGCCGAAGTGTTGACCCTTTCGTCCGTCAGCCGCTACATGGTGCTGCGCGGACAAAGCACCCCCGCCGTCATCCCCGACGAGCAGATGGAGCGCTTCCGCTTCATGCTCGACTACTCCGAAGAAGCCATCGAAGTGTGCTCCTCCCCCCTCGCCCCCGGCGAACAGGTGCGAGTCATCAAAGGCCCCCTCGCCGGACTGGAAGGCGAGCTGGTGACCATCGACGGCAAAAGCAAGGTGGCGGTAAGACTGGATATGCTGGGCTGCGCCCATGTGGATATGCCGGTGGGGTTCGTGGAGAGAGTGGGAAAGATGGAGGCGGTGAGATGAAGGATATGAATAGATAAAAGAAACGATAAGACAATGAAAGGAATTGTTTTAGCCGGTGGTTCAGGTACACGCCTCTACCCCATTACTAAGGGAGTCAGCAAACAACTACTGCCTATTTTCGACAAGCCTATGATTTATTATCCTATCTCAGTACTCATGCTATCGGGTATTCGAGAGATACTAATCATTTCCACCCCCATCGATTTACCCGGATTCAAAAGGCTGTTAGGCGATGGCTCGGATTTTGGCGTTCATTTCGAATACGCAGAACAACCCTCACCTGACGGCTTAGCACAGGCATTTATCATCGGGCAGGAGTTCATTGGAAACGATTCGGTATGTTTAGTGCTGGGAGATAACATCTTTCATGGTCCCGGATTTACCCAATTACTAAAAGAAGCAGTGCGTACAGCCGAAGAAGACAAAAAGGCAACTATCTTAGGATATTGGGTAAGCGATCCCGAACGATACGGAGTCGCAGAATTCGATAAATCGGGCAACGTTCTTCATATAGAAGAGAAGCCTGAAAGTCCCAAGTCCAATTATGCAGTAGTAGGACTCTACTTCTATCCCAACAAAGTGGTTAAAGTTGCACAGAACATCCAACCTTCCCCTCGTGGAGAATTAGAAATAACGACCGTTAATCAGCATTTTCTTGATGACAAGGAGTTAAAGATGCAACTTTTAGGGCGTGGTTTTGCCTGGCTGGATACCGGCACACACGACTCCCTATCCGAAGCTTCAACATTCATCGAAGTTATCGAAAAACGCCAAGGTTTAAAAATAGCCTGTCTTGAAGGGATCGCCTTAAGACAAGGATGGATTACACCGGATAAAATACGCCGACTGGCGGAGCCGATGCAAAAAAACCAATATGGACAATACTTGCTAAAAGTGATAGACGAACTAGACAAACTAGACCAACAGAAATGAATATCATAAAAACAGCCATAGAAGGATTAGTAATCATCGAGCCCCGGCTTTTTAAGGATGATCGGGGATACTTTTTCGAATCATTTTCCCAGAAAGAATTTAATGAAAAGGTGACTCCTGTGACTTTTGTACAAGACAACGAGTCCCAATCCTGCTATGGAGTCATTCGGGGACTACATTTCCAGAAACCACCCTACACACAAAGTAAATTGGTGCGTGTCATTAAAGGCTGTGTACTTGATGTAGCAGTAGACATCCGTAAGAACTCCCCTACTTTCGGGCAGCATGTAGCAGTAGAATTGACCGGTGAGAACCATCTTCAGTTTTTTATTCCGAAGGGATTTGCACACGGCTTTGCAGTATTAAGTGAAGAAGCTGTGTTCCAATATAAATGTGATGAGTTTTATCATCCGGAAAGCGAAGGAGCTGTAGCGTGGGATGATCCGGATTTAGGGATCGATTGGAGAATTCCAAGAGAGAAAGTAGCACTTAGTGAAAAGGATAAGGGGCACAAAAGACTGAAAGAGATAGAAATATTGTTTTAATGCAGCAAATACTAAAATTTTTGTTTCGTATCAGTAATCAAATAAAGGCAGAAATAGAGAAAAGATCACATCCCCCATTATACGAAATAAATATTTCCATTAGCCTTTCTTATAAGACAATTAATATCACCATTTATTTTTAAATATTAGTAAGCATTTCTACAAAATCTCAATAAAGGGAAGTTGCACCTCTTATATTCCTATCTATCAACATACAAAGAAACTTTATATTTAAACCGATAAAAAAAGTCTGATGTGAGCAACATTATAAAAAGATGTTCACATATAAGCACTTACACAATGAATTCACAAATAAACAAAATTTGTAAAAACACAGTTTACTTATATGGAAATACAGCGTTCTCCATGCTTTTTTCTTTAATAAGTACTCGATTAATTCTTAATGCTTTAGGCAGCTCTGACTTCGGTATATTTTGCATTGTTGGTGGTGCTATAGGGATGTTAGGATTCATAAACGGAGCAATGGGGGGATCTACTCAACGTTTTATAAACTATGCAGAAGGGTCTGGTCAGTTAAGTGAAAAGAAAAAAATAGTAAATGCTAGCATAATCATACACCTTTTCATTTCATTGATTGCATTAGTTGTATTTGAAATTGCATATTTTATTTTTTTCAATGGTGTTCTTAATATACCCGAAGGAAGAATATATGCAGCTAAGTGGATTTACCAATTCACAGTTATTTCAACCTTGCTAACTATACAAACAACACCATACAATGCACTCATAAACGCACATGAGGATCTGAAGTTTTATTCGATAGTAGGTGCTGTTTTCACTCTGATAAAATTAACAATAGCCATTATCATCATATATTCAAATTATGACAAGCTAATAATGTATGGATTTCTTATTACAATATCTTCTTTATTAAACATTATCATAGTAAGAATCTACTGTCATAAAAAATATGTAGAATGCACATTTAATCCCAAAAGATATTTTGAAAAACAGAAGGCTAAGGAAATGTTTTCTTTTGCAGGATATACATTGCTCACAACCGCAACTTCCATGTTCTCCGTTTACGGAGGTAATATTGTAATAAATAATTTTTTCGGTACTACAATCAACGCTGCCCAAGGAGTTGCAAGTCAAATATCTGGTCAGCTAATGATTTTCTCCAATAATATGTTAATGGCTATTAATCCTGTAATAGGTAAAAGAGCTGGTTCAAAAGATTACAATTCTATGATAAAATATGCCCTGACAAGCAGCAAACTTTCTTATTTAATACTTCTCTTTTTTGCAGCTCCTTTCATCTTGGAAGCAAACTGGATAATGACACTTTGGCTAAAGAATGTACCAGCATGGGCTGTTATTTTCTGCCAATTAGAAATTACAAGAAAACTATTAGACCAATTTCTAATCGGATTACGCAATGCTATTATAGCAGAAGGTAACATAAAAAGATACACAAGGATACAAAGTTTTTTATATATTTCCCCATTACCTGTTACTTACTTGTTCTTCGCTTGGAACTTCTCCCCAATATGGTTATACATTATCTGGATTTTATGCCTCAACATATTTGCAGGATATAACATCCTCAAACAAGCAAAACTGCACTGTAAATTGAAAATCAACGACTTCTTCAACCAATTATTTTTTAGGTGTATGGCAACTACCATCATCATATTTGTTATTGGTATAATTCCCCATTTTTTATTTACAGATTCATTTATTCGATTAATTACAGTTTGTCTCTTAACTACCATAGTCTTCTGTATTACAGGGTGGTATATAGTACTAACAAAAGATGAAAAAGCTATTATTAAAAATACAATTCCTCAAATCAAAGCAAAATTCAACCATAAATGAAAAGCGTTATCATATTTTTAAGAAAACAATTACGACCACTAAAAAAATGGTATAAAAATGTTCTTTCAACTATACATGTAAAAAGAGAAACCAAAAGACTATACAAAATAGCAGACACTCCACCAACCAATAAAAGAGTTTACTATCTAGGAACATGTGAAAATTCAAATTATGGAGATAATGCACAATATTACTGTATTTTAAAATGGATCAAAGAGTATTTACCAAATTATGATTTAATCCAATTTGATGCTACTACAGTTGTAGATAAACGATATCGATTCATCGAAACTTTTATTTCCATCTTTAGAACAAAATGCGACTTAATCATATTTCAAAGTGGATATGCTATTCAGGATTATGGAGGCAATCACCACATAATGCACAAGCTTATTTTAAGTAAGATACCTAATGCTATGGCTATTATAATGCCTCAAACAATTTTTTTTCAACATCAATCAGCGATAGAAGCAACAGCAGCATTGTTCAACAAATGTCCCAATTTACTATTGATAGCACGAGATAAAACAAGTTTTGACACTGCAACAAAATGGTTTCATGAAATACACCTATTATGCAAACCTGATATAGTAACATCACTGATAGGACACTACAATTTTAACACACCCAAAGAAGGAATATTAATACTACACCGCAATGACTTAGAACAATACTATAGCCGTAACGACATAAGAGAATTGAAAACAAAGCTATCTATTTTTACCCAAGTAACCGAAAGTGATACTACAGTAAAAATATCCGGCACAAAAATCAGAAGAAATCTTAAAGAAAATATTGACAAACAGATCCAAAGCTATTCAAAATACAAAGTTATCATAACAGATCGTTTTCATGGAACCATTTTTAGTCTATGTGCAAATACCCCAGTAATTGTACTAAAATCTGCAGATCACAAAGTCACATGTGGTGCAACCTGGCTTGAAGGCATTTACAAAGACTATATTAAAGTAGCAAATACAATTGAGGATGCGATACAATATTCAAAAGAGTTCTATTATAATTATCCACAAACTAAACTAGATCCATACTTTGAAACAAAATATTTTAGTAAAGCTCTATATGATGAAATAAAATATATTTATAGAAAAGCTATCAAATGATATTTTCAAATCTGAAAGGATGAAAAAAAAATTATATATATATCAAGTATGGCAATATATCCTTATCTACACAGCCATATCTTTTGGAGGTATGGCAATGCCTATTATTATAGGTAAGGAGCTCTTTGTTATATTGACATTCATCATCGGATTAGCTTATTGCTTATATAAAGGAGACGTATTGAATAACAAATATTTACTATTTGTTTTAATCCTTACGAGTTCCCTGTTTACCACACTCTTTGCATCCAATTTGAGTATAGGAAGTACCTTATCCATCACAAGCACTCTATTATTCACTTATGCGGTTATCGTAGCAGACAGTAAGAACTTTCTAAAAAGATACTTAACCATTATGTTCATTATAGCCACAACAAGTATAGTACTATACACACTAACACGCTTATTTGGTACATCTTTTTTCTCTCCTATCTTTCCATATTTGCTCAAAGGATTAAATGAAAATAATCCCAATGGAATATATAGTTTCGGAGGCGTTCTATATAGATGGACTTTTATACATAGTGAACGAAATTGTGGTCCTTTTGGTGAACCAGGACAATATCAGGGAGTTTTATCGGTTGCATTGTATTTTGCTTTATACAATAAGAGGATATTTAATACAATAAAAGAGCAAATGACATACATTGTTGTTTTTACAATTGCCATGATAACCACTCTATCTACAAATGGATACATTGCACTTTCTATTATTTATATAGGCTATTTCTTACAACCCCATCATAGAAATAGAATCAAAAAACAGGTTATAAAATTACTTTATACCATATTAGCCCTGTTATTGTTTACAGAATTAGGCAAGAACTTTTTAAAAATTGCTATATATGACAAATTTTTCGACAGCAATCAATTATCCATAACCACAAATACTACTGGTGCACGAACCCATGGTATCATCGAAATGTATCATTATGTATTAAATAACCCAATAGCTATCTGGGGACTAGGATACGATTCTTTACATGACTTAAATTTTGACACAGTGTCTGGTTTGCCTCTTTTGCTATTGGCTATTGGTATTATTCCTTTTACAACCCTATTCATAGGAATTTTGCAGTTATCTAAATATTCAGCCCAAAGCACCTTCGAATACATCATAAAAATTTTACTTTTTTTATCTATGGGATTTGGTCAACCTCATATCATAAACCCAAGCCTTTTCTTTATGTTGTTCTATGAATATATAAGAAGAATAGACTGGCAAACCCTATGTCATAAAACAAATAAAAATTAATTATGAAAATTCTATTCTTTACACGCATGCCCTATTTAGGTTCCGAAGCCTCAAAAGCTATTGGAGGTGGGTGGGTAAACGAACTACTAACTGCTTTTAAAAATTATGCCCCCCAGCATAAATTAGGATATTCATATGTTACTTCTCAAATGGAAACTTGTAGAGAAGAAGATGATATTAGCCTTTATCCACTATATGATAAAGCTTTAAATAGATTACAACGTTTATATCACAATTGGTTAGGCTATTCACTAAAAAAAGAATTACCCTATCTTGACCAAATGCAGGAAACGATAAGAAAATTTAACCCTGACATAATTTATATTTTTGGAATAGAGACTGATCTGCCTGAAATAATACCTCTCACTCAAGTCCCATGTACAGTGCACATTCAAGGAATACTTGCGCCCTGCCTAAATGCCTATTTTCCACCAAGCATAAATTTACATTCTATATTTCGATATAACTGTAATGTAGGTGAATATATATTCAACAATCAATTTAGATTAGCGTATAAAGGATTCATAGCCCATACTAAGAAAGAGCAAATACTATGTAAAAAACTAACTTATATAATGGGGCGGACAGAATGGGATACATTTAGGATATTGGCTCCACAAGCAAAGTACTATCAGGCAGGTGAACTTTTACGCAGCACTTTCTATCAAAGTGCAAAGTGGACATATGAAGAAAAGAATAAGATTATTCTTACATCAACAATCTCTCCCGTTATGTACAAAGGATTGGACCTAATTTTCAAAACTGCCAAATTACTCAAACAGAATCTAGAAAATAAATTTGAGTGGCGAATAATCGGTATCTCTCCAAAGAGTTACTATGTGAATTTTATTGAAAAAATAATGAAGACAAAATCAAGAGATATAAATATATATTATAAAGGATCTCAAAAAGCAGATGAAGTCATCAAACATTTATTATCATCGAACTTCTATATACATCCCTCTTACATCGATAATAGTCCCAATTCTTTATGTGAAGCACAAATACTGGGTGTACCTTGCATAGCATGTTACTGTGGCGGAATATCTTCATTGATATCACACCAGATCAATGGACTTGTCGTACCTGCCAATGACCCCTACGAATTAGCAGCTTTAATCAGCTTTTATTCCAAAGATATATTTTTTTTACAATCCATTTCACAAAAGGCAATTCAAACAGCTGAAGTAAGACATAACCCCAAACGAGTAATAGAAGAGATTACAGATTCTCTTCAAGCAATTATTAAAGATGCAAAATCAAATGAAACAATTATTAGACAACAATCCACTGATAACTATCATCATACCAATCTATAATAGCAGCAAATATTTAAAAAGATGCCTAGACTCAGTCATTAACCAAAGTTACCTACATTTTGAATGCTTCCTATTGAACGATGGCAGCAAAGATGAATCTGGTACTATTTGTGACATGTATGCCGCCAAGGATAAAAGGTTTGTTGTATTTCATAAACCTAACGAAGGTCCATCTATCACACGAAATTTCGGTTTAGAAAAAGCCAAAGGAGAATGGATAGCAATAATAGACAGTGACGATTATATTGACCAAGATTATATCTTAGAATATTTAAAAGCTCCCATTGAAACAGAATTAGTGATTCAATCCATTAGTGACTATTTAAAAGATGATCCTAATATTGACTTTCACATAGAGTACCATTTTCCAAATAAGCTATATAAAAATAAAGAAATAGGTCAATTTTATTCAACAGAACATATATATAAATATGGTACGACATGGTCTAGACTTTATAAAAGAAGTATCATAACTGAGAACAAGCTCCTATTCAATAAAAATTATTCTGCAAAAGAAGACGTTGAGTTTGCAATCAATTATTTACAATACTGTAATCTAATCTATACAACCTCTTATGAAGGATATCATTATCTCTATTACCCTTCATCATTAAGTAAAAAGAATAAAATGACATATATAGATTTCCATAATGTAGCTTATGATATCTATAAAAGTTCAATGGCCAATAGAAACCTTACATGTAATGAACAATGTCTTAAACTTATAAAATCAGTTTTTATAGGATCCTTATTTACAACACTACGGCTTTTAAAACAGATGAATTTTGATCGACGAACAAGAATAACATATATCCAAGAGATCAAACATCTTATCCAAAAAGAAAAACTATCTCCATATATAAAAGGGAAACTTTTAATTTTGACGTTTCCACCTTCTATAATTGATAAATTAAACATCCTTATCTAAATAAGAAAATAGATGAAAGTATTACTTTTTGATACAACAAATGCATTTCTCACACCAGGAGGAAAAGCCGTACATGCCATTAAACTACAACAGGAGTTATCAAAAATCGGTGTAGAGATAGAATTCTCTCGATGGTGGGATAAAAGCCAAGAGAACTGTGACCTCATTCATTTCCTAACGCCTAATACCACCATCGCCAAATATGCAAAATTAAAAGGAAAAAAAACATTTCTTAGTATGATTTTTGACTTTGAAAGCAGCAAAACTGCTGTCGAACAAAAAAAAACCATTTTCAAAAACAGGTTTATTGATAAGCTTCCAGGTGTATTATCAAGTAACGCTTACTGGAAATCCTTTCCTTATATGGATACAATCCAGTTCATGCACAAATACGACAGAAATACTGCTCTAAAATATTTTCCTAAATTACTTCCGGAAAGTAAAACCATTATTATACCTCATGCATACGACCCTACGGATATGAATATATCCAATCACCTTAATATAAAAGATTTGAACTATCCATCTAAATATTTAATATCTTGTGCAAATATATCCGAACGCAAACAAAGTATATTACTAGCTAAATATGCAAAAAAAGCAAAAGTACCTGTCGTATTCTTGGGTAGTGCTTCGGTCAATGACCCATACTACAAACGATTTCAAACAGAAATCGATAATCAGTATGTATTTTACCCAGGTTACGTAAGCAAAGAATGGAAAGATTGCATAGAAAGCCAAGCCTCAGGATATGTACTCTTATCAACAAGTGAAAGTGGATGTATCGCCGTGTATGAAGCAGCCGCCTATAAAATACCATTACTTTTGTCTGATCTTCCTTGGGCTTGGGGATACGATTCTCCTACAGATATTTCTTTTTGTGATTATAAACAAGAAGAGAAAGCCATCAGACAACTAGAAGAATTCTATTACAAATCTGAAAAAATGAATCATACCCCATTCCACATAATGACATGGAGTGAAGTTGCTTCACTTTATAAACAAGAATATTACAAGCTACTGAAATGAAAAAGCAAAAACCAATAAAAGTACTCTATATAACAACGATGACGAGGGAACAAATATTGGAAAAGCCTTCCAACTATTGTTTTTATATCAAAAACATGATTCAAGACAATCGTATTAATGTAATATTATTCAACGCATCAAACTACAATAAAAAAAATAAAATAAGGCAAGTATGGCTTCTTTTGAAAAAAATCCGAGAGATAAATCCAGATGTGCTTTATCTACCAAAGATGACAGGATTTTATATTCTTGTTATATTAAAAAAAATAGGACTGTTCAGATGTAAAATCATAGCTTGGAAATACACACGATTTAACAAATATAATAATTTTCTGCTGCAATATTTAATTCAACACCTAGTATGGAATGGAATAGATAAACTCTACATGATGTCAGAAACCCACGTGCAGCAAGCAAATAAATTAGGGATAATGGCCCCTAATAAATGTGTATCATTGAAATGGGGCGTTGAACAAGAATGGTATGACCATTTTATAAAACCACATACAGATAATGAATTTACAGTTATTGCTACAGGCAAAGATAGTCGTGATTACGAAACACTCTGTAGAGCTTGTGATGAAACACAAACAAAATGTATTATCATAACTAGACGACACGAAAGTAATATCAAAGTAGCCAAAAAATGGAAAAGCAGCAAATGGTGTAGTATTTCTTTTATTGAAGATTTGAATTTAGAACACATTTACGAATATGAATACATCATGGAACAAACTAGCAAAGCTTCAATACTTGCCATACCATGTGAGCAACGTTCTTATGGTGTCGGTTATACAAATCTAATTGAAGGACTCCCCTACTGCATACCTATCTTACTAACCAATAATCCCGATGTACCCGTCAATACAGAGGAGTATGATATAGGCTATATGATTGAGCCACATGATGTAGAAAATTGGAAAAAGCATATATTATTTCTAAAAGAACATATAGAAGAAAGGATACGCATCGCCAATAATATCCAAAAAATGACAAAAAATGAATACAATCATCAAGTAACTGCAAACTACATTATCAATGACATACTTACTATTACAAAAGAATATAAAATATTTCAAAGTCTAAAAAATAAATAACGAATATAATGGAAAGAATAGCAATTTTAATCACCTGCTATAATAGAAAGGATAAAACTTTAAAATGCTTATCTGAAATATATGCAAACTACAACAAGGATTTATATTCATTTGAAATATTTATTGTAGATGGAGGTTCTTCTGATAACACCCCGTCATTTATTAAAGAAAAGTTCCCAGAAGTCCACCTAAAGATATGCAATGGCTTATTTTGGGCTGAGGGTATGAGAGAAGCATGGAAATTATCTGAAACATATGGAATATTTGATTATTTCTTACTACTAAATGACGATACCAATCTATATCCTATTGCCATTGACGAACTAATTAAAGCAGACAAATATTCACTTGAGACAAAAGGGAAAAGTGGTATATATGTTGGAAGTACCTGTGACCCAGAAACCAAAAAGTACACTTATGGTGGTATCAAATTGAAACAATGGGGCAAAAGGGCAGGTACTATACTTGTACCCAATGGAACATACCAACAGTGTGATTTAGCAAATGCCAATATTTTAATGATAAGCAGAACAGTGTATAATGTACTTGGAAGCTTTTCAAACGAATACACACATGGTATAGCTGATTTTGATTATTCTCTTTCGGCAGTAAAAGCAGGCTTTCCAGTTTGGGTACTACCATTTTACTGCGGTGAATGTCAAAATGATCATGGACCTTCATGGCTACCTCAAGGAAGTACCTTAAAACAAAGAATAAAATATCTATATAGTCCCAAAGGGCTAGCTTACAAACAACAGTTACATTATATTCGTAAGTTCTTCCCTTCTGAATATAACGAAATGAAAATTAAATTGTGGCTGAAGACCTTATTTCCATTTATATGGACATACTTAAAAAAATAAATTCAATTAATTTATAATAAAATGGATACTATAAAAATTTGTGTAGTAGGACTTGGCTATGTAGGATTACCCTTAGCTCGTTTGTTTTCAACGAAGTATAACACAATAGGGTTCGATATGAACCAAACTCGTGTCAACGCATTAAACGGAGGACATGATGAAACGTTTGAAGTTAGTGACGAGCAGCTTCAAACTGCATTAAAGAATGGATTCTATTGTACAACAAACCTTGAAAAAATTCGCGATTATAATTTTTATATCATAGCAGTTCCAACCCCTGTTGATGAAAACAATCGTCCAGATCTCCTCCCTCTTTTGAAAGCCAGTGAAACCGTAGGTAAAGTAATATCCAAAGGAGATATAGTTGTGTATGAATCTACCGTTTATCCCGGAGTGACCGAAGAAGAGTGTTTGCCTGTTGTAGAAAAAGTGAGTGGACTGAAATTTAACAAAGATTTCTTTGCCGGATATTCCCCTGAACGTATCAATCCTGGGGACAAACTTCATACAGTAGATAAAATTAAAAAAGTGACTTCTGGATCGACACCTGAAATTGCAGATATCATAGACAATATATATAACTCAGTACTTATTAATGGTACTCATAAAGCATCTTCGATCAAAGTGGCCGAGGCTTCAAAAATCATTGAAAACTCACAACGTGATGTCAATATTGCATTTATGAACGAATTAGCCAAGATATTTAATGCCATGGGCATTGATACTCATGAAGCGATTGAAGCTGCATCTTCAAAATGGAATTTCATAAAATTAAACCCTGGCCTCGTAGGAGGACACTGTATCAGTGTCGATCCATATTATCTAATACAAAAAGCACAGATATATGGTGTCTTGCCTCGGATTATGTTTGCTGCACGACGTCTTAATGACGGTATGGGGGATTATGTAGCTAACCAAACCATCAAGTGCATGAATAAAAAAGGTGTTATAGTGAAAGATGCAAAAATTCTTATTTTAGGAATTACATTTAAAGAAAATTGTCCTGATATACGCAATACTAAAATTATAGATATTTATCATACTCTCAAAGAATATACTAATAATATTACAGTTTATGATCCCTGGGCAAATACTGAAACAGTTTTTCGTGAATATAAAATAGAACTTACCAAATCGAATTTAAATACCCTCAAGGGACAATTTGATGCAATCATTCTTGCAGTAGCTCATAACGAGTTTAAAGATATCAATATACGTTCTTTACTGAATAAAGAGACCGGGGTTATATATGATGTAAAAGGTGTACTTCCCAAAGAAATGATTGACGCGAGATTATAACTTATGAGAATCGTACATGTGTGTATAAATAACCCATTCGTAGAAGGAATGGGTTATCAAGAAAATATGATAAGTAATTATCAAGTCCAGGATGGGAATGAAGTATTTGTCATTTCAATAAACTTAATCTATAATGATAAATGTTGGAAACATGTACCAACAGGCATAACAAAATACGAAGGTGTAAATGTTATAAGGCTATCACATCATAGATTAACATGGGGACTAATTTTCCCACATGGACTATATAAATCCTTAAAGAATATACAACCACACGTCATTATGCATCATAATGTAAACTGCACCTCACTAGTAATCTGCGAATGGTATTGTATGTTCAACAAAAATTGCAAATTGATTGCAGACAACCATGCTGATTATATCAATTGTAATCAAAACACAAAAATACAATGGGGATTATACAAAATATTAATTGGAGGCAGTCAAAAAATATTAGGCAGATATACTAAATTCTATTATGGCGTATCTTATATGCGATGTGACTTTCTAAAAGATATGTTTAAGTTACCTTCTAAGAAAATCAAATTTCTCCCTATCGGCACAGATGTGACCTTTGCTAACACAATAGCAAGTAAGCCCATCTTAAAAGAAAAATATAATGTCAGTAAATCAGCCTTCATCATTGTGTCTGGTGGTAAAATGGGAAAACAAAAAGGTACGGATACATTGATTCTAGCAATAGAAGAGATGAGGAAGCAAGGAGGTAATTATGAACTTTATTTATTTGGGAAATTTGAAGATAAAGAGACCCAAGAATTAATACAATCTAAAGAATTTGTCCATTTTACAGGTTGGTGTGATCGACAAAAGACTCTTGAATTACTCAAACTAAGTGATATAGCCATATGGGCAATACACCATACCACTTTAGTAGAGGATGCTGTTTCTGTAGAAACTCCATTGATCCTTCGTAAAACGAGAACAACAGAACATCTCATTGATGGCAATGGAGTTTTCATTCAAAAAGGTACTAAAGAAGAAATAATGGAAGCCATCTCCACGATGATAAAATCAATTAATGATAACACAACAAAAGAAGCATGTAAAAGATTGAAAGATTCTCTTAATTACAGAAACATATCATTATCCATCTTAACAGACATTGCATAAAATCATGAAATGGGTATCTAATAAATCAACAATATATTAGGCAGCGATGAATGTAATACATAATTGGTAAAAAAATAAAAAGATCATATACAATACTTTGTTAACCCCAAAACACTAACTAAAGAATGAAAATTATCAGAATTATAAAAAAATTATTTTCACAGAGATCTGAAATTGAACAATATAGAACCATAGGAGTCAAAATTGGAAGTAACTGTAACTTTTATAGTGTTTTTATCGATAGATGTTTTAGCCATCTTATCACCATAGGTAATAATGTAACTATAACCCACTCTACACTCATAGCCCATGACGCTAGTACAAAAAGACCATTA
>ERZ791659.1138-NODE-1138-length-15147-cov-3.70739_pt1 | contig 15147 bp, 15 predicted proteins | sample MGYA00510053_ERZ791659 | MGnify/ENA primary metagenome ERZ791659 (study PRJEB30046, sample SAMN00715192) | human gut metagenome | study: EMG produced TPA metagenomics assembly of the A metagenome-wide association study of gut microbiota in type 2... | reverse complement strand
AAAATGTTACTTCGCTCAAGTTCATGGGACCATAATCTGCATACACATAATTGAATGCAAATTTACTTTGTAAATCTAAAGATATTTCGTGAATTGCAGTTTCATAGCGTTTGAACTCGTTTACGATATCGGAACGAAGAGTTGAAATATCTTTAGGAAAAGAGCAACTTGCAATAATAATACGCCTATAGTCACCAATATTGGGAATATCAGATATTGCAGTTGTTAATACTGCCTTCTTGGGATATATTTCCTCGTCAATATATTTTAAGTCAATCAACAAATCTGTATTTTGAGGAGTAATCCAAGAACTTTCTACATAGTTTTTAAGGGATTGTTTTAATAACTCAAAGTTATCCCCACTTATACGTAAACAAACACCATTGGTGGTAGTTAAGTTGGCGATATTGCTTATATTTATTTCGTCCGTAATATCAAAAGCAGGTATGGCTTTTGGATGATTGATATTCTGAAACAAATCTTCATATATATCAGAAATATCATTAGGACTATCGGCATTAGTGTACCAATCATTTGATAAATACAAGTAAAATGGTTTGTTTTCCCAGCTTATGTTAAAAGAAGAAATTAACTTTGATAATTTCTTTTCGGCTGCTTCGTCTTCAGTAGAAGGATCTGTAGGAGGGGAAACTTCAACAAAAGGAATAATTTTGCTTGAAACATCTGGCGTGAGATTTTCAAGACAAGTTTTTTCACCAGTTTTCCATCTTAGAATGGGGGTATACTTTATATTCATACAAATACCTCCCTACTCAGTATGTGCTTCTGAACAGCAATGAATGCAACCATCTGCTTTTAAAAATCCCTTAGCTTTTGCATCTGCAACTGCTGCAATACCATCAGAAAAGTAGCCTAAATATGTGCGATTCGAAGGGGATGGAAGATATCTACAGTCCTCTGTGTGTACTTCATTGTTATTATTTGGATTCGATGTGTTGTTATTAATATAATAATGTTTCATAAATTTACCTCGTTTGCGTAAAGACGCCTAAATCTTGGTTAATAGTTACAAATATATTTTGAAACTAAGTCAAAAGAGCAGTTTATTTATCAATAACTCTCCTTTCCAATAAATGGTTTGTGCCAAAAATCATTGACGAACAATCTCAAACAAGGTATGATAAGACTGTCTAGGAATTAACAAACTTATTTGAGAGGATGTTGATTTTTGAAAGGGTCTTGAAAGCATCTATGTGCTATCAAGGTCTTTTTCTTTTGAAATAGTTAATCTTCAGAAAAAAGGCTATCAATTAAATCGGATAGAGTTTCCTCATTATTAGCGTTTTCTGATTTTCGAATATTTACAATGCTTTCCAAACGTGCTCCCATTTTTTTATTTATTTTAAGAGCAATTTCCAATTTTTCTAAAGAACCTTCATCGGCAGTAGCTAAGAGTAGCTTGGTTGCTGTCATATATTGTTGAATTGCTTTATCAAAAGTAAGAGAGGAAAATAAGTTATGGAAGTCGTCAGTCTTGGCATGTTCTCCGTTACTATCCTTTTCAATCTGCTTTTGACGTCTTGCGTTTTGAACAAGCATTTCACGAACTGTGTCGTTTAGCTCTTCTTCATAGAAAAATTCAGGACCAATCCCATAAAAAAGAGATAATTTTTCTAAGCTAGAATTAGAAGCTTTTTTGTCTTCTTGGTTTTCCCAATTAGAAATTGTTGCACGATTAACGTTGATTGCTTTAGCAATTTCATCTTGAGTTATGCCATAAATTTCTCGTATATTCCTTAAGTTGTTCATATGTATCCCACCTTTTTACATAATATAACACATATGACGTTAAATGTCAATTGTAAAATGTTATAAATAACAAAATATTGCATGACACAACGAAATGCGACAAAAAAACGACACGCGGATATAGTTTCAAGTAGCCGGTATTTTTATATTTCAATAGGGTATACCCCTGTGACTTAGTAGGGTGGATATGCAAAAGTATGTCAAGAGGCTATGATTTGTATATTTGAAATATTTCAAAGAAAACAGACAGCTTATTGAAACAGAACAGGGCAAGCACGACAATTTGGTTTATACATCCTAAGTAGCATTGAGATTAATTATAAGAAAAATTATTTTTTTTATGAGAGAGGAAGGAAAAAGCATGGAGCAGGCAAAAGAGAGCATTAAGCGTCAAAAGAAAAAAGCGTTTAGAAAATTCATTGCTTTAATGATAGGCAGTTTAACTTTACTGATTTCTATTGCAATAAAATTTAATTTTTCACATGCTAAGATAATAGTTAACTGCGCAATAATAACAGTGCTTTGTAATCATTATTTACATATGAAAATCTATTATCTCAATAAAGAGCTAAAAAAATTGCAGAGCAAGGAGGAAACAAACCCATGTCACTAAAATACGCATACTGTAGAATATCTACAACAGACCAAAATATTGATAGGCAAATCATAGCAGTAAAACAATTTGCACCAGATTTAACTGATAACAACGTATTTATAGATAAGAAAACGGGCAAGAATTTTGAGCGTGAGCAATATCAAGAAATGAAGGTCATTTTAGAACATATTACTAAAGCAAATTTAGAGAATGAAACCATTGAGTTAATTGTGGAGGAACTTGACCGACTTGGAAGAAATGCAGACTTGATTAAGAAAGAACTTATGTGGTTTAAAGAGCATAATATCGTAGTTCGTATCTTGGAAATTCCAACAACACTCACAGAGATAGATAAAAATAATCGTTGGGTTATGGAAATGGTAACCAATGTGTTGATTGAAGTTTATGCACAGTTAGCACAGGTGGAACTAGAAAAAAGAGCAAAGCGACAAGCAGAAGGAATAGCAGTAGCAAAGGCAAATGGAGTATACAAGGGTAGAAAACCAATTCAATTAGACAATAAGCAGTTTGAATTAGTTTATACAAGATGGAGATCAAATGAAATAACAGCCAGACAGGCAATGGCAGAACTCAACATAAAATCTAATACATTTTACCGAAGAGTTAATGAGTATGAAGCCAGTAAAAAAGCAATCAGTAACAATTGAAAAATTCAGTAATTACATCCCTGCTATTACATATTAAAAATTTTAGATACATTCAGAGGGCATGATAAGTGATTCCAGCAATATCAAAAAATTCTAAGTTTGTATGGGTGATTGAAAATCTAGGGTAAATTTTTTAGACAGACTTCTGAACGATAGCAGACAGCATAGGTGCATTTCAGTAGGATACATTACTGTTAAATAGTGTGGTTGCATATGGGTTAAAATTTTTCGAGTAAATTTCAGATGTACAGAGAGACCGATTTTTAATCTGCAAAAGACTTATTATGTATTGCAAAACATTATGAGTTAAAAATACCTATCTTGTAGAGGAGAAAAAGCAATGAGAAAGCAAAGCAAACATAAAAAAAGAATATTACAAGCACTTTGTTTAGTGATAGCGCTTTGTGGTATGAGTGCATATGCAATGAATGTCACTGGTTCAAACGAAGTTGCTAATATTTTGAGAAGTTCATCAAGTGTTGAAACGCTTACTATAGATCCTAATGGTGGTTCAGCCACACATATTGATGGAACGACAATAACAAGCAGCACGTCAAAATCTCTTGGCTCGTTAATTGGTATTGGAGAAACAAAGTCATTTTCTACAGGAAAGCAGACAATAGATATAAAAGGAACTTATCATTTTGAGGTTCAAGGTGGAAAAGGCGGTTCAGCAACCATTACAGGCATAGGAACAGCGCAGGGTGGAGATGGTGTAACGATAAAATCTAATTCAGTATCAATATCAAAAGGAAAAGAGCTGACATTTCATGCAGGAGCGACGAGTAAAGATGTAACAAAACCAAAGATAGCTGCATTTAACGATGTTAGTGGGGCAAATCAATTTGGTGGAACAGGAACTGATGTATATAAAAATGGTGGATCTGAATATGGCGTAAGGGATTTCTATCAAGCAGTTTATGGGGATGGAGGAAGTTGTTCATATGTTAAGTTTAGCGGTCATTCAATCTATGCAGCAGGCGGTGGAGCAGGAACAGTTTATCACTATGAATATGCCGGACTTCCTAATACATGGAAGGGGCATGGAACATTAAAAGGAAAAAATGCACCACTTAGTACTGCTGATAAAACAACAGAAGCAAACTCCATAGACTTTGATTTAAAATATACGAATACATATGGCGGTAGCTTTACAGGTGGTTCGGGTTTATGGACTTCTGGGATAGGAAAGGGAGCAGGAGAGGGATATAAAAATGGTGTATATGGAGCTGTTGGTTCAAATGCAGTAGCTGGGGGCTCATGTGGTCAAAGCCATGTTCAAGGGTTTACAGTTACATATACGAAAAATACAACAGCTAATTCCTATGTAAAAATGACATGTGACAGTAAAACATTTATAATTAGTGATCCAACTAGGACAGGATATACATTTGATGGGTGGACAGTAGTTGGTGATGGCATAACCCAAACAGATAATGGTACATCTACTACTTTTACAAAAAATCAAGCAGGTAATATGACGATAACAGCAAATTGGACACCAATTCCCTATAAGCAGATTGTAAAAGTACGTTACCAAAATGCAGATGGCACATGGGGAATTTATTCAGATGTAATAAATGCAAATTATAATTATGGATCTATAGTTGCGTGGTCAAGAGCAGCAGATGCGACCTATAAAGCGGCAAGCATTTCTTATACTGTAACAGGTGCAAATACAAAGTATGTTTCTGTTTATAGAAATATACATATAGTTACCTTATATAAAGGCACTGGCATTGATTCTGTGACAGGTGCAGGAACTTATTTTTATGGACAAACAGCAACCATTAATGCTACATTAACAGTTGGTTATAAATGGATAAATTGGACAGGAACTACGACATATTCTAATATAAGTAATTCATTTACAGTAGATGGAGATAAAACATTCACAGCAAATGCAGAGCCAATCACCTACACAGTAAGATTTAATGGTAATGGCAACTGGAATACATCCCAAGGCTCTTATACACAGCAATTTACATATGATTTGCCAGCAACACTCACACCAAATAAATTTACACGACCAGATAATGCAACGTACAACAGTGTAAATTATATAAAAGGTTATGAGTTTATTGGCTGGGGAACATCAGCAACACAGAAAACAGCAACCTACATTGATGGTCAAACAGTAAGTAATTTGAAAAATACAGATGGAGCAGTACTAGATTTATATGCTATCTGGAAGAAACCAATTACCCTCACTATTAATTTTAATGGTGGAAAATTCAATGATAGTACAGCCAATCAGGTATTAAATTACACAATGTACAATTCAGAATTGAATCACACATTTGATATAAAAACATACTATGGAGGCTTTAAAAATAATCGTATCAGCGCGAATAAAGGCATAAACAACAAGCTAACCAAAACAGACACCAATGGAATACAGTACAGATTCCTAGGATACAGTTTAAACCCAAATGCCACAGTTCCAGACAGTAACTTTGATGTTTATTCACTATCAAGAACAGAGAATTACACCATAAGAGATAACACAACCCTTTATGCAGTCTGGGAGCCAGTTCTACAAATGACAGTACAGTTATCAGCACCACAGCACTCAGGAGTGATGCAGTTGACAAGTGATGTTCCAGTCACCACAACCTTAGGAAATTTCAAAATACCAAGTGGCACCAGAAGTACAGATATCCCAAGCAGTGCAACAGCCTCAGTAAATTCAGCAACAATAGGTACTAACGTAACCAACAAGGATTTAGTAACCTACACAGTAAGTGCCAAAGGAGCTTCAAATATTAAGTTTAGCACAGCAGCAGATTCTAGAATACTAGATATATACACCCATGGTAACAACAATACATGGTTTGACAAGTTAAACACCACAGATAAATTCGAATATACAATAGATAACTTTTCAAGCACAACAAGTAGTTTCGCAATACCACAGTATATAGGGACTAAAAAGAGTTACAAGACTAGCAATCCAGAATCAGCCACAGGTACATCGGTATATGCAATCAAGTTTACCTGTACCCAGCCAAGCTACTATTACAGTAAATATTGGAACAGCCAAGAGTCAACAAGTGTTTATAGCATCCTATTTTTAGAACCAACACTTCCGGATGACAGTAACAATGGAGACATAGTTTTGCCACCATCAGCAGTAGAAGATGGAGCCTATGAATTTGAAACCATCTTAAATTAAGCAGAAATAAAAAGCAGAAAAGCAGTAGCCGAAAGTGACTACTGCTTTTTCTCTGCAAAAATACCTTGCAATCCACATCTTCCAGCGTTACCATCCAACTCCACAAAGGGGAAAGGAGTAAAATTCATGGAACATCAGGAATTAAAAGAAAACATAGAGGAGCAGATAAGAGATGCAATGAATATTTTGCAGCTCCTTGAAGTTGAACTCTCAGCGAATGAGGATGATGAACACATAATCAGAACTGTATCTATCGTAGAAAAGATACTGAAGTCAAGCTTAGAACTGCTAAAGCATATCAATTAGAATTACGAAAACATTCAGCAGTCATTTTTAAGGCTTTTATTTGTTTATCAGTCAATCCATCAAGAGAGTTTTTATCGCTTGTATCAATATTAAGAAGATAGTCTACAGAGGTCTTGTATTGACAAGCCAATTTTACAAGCACGGGAAGGGAGGGGAGTCGCTCATTACTTTCATATAAACCAATGGTGCTTACAGACACACCAACTAATTCAGCAACTTGCTTTCTTGAAAGCTGATTTCTAACACGCAAAGTTTTCAGTTTGTACCCTAAATTTTTAAGCATAACCAGACCTCCACAGTTATATGCACAGTTTATCTAGTTATATGCTACAATGGGTTGTTAAATACTGCTAAAAGTAGTAAAATGCAACTAATACGAATATTTCAATACAGTAAGTAGAAAACAGTGGAGGATAAACTATGGGTACACAATTATCTGAAAAAGAGCAGGAGTTATTGGTATTATGCATTGTAAAAGAATGTTTGAGATTTGCAAAAGAGCATAACAAATCTTTTGAAGAGGTATTAAATGAGGATGTATTTCCTAATCAGGCAAATGTAGAATTTGCTGAAATGGTTTGTAAGACAATAGAAGTATTAAAAGACAAGGGCTATATAAATGGAACTGTAGAGTTGGAATATGAAATAGAGATTGACCCAGATACTTTTGAAGAAGAATCAACAGATGCAATAGATTTTTCATCATGTATCTTTGAAAATATAAATATTAGTGCGAAAGGAAATATTAGGTTAGGCACTGAAGGGTTTAAAGAGGTCAGCAAAGGGTTTGGGAAGAAAGCACTTCCGATTGTTAAATGCATTGCAACAACTACTTTACAGACATGTGTGGAATCTGCTGTTGTTCTTGGATTAAGGACAGTTGGGATGCCAGTATAGGCATATATCAGTACATTTTAATAAAAATAATTAGTTTTTAATTTGTTCATTTTTTTAGTTTAGGGGGCATTGCACAGATGCCCTCGCTCATTATCAAAACAGGAGGAACATATACAATGAGTGGCAAGTACATGAAAATCAAAAGGGTAATTATTCCAACACTAACAATGGTTATGTTAAGTAGCATGTTATTCGGGTGTGCATCAGCAACAAAGCAGGATACATACAACATGCTTCAAGAATCGACAGAAATAGAACTTGAGTATGCAGTTCCAGACTATGACAATGCAGAAGAATCCAAAGTCGAGTTGCTCCCATGGCTTCAGCTTGCATCCCTTGAAACACATCCAGAACTGCGTGCAGCCTTTGAAGAGTACGTAGGCGTCACAGGAACCACAGGCAACAAAGAAGGTGTATTATATTACAATCCAGAAACACAACAAGCAGAACAAAATGTTACCTTATATATGGCAACAAAGAACTCTGCAATTTCTAGCTACTTTGCAAATATAGATGCAATGACAAAGTTTGGAGAGATAGCAACAGAGAATTACACAGACATAGAAGCTGATGATATCAATGCTCCATACGCAACAATCAACGCATACTTTGAATTGCTCCCAGACCAAGAAGAAGGACAGTTTGATGGCGATTCAACAATCAGCAGAGCACAGGCAATGGCATTATTAATGAGAGCCACAACACCAGTAAACGACCAGCAGGCACCAGAGACCAACAACGATTTCACATCAGTAGTAGGTGAATCACAGTACACCAACTTCGCAGCACCAATGAACGAATACAGTTACATCAATACAGAGAATGGTTTAACAGAGCAGTCCTTTAATGGTACAATGACAAAAGGAGAGTACATAGCATTAGTAACCAATTACATTCGTGCTGATTATTTAGCAACGCTTGAAGAGTGGGGATACACAGATTTATATTCAGATACATCAGATATAACAATATCAACAGTATCTGATGCAGGAAACATCAAATATAGTGAAGCAATCTCTGATGCAAGCAAAGGTGTGCCAACTGACTTATACGAAACATTCAAATTAGCAATCAAGAATGGATATCTTGCAGAAGCAGACTTAGAGGATTGGGATTCAGCATTAACAAAAGCAGATGCAGTTAGCTTGTTTATCACCATGGCAACCAATTACACCAGTAATGTAGGAAACACACTGTATTCACAGTATCAGACACCAACCACAGACACTTCAACATCATCTGAGTACAATGATGATGAAAATGAAATACGAAGTTCTAAATGGGCAGACATCAATGGTGCATGGGATGCAGTTCATCAGTATGAAATATATGCACAGGAAAATGGTGCTGATTATGCCTTCGGTTGGACTTGGTGCTATGACCATGGCAAGGGAGCAGGTGATCAGCCATCTTATGCGGTCTATATGAAAGAGGGAGATCCATTGTATGGCACAGTTTATCATGTAGGAGATTACCTTCCGGATGGAACACAATTTAGTGGTACCAATGATGAATGGGAAGCATTCATCAAGCAAGATTTTAGAGACCGAGCTGAGGCAGACGGGTATGATGTATATGATGACCCAGATGGCGATGGGTTTATCATTGACTTAGATGGTAGCTATAATCCAAACAACTAAGATAAAAGTTTACAGTTAAAATGCACCCAAGATAAGCAAGGGTGCATTTTTTCATGCCCTTTTTTAAAGTAAGAATAAAATTTATTTTTCATCAAAACAAGGAGGAACAGCATGGAAAAGCAACGCACAAGCAATAACAAAATTTCATACACAATCCTATGTATGATATTTTCAATATTGTTTATTTTCACAGCACTGTTTATATCTAAGCCAATCTCTGCCTATGCAGCAGGCGACTCAGGATCAGGCTTAGGTCAAACAATGAATCTTGATTCATATAGTGCAAATGAGGACGATGAATCAACAAATGAGCAAGCAGGATATCTCTACTGGGCAGCATCATCTAAACGATGTGGTGTCCTGTTTTATGTAGTAGATGAAAAAGGTGTAATTCAAACCCATGGTTTAGTCATGGATAAAGCAGGAGTAGGAGAGTTTGGAAGATACACAAATGCAGCACTAGGAAGTGTGAAAGGCATAACAGGAAAAGATGCACTAAGCAAAAGAATTGGTGGTGCAATTCCTGGGGCTAGTATTGGGGATGCTACATCACATATTTATTGGAGAGATAATGTATCTCCAGTAGCATATTCAGGAGGCTGGCAAGCAAATGGTTCAAGCTCCATGGCATACCTCATGGAGGATTCAGGAGCAAAATTAAACATAAAAGGGGTACTACAACCTTTACCAAACTGGGCATATTTTGTTTTTATTAGTGGCGGAGGTACAAGAGCACTTGAACAATTAGCAAAACCAGATACAAAATGGAGTGCCATAGTAGAGCCAGTATCAGTCAATTATATGTATACCAACAACACCTTTGCAAATGACACAATAGATGCAACGAAAATGGAATGGAAAGCAGGCAGTCCAATGCCAGCAGGAGCAACAAATGAAGATGGGTGGTCACCGATTGCATATATAGGTACAGGTTATAGATTAATAGATGTATCCGATAATGCTGCTGGGCAAGAAGGTGGTGGAAGATACACTTATAAATTGTATAACAAGCAGTTACCATTCAGCTTATGCTTATCAGAAGATATTGAAGTAGCATCTTATGCTGGTGGAATGACAGGAGCTAAAACTAAATATACAGGTTTAACAAGTTCAGTATATAGAATAGGTTCAGCAAGAGAAATTGGAAGTGAAGGCATTGCAATGGCATCCATCGACATCACAGGCTTTCAAATTCCACCAATCCACACCTATGATGAATCCAAAGGCACCCCAGGCAACACCGAAACCCCATCCCCAGACAATGGTACCGATGGCGACTGTACCATCAAAAAGCTCTATTACACCCAGAAAATATCATCCGATGGCACCATCCTTGAAGAAGCCACAGATTATAATTGGTTTGAGCAATCAGGAACAATAGCTTACATCTCTATAGATGCGGAGGAAGGTTATGAAATCGAAGGCTGGAAGGCATCCTCTGCTAATAGAAGTCTCAGGCAAAAATCAGATTACACAGCAGTAAGCCTAGTACTCCACACAGGAACCTCCTCCCAAGAAATCCTCCTCGACCAAGATACTGGAGAAAAATACCTTTACATCCTTTACAAAAAAACAGAAGTCAATCCAAATCCACCACAACCTTATGACTTCCAGCTCCAGCAATCCCAAATAACCAAGCGAGTAAGTTTTATGACTCCAGATGCCAACAGTACAACACAGCAGCTATTCACTCACAACTTTACATGGATAGCCCCAGCCCCAACCCAAACATCCTGCACATCTCATGGTGGCAACGGACACCATCTAAACTGTAGTAAAGAATGGGATGAAGAACCACGAGAAGCATCTGGAACCCCAGGAACCCCAGGATATGATGCAGGCTCCTCAGGAGTAAGACATTCCCACTCCAACTCATGTTATGACACCCCATGTACCTCATGGCAATGGACAGACAACACCACCAGCTTAGGCATCACCCTTGATACTTCCACCATCAACAAAGCAGTAGTCTCTAAAAATAATAGCATCACCTACAACCAGCCAGCAGTAAACACCATAACCACCAGCAACAAATATTATAAAGACAACACTAGTACACGTTCAGGAACCTCACAAAACACCCAATCAATCAGTAACTTCAATTACATTACAGTATTGTTTAGAGGGCAAGACCACCTCACCTTAGCAGATTGGAAAAATGGTGGAGCAATATCCTACTTAACGAGCTTGGCATATGATTCAGCATATAACTTTAAATCAGCCAACACCCCACAGGGCACACGCAAATCTGGTACCGAGTATAATGAAACCTTTGCAACTAGATTTATAAACAGGTCACCTGATATGTCAACTACTTATAAGGCAACAGTTGGTTCAGCTGGAATATGTTCAACCACATCCTCATCCTACAGATTTGACACCAGCACTGCTCTCACCATTAATAATATTGTAGTAAATGACCCAGTAGGGTTTATTTTTTTTGCATATTTTTAGAACAACAGACACATATAAAATACAATCATAATTCATCAGATAAAATCAATTCACATGTGACAGCTATGGTCATATTCATACTATATTTATATTAAAAACAATCACTTCTTTTTTGCAACAACAGGTGGGTCAAACAGTTCTGCAAATCCCTTATGTGAAACCAGATAGTTTATATCATAAGATTTAAATGGTGAAGGCAGTTTGTCTTTTTTATTGACACTATGAAGCGGATAAGGAATATCATCACTTTGTAGTATCTGACGCAGATATTCATAAGCCATATCAGCTTCTTTTTCATTCCAAGACCTTAGAACAATTTTATTCTGCAAGCCTTTTGAGTTTAGATAGCCTTTTTCGCCCTGCAATTCATCCCAAGAAACTGATTCCATGTTGTCAATGCAATAGGACACTTTTGTATCAAATTCATCATATTTTGTAAGCACAGTATTATGAACAATACCATAAGTCCAGAGGTCATGAATAGTTTTACCAGATACAGTTTCATCAAAATTACAAATCATATGATAATGCCAGTTCTTATTGGTTTGTCGGCTGAACACAGCGAGATACCGAAAATCATCATATTGGTGTCGAATACGTTTAATAAATTTTTGAAATGCTTTATGACAAGTTTGTAGGTCATTTGCATTATCAAATATTCGAGTGTCAAAAGTGAGAGTAACAAATTGTACATTTGGAGTTCTAAAATTGATATATGCAAGAGTTCTGAAAGTTGAGCGTCTTTTCTTCACACGCTTTGCATAATTGTATTTTGCATATTTACCATCATTTTTCTTGGCAGAACTTTTAGAGACAATCTGATTCTCATTTGGTTTATCTTTATCAGCATTTTCGGGTGGTGGTGGATTCAGCACAGTTTTTAATGCATCACTCATGGGGGCAGGGATATAATCGTCTGGTAAGCTGTCATCAACCCCTAAGCGTTCTTTGTATTCATTTGCAAAATCATCTGATACACCAGTCCACGTGGTAATCTTTGTACTTCTGTTTGTAATTTCCAGCTTGAAATGTTCTGCCATGCTTTTTCCTCGCTCACAATTTTATAGATTCATAATAGCACAGATTAGTATTGTTTGGAATCATTGTTGATTAGACCGATAAAGTAGGCATTGGAATCAAATTAATATATACACCCACTGAAAACAAGGAAAATTGAAAAATACTGCTGATAGTATGGAAATACATTTGATAATGTAATCAATACAGTTACTAAGCGAATTAGCATGAAGAAATGCTGCAAAGTAAAAACTCCTGACAGTATTCAGCACTTTATATTGAGAAGAAAGAAAAAATATTTTTGATAAGGAGGATACAGCCATGCAGGTAAAATTCAAAGGCTACAAAGAGAAAAGTAAAATCAACATCTCTATGGTCATACCAACAGGAGAGCAGAAAACAGTCATTACAATGGAGATGCCACAGGGAGGAGACTGGAGGGCGGATATGGAATGCTATGATAAAGTCTTATCTGCGTATGAGGAACGCTTGAATAAAGCAATGCAATCAGCTCAACAGCAACAGGCAGAAGAAGCAGAGCAATTAGCATAACCATAGGAGGCAACAGATATGGGATTAAGATTCAAGAGTTTCAGAAGGGGAAACATAATAGGTTTAACAATGATATATCCAGATGGAAGGTGTTGCAATGTAATGTTTGCAGAAGTACCAGTAGATGGAGACTGGAGAGCAGACGTAGATTTCTATGACGATATAGAAACAGCATACAAAAGACGTTTGCGCAGAGCCTTTCAAAACTAAATACATTTCAACACAAGCAAAAGCATTACCCCAGCGGTAGTGCTTTTCTTTTGTCTATCACAACCTAAAATTGCTACAGTTTCTAGGACTAGTGAGAAGGCTCTGAAAAAGCAGATTTTTATATCACTTATAAAAATGTGGATTTTTGAAAAAATCAATAAAGAAAAAAATATGGAAAAAACAGAAAAAGTGAATCAATATTTTTGCTAAACAATTTATTTTTATAAAAAATCAGCATGAAAATAATAGAAAAATAGCAGTTTGGGAGAATAAATAGATAGTGAGATAAAATGTACTTATAATTACCATAGCATAAATGCCTATAAAAAGCAGTAAATAGACACCACCAGCAAATAATTCAAAAAATAACCCAAGTAGATACTGACACAAAATCACATAGTAAAAAATTCAGATGGTTGCATTAGAAGTTTACTCTGATGCAATTTTCTATTTCAGAGCAGATATATCAAAGAAAATTGCAGCTATTTTTTTGGTGTTCGTCAAATTGCACAACAGACTCATCATGAAAAATATACATACCCTTATGCTTAAGTAGTTTATGTCATTTGTTTTTTGTGAATTTTAAGAGTGTAGAATACAGCCAACAGAGCAGATTTTTTCTACACTCACTTTCGCTTACATTTTGCAATTTTGGTGGTATATTGCAAGTGTAAGGTACCTACAGAGACAAGAGAAAAGCAGTATAAATAAAACAAATCTATGGAGGAAAATAAGATGGACAGTATAACAACAAACACCCCAGCACCAACAGTAAGCACAGAAGCAACCCAACCAGTACAACAGGCTCAGCCAGACAAGTCAGCACGCTTCAAGGAAAAAGCAGAGAACCAGACTTCAAAGGTGATGGCAGAGATAGAGAAGCTGCAAAAACTCTCAAACAAGAAATATTACACCTACTCACCAGAGCAAATCAATGAATTGTTTGGAGCAATCCAGAGCGCACTTGATGAAACCAAAGCAACATTCACAACAACCAATGAAGAAAAGAAGAAGCTGTTTACCTTTTCCGCATAAGCAACAAACAAATGCAGTAGTCAATAAGTAAAAAGCAAATGGCAGTTTGATGCAATCGGTGTCGAACTGCAAAAAAATGAGGTGCAACATGATTCAGTAAAATCCGATAGAAAGGATTTTGAATCATTATGAAAACAGAAAAAGATTATTTAATGGTGAGCGAGAAGTATAATCTCACAATCAAAGAGGCGGTTCAGTACTTCAACATTGGAGAGAAAAATCTTCGTAAACTGGTGGCGAACAATCCGACAGCAGACTACATACTTATGGTAGGAAATAAGATACTTATTAAACGTAAGATATTCGAGCAGTTTATTGATGAGACAGGCTCTATATAAAAGCAAAAAATACCTTGCAAAATATATGTAGTTCCGATACAATCCCCATCCCAATGGTGGGGATTGTATTAGAGGTTGGAGGATAAACCATGAGTGAAAAAAGAAGAGACAATAAGAATCGTATATTACGAATGGGAGAGCAACAGCGAGCCGATGGGAGATATTTATTCAGTACAATAGATCCAATAACCAAAAAGAGAAAGTTTGTATACAGTTGGAAATTGGAAAGGTACGATAAGATGCCAGAAGGAAAAAAGCCAGACTTATCGCTTAGAGAAAAGGAAAAATTGCTAGAGCGTGACTTGGCAAATGGTATTTCGTTATCCGGTGGAGATATGACAGTATTAGAACTGGTAGAGAAATATTTGGAGCAAAAGCGCAATGTCAGACCAACCACAGCCGCTGGATATAAAACAGTGGTTAATGTATTAAAACGAGACATCTTTGGAAGTCAGAAGATTAATCATATCAACACGATAGATGCAAAGTT
>ERZ791659.1137-NODE-1137-length-15152-cov-2.2686_pt1 | contig 15152 bp, 15 predicted proteins | sample MGYA00510053_ERZ791659 | MGnify/ENA primary metagenome ERZ791659 (study PRJEB30046, sample SAMN00715192) | human gut metagenome | study: EMG produced TPA metagenomics assembly of the A metagenome-wide association study of gut microbiota in type 2... | reverse complement strand
AAACGCAAGAGTTCGTAGTACCTAAGTCAATTCCAATAATTTTTCCCATGATCGTATGTATTTTTAATTATTTATTCAAAAAAACGGTTCTCGTGTGAGATTGTTCATTCTAGTTCTATACTTTTAGAACAATCGCACGTCTTACTTTTCACAAACCTTATGCCAAACCAGAAAAACAGTTTACAATAAAAAAGAAAGCCGGAAGTTTCTGACAGCAACTCTGCCTTTATGTCAGTTATGCGACCAACCAAACAGCTATTAAAATAAGTATCTTACCCCATATATTTATTTACATAAATATATGGGGTAAAGTTCTAATAAAACATCCCTTTACGAAGGAGTGACAAAGATACCGATAGCTTTCTCCATTCACCCTGACAATCGGATCGTTTCGGCAAGGAGAACCTATCGTTTGGGCAGGGGTAAACGACAGAACGGGCTTGGGCAAACGATTCGAGAAACAGGGCGAAACAAGCCGAACGACAGCATCGTATTTCCGGAATAAAAGTATATCTTTGCAAAAAAGAAAACAAAACAGTATGAAAGCCTTATATTACTCATTATTAACTCTTTTATTGTTTATTTCATGCGTTCACAAACAGGCAAAAGACAATTCATCTGCCTTGGGTGAACCCGTCAGTTTCAAATATGCACAAGGTTTCACAATAGGAAAGACAGCTAAATACACAGTCATCACGGTGCTAAATCCATGGGAAGAAGGTGCAATTTATGATCGCTATTATCTGGTGAAGGATGCAGATGAAACTGTTCCAAAAGACGGAAAAAAGGTACAAATACCATTGCAATCCATGGTGTCGAACTCTGCCACCCAACTGGAATTTCTTCAACTCCTGGGAGTCATCGACAAAGTAACAGGCGTATGCAATGCCAATTTTATTTATAATCCTTTTATTCTCCAAGGGGTCAGTGAAGGAAAGATAAAAGATTTGGGAGATGCGTTCAATCTGGACATAGAAAATCTACTAATGCTCCATCCCCAAGCCATCATGACATCTGCCTACAATGCGAAAGATGAAAACAGCAAACGGATGGAACAAGCCGGGTTAACAATATTATATAACATAGAATGGCAAGAGAAATCGCTATTGGGACGCGCCGAATGGATTAAATTTATCGGAGCATTTTTTGATAAAGAGACGCTTGCAGACAGCCTTTTCAATAATGTCGAAAAGAATTATAACACCCTGAGGACTAAAGCAGAAAGCCTTACTTATACTCCCACTATTATGTCCGGACAGGATTTTAGGGGAACATGGTCTATGCCCGGCGGACAAAGTTTTAATGCTCATTTATTCCGGGATGCAGGCGGTAACTATTTTTACGCAAATGACAGCACTCCGGGAAGTATTCCTTCCAATATGGAAAACGCACTGGTTAATTTCAGTAATGCAGATATTTGGGTGGGCGTTCAAGCAAATACATTGGAAGAATTGGGAAAATCCGACGACAAATACAGGTTGTTTAAAGCATTCAAAAACGGGAATGTGTATAATTACAACAAACGTATGAATGCTACGGGAGGAAGTGACTACTGGGAAAGTGCGGTGGCACGACCGGACTTATTATTATCCGATATGATAAAGGTTTTTCATCCGGAGTTGCTTCCCGATTATGAATTGTTTTATATGCAAAAACTGAAATGAAAAAAACTTTCTTTTTACTAATCATAATACTACTTGTCACTTTCTGTTTCGACATTTTACTCGGAAGCGTCCGGTTACCGTTTTCCGAAGTATGGGCAGCCCTGACAGGTAGTAGCGTTAATATAGTCTACAAAGAAATCATATAAACCCACCGGCTGCCCAAGGCTCTGACCGCCATATTGACAGGAACCTCGCTTTCCGTTGCCGGAATATTGATGCAAACGCTTTTCCGTAATCCACTTGCCGGACCGGATGTGCTGGGTGTCACCTCCGGGGCCAGTCTTGGTGTCGCATTACTCACACTGACTACTTCTGCCGTGCCTTTTTTCATCTTAACAGGTTGGGGACAAATTTCAGCGGCTATCATAGGAGCGGTTCTTGTATTATTATTGGTTATATTGGTTTCCGTCAAGATACCGCAAACCGTTTCCCTGCTGATTATCGGTATGATGTTCGGAAACTTTGCCGGAGCAATCGTCAGCATCTTGCAAAGTACCAGTAATCCGGATACACTAAAGCTATTCATTACATGGACATTCGGAAGTCTTTCATCCGTCAGCTGGACTTATATGAGCATCATGGCACCCGTAACAATAGCCGGTATAGTCATTGCATTCTTGCTACAAAAACGATTGAATGTTCTGCTATTGGGAGAGAATTATGCAACCGGATTGGGTATTTCCGTCTTTCATACCCGTCTATGGATTATATTGGCTACCGCATTGCTGGCAGGTACATCCACCGCCTTCACTGGGCCTATTGCTTTTATCGGAGTAACAGTTCCCCATATTGCACGAGGCGTGTTTCATTCGTCCAACCATCGTATCACAATACCGGGCTCCATCCTTTGCGGAAGCATAATCATGCTCATCTGCGACTTAATATCACAACTGCCCGGCAGTCAAGGAACACTGCCTATCAATTCGGTAACAGCCCTTTTCGGAGCACCGATTATCATTTGGATTATAATGAAGAATAAGAATCTATAAGGCATAAAAAACTTGTTATACAGCCTTAGCAAGCCATATAACAAGTTCCGAATGAAACAAATATCACAATCACTTCTTATTCAATGTCATCACTTCTTCACCATCAGCATTATAGAAAGCAAGCGTGCCGTCTTCCAATACATTAAAGCTCTTTACCGTATTCAATGCTCCCAATACTGCAGTTTCTGTTTCCATATCCGCACACATCATCATGGTAGTAGCGAGCCGACCTAAATCGATAGCTGTCGGATTATTTTCATCCGGCTTTATCGCACCGTTTATAGAGTTACATCCCGCCGTACCATACACGCGACCTTCTGTCGTATCAAAACCGATGAAAGGTATCTTTTCCGACTTGCCGACAGGAGCACCGTTCACTGTTTTTATCAACCACTCCCCATTCAATGAAGCCATTGTTACAGGAGTTTTCTCTACTTCCTTCTTCTCTATCACAACAACTTTATTTCCATCTTTATCACAGAGGGCCACCTTACAAGCAGCATCCTCTTTTTTATCACAAGATATAACTTCAAAAGAATTAACTTTTTCCAATGCGCCAAGAACACTTTGTTCCGTCGTCATATCCGGACATGCCATACGAGTTCCGGCAATCGGTCCGAAATGCAGTACACCCGGTTTCAAAGAATCAACCATAAAAGTACCCATCATACGGTTACATCCGCTATTTCCATAAATTCGTTTTGCTTCAAAATCAAAGCCGATAACGGGAACAGGTTGCTCATTCTCCGGACTAATCGTCTTTCCTTCTACTTCAACAATATTCCATTCTCCGTTTAAAGAAGCCGGACAAGCCGTTTTCTTACTAGAGCCACATGACGCTATCATAACGCCCAAACACATGATACCTACTGAATAAATCAATTTCTTCATAGTCACTTTTTTTGTTTAGTTTAAATAATATGTCACAAAGATAAAGATTAATCCCGGCAAATGTTAAAAGCCCCCGTTAAATATTCTTATCCATCTTATTACTACTTATTCTTCAATTTATTTAATTATCTTTGCTCGGTTATCAATATTAAAACAATTAAAGTACACTTTAAATGGGTAAAGTTCTAATTATTGGTGCAGGCGGTGTAGGAACCGTAGTTGCACATAAAGTGGCACAAAACGCCGATATATTTACAGATATTATGATTGCCAGCCGCACCAAATCCAAATGCGACGCAATAGTAAAAGCAATCGGTAATCCTAATATTAAGACAGCACAAGTAGACGCTGACAATGTAGATGAACTTGTTGCATTGTTTAATAGTTTCAAACCCGAAATCGTTATTAATGTGGCACTTCCATATCAAGACCTTACCATTATGGAAGCCTGTCTGAAAGCCGGAGTTAACTACTTGGATACTGCAAACTATGAACCCAAAGACGAAGCACATTTCGAATATAGCTGGCAATGGGCCTACAAAAAACGTTTTGAAGATGCCGGACTGACAGCAATTTTAGGTTGTGGTTTCGACCCGGGAGTAAGTGGTATATACACTGCTTACGCTGCAAAGCACTATTTCGATGAAATCCAATATCTGGACATCGTGGATTGTAATGCCGGTAATCACCATAAAGCATTTGCTACGAACTTCAATCCGGAAATCAACATCCGCGAGATTACCCAGAACGGACGTTATTATCAAGACGGGAAATGGGTAACTACAGCTCCATTGGAAATACATAAAGATTTGACTTACCCTAATATCGGCCCTCGTGATTCTTATTTATTGTATCATGAAGAACTGGAATCATTAGTCAAGAACTTCCCAACAATCAAACGGGCACGTTTCTGGATGACTTTCGGGCAAGAATATTTAACCCATCTACGTGTAATACAAAATATCGGTATGGCACGTATTGATGAAATCGATTATAACGGAACAAAAATAGTTCCATTACAATTCTTAAAGGCTGTACTTCCGAATCCGCAGGATTTAGGGGAGAACTACGAAGGAGAAACTTCCATTGGTTGCCGTATACGTGGTATCAAAGATGGCAAAGAGCGCACATATTATGTATATAACAACTGTAGTCATCAGGAAGCCTATAAAGAAACAGGAATGCAGGGAGTAAGCTACACGACCGGAGTTCCGGCTATGATCGGTGTCATGATGTTCCTGAAAGGTTTATGGAAACGTCCGGGTGTATGGAATGTAGAAGAATTTAATCCGGATCCATTCATGGAACAATTAAACAAGCAAGGATTACCTTGGCATGAAGTAATTGACGGAGATTTGGAACTGTAAAATGATATTTTAAATGATGAATATAGGAGATAAAGCTCCCGAGATATTGGGAATAAATGAGGAAGGCGAGGAAATACGCCTTAGCAGTTACAAAGGAAAGAAAATCGTACTCTATTTCTATCCTAAAGACAGCACATCAGGCTGTACTGCCGAAGCTTGCAATCTGCGTGACAATTATGCAGACCTACGTAAAGCGGGGTATGAAGTAATAGGCGTAAGCGTAGATAACGAGAAATCACACCAGAAGTTTATTGAGAAGAATGAGCTTCCGTTTACTTTAATTGCAGACACAGATAAAAAATTAGTGGAACAATTCGGTGTGTGGGGAGAAAAAAGTATGTACGGACGTAAATATATGGGTACTTTCCGTACTACATTTATAATTAATGAAGAAGGTGTGATTGAGCGTATCATTACTCCAAAAGAAATAAAGGTAAAAGAACACGCTCAACAAATTATATAATACATTACTTAACTTATGGCTAAAAAAGAAACAGACGAATTGGCTTTTGATTCAAATACAAGTTCAAGCGAAAAGCTAAAAGCTCTGCAAGCCGCCATGGACAAGATTGAAAAGAGTTTTGGAAAAGGCTCTATCATGAAGCTTGGCGATGACCGGATACAAGAAATAGAAGTTATCCCAACTGGTTCTGTCGGACTGAATGTAGCATTGGGAGTGGGCGGTTACCCGCGTGGAAGAGTTATAGAAATATACGGTCCCGAATCCTCCGGTAAAACGACACTCGCCATACACGCCATCGCAGAAGTACAGAAAATGGGAGGCATTGCCGCCATTATCGATGCAGAACATGCTTTTGACCGTTTTTATGCAAAAGGACTGGGCGTAGATGTAGATAATTTATATATTTCACAACCCGATAATGGTGAACAAGCATTAGAAATAGCGGAACAACTGATACGTTCTTCTGCGATTGATTTGGTTGTAATTGACTCTGTTGCAGCTTTAACCCCTAAAGCGGAAATAGAAGGAGACATGGGAGAAAATAAAGTGGGTTTGCAGGCTCGCCTGATGTCACAGGCACTTCGTAAACTGACCTCCGCCATCAGTAAGACCAAAACGACCTGTATCTTCATCAACCAATTACGTGAAAAGATCGGTGTAATGTTCGGGAATCCGGAAACAACTACCGGTGGTAATGCTTTAAAGTTCTACGCTTCCGTACGTTTGGATATACGTGGTTCACAGCCTATTAAAGACGGTGATGAAGTGATCGGAAAACAAACAAAAGTAAAAGTTGTAAAGAACAAAGTCGCACCTCCTTTCCGTCGTGCAGAATTCGACATTATGTTCGGGGAAGGGATATCACGCTCCGGTGAAATTATCGACTTGGGAACTGATCTTGGAATCATCAAAAAAAGCGGTTCATGGTATAGCTATAATGATACAAAATTAGGGCAAGGTCGTGATGCGGCAAAGGTTTGCATCAAAGATAACCCGGAATTGGCGGAAGAATTAGAAAAGCTTATTGCAGATAAATTGAAAGAAAAGAAAGCATAAAGCTATTTTATTAATAATTGAAATAAACGATTATAGGGTTGCTTCAAAAGAGGCAATCCTATTTTTATTCTTGCTGTTAATAATTTTATTACCTTTGCAAGCAACTATAAACGAGATTAATATGGCAAAAGAACTAGAATTGAAATACGGCTGCAATCCAAACCAAAAGCCGTCCCGCATCTTCATGCAAGCAGGAGAATTACCAATTGAAGTATTAAACGGACGTCCGGGCTATATCAACTTTCTGGACGCTTTCAATAGTTGGCAGCTTGTAAAAGAGCTTAAAGAAGCTACAGGACTTCCGGCTGCGGCTTCTTTCAAACATGTCAGTCCGGCAGGCGTAGCCGTAGGTATCGATATGAACGATACTCTAAAGAAAATATATTTTGTGGACGACTTAAAATTATCTCCACTGGCAACCGCTTACGCACGGGCACGCGGAGCAGACCGTATGTCTTCTTACGGAGATTTCATCGCTTTAAGCGATATTTGTGACGAAGCAACCGCACGCTTAATCAATCGGGAAGTATCCGATGGAGTAATTGCCCCGGGTTATACTCCTGAAGCGTTGGATATTTTAAAAGCCAAACGTAAAGGGACCTATAATGTTATAAAAATAGATCCGAATTATCTCCCTGCTCCCATTGAGCACAAAGATGTTTTCGGTACCACATTCGAACAAGGACGTAACGAAATAAAACTGGATAAGTCACTACTCGCTAATATCCCAACTCAAAACAAATCATTTACGGAGGAAGCAAAACGAGATTTGATCATTGCACTCATCACCTTAAAATATACGCAGTCCAATTCCGTTTGTTATGTAAAAGACGGACAGGCTATCGGCATTGGCGCAGGACAACAAAGCCGCATCCATTGTACTCGTCTTGCCGGAAACAAAGCTGATATCTGGTATTTACGTCAACACCCGAAAGTTATGAATCTGCCATTTAAGGAAAAGATTCGCCGTGCAGACCGAGACAACACGATTGACGTTTACATCTCTGACGACTATGAGGATGTTCTTGCCGATGGCATTTGGGAACAGTTCTTTACTGAAAAGCCGGAAGTCCTCACCCGTGAAGAAAAACGGACATGGTTGAATACGCTTAAAGGTGTGGCATTAGGTTCTGATGCTTTCTTCCCATTTGGTGACAACATAGAACGGGCGCATAAAAGTGGTGTGGAATATATTGCACAAGCAGGAGGTTCGGTACGTGATGATCATGTGATAGATACTTGTAATAAATATGGTATTACAATGGCATTTACAGGTGTTCGCTTGTTCCATCATTAATTCCTTATCAAGATATTTCTTCTAAGAAACTATTTTTCAATTATCAAGTAAATGGCTGAAAGGAATAAGAATCAAAATGCAAACGAATACGTTAGTAACAGATTCTATCTCCTTTCAGCCATTTCACGATCTTATAGAAGGTGCTATTAGTTAAGCTCTATCCTCAGTTACTTCGACCAACTTATTTTTTATGACGATTGGCCCTTTTACGACGATATTCCTCTTTCATCTTTGCCGAACCGGAACCGTGCAGACCGGTTATGTAAGTTTTCTTTTTAGCTTTCGTCTTCACTTTTTCATCTTTCTTCCCACCGGGCGAGCTCTTGCCACCTTTGAAAACAATGCCTTCCGTTATTGCTTTTTCTATCTCCATATAGTTATTATTTAGATAATATCGGTTTAACAATAATCCCTTGAGCCGACTTGGTGCAACAAACGCACTCTTTGCGCAAGGTATGATTCTTCATACTAAAAATGATATGCGGATTAAAATGTTCACCATTGATACGAGTTTCAAAATGCAGGTGCTCGGTAGTAGCTCTACCCGTACGTCCGGTAAGGGCGATAGGCTGACCTACATGAACCGTATCTCCGGAATGCACCAAATTCTTTGAATTATGACTGTAAACCGTTTCCAAACCGGAGGAATGCCGTACTACCACCACATTCCCATAAGCATAATAGGGTTTTGACATACGCACGATGCCATTAAAAGCACAACGGATCGTATCATTGGCACGGGTTTTCAAATCTACGCCGCTATGACGTTTACGATTTCCCACTCCGCCATAGTCGGATATGACTTTTGCACCGGCCAACGGAAAGCAATAATCCTTTTCCGAAAGAGCATCCAAATGAATCTCCAATTTATTACCGGAAACGAACAAGCCCTGCGTCTTTGCGCTGATATGGGCAAGTTCCATCGGGGTAAACGTCTGCTTTACCGGTTCCTTTGCCTGCATACTGCCAAACAGCAACAAAGCAAATACAAGACCGATACTATATATTAATTTCATGAATCATTTTTTATCTATGGGGCAAAGATAAGGATAAAAAACGGAAGCTGCGGCAAAACGGATATGAACTTTAAGAATCATCCTACCTCCAATTACACAACCAATACCGCAAATCAAAAGATTGGAAAGCTGACTAAAAACTTCTTCTTCAAAAAGAATGGCATCATCGATTTATATTACATTCCTGTGACAACCCTCCCGGATATCGGAGTCAAAAACAAGATTTCCACATAGACCGATCAAAATGTCCGCAAGAAATCTTCCAACGAACTGTCTTGCCCTAATTCCATCTTTTTCCGCAGGCGGTAGCGCGTTGTGATAACGGTATCGGGCAGCACGGAAAGAATTTGTGCAATCTCCTTCGTACTCATTCCGATGCGGATATAGGCGCAGAACCTCAGGTCATTCTCGGACAAAGAAGGAAAAGTTTCTTTCAATTTGGTGAAGAAATTCGGATTGACATTCTCAAAATGTATCTTAAAATATTGCCATTCGTCTCTTTGGTCCAAATGTTCTTTAATCTTCTTCTTCAATACAGATTCATCCTTGGCAGGTATTTTGCCTTCTTTTCCCAATATTTCTATCTCATGAATCAATCCTTTCAGCGACTGGTTCTTCTCGGTAATAATCAGTGTATTAGAGGTCAATTCTCGGTTTTTTAGGTTCAGTTCTATCTCATACTGGTTGTTTTGCAACATAAGTTCCCGGTTCTCCGTTTCTTTCAACTGCTTTTTCATCTTCTCTTTTTTCCGTGAGAGCAGAAGGATGTAGGTAATGAGAAACAGCAAAAGAGTAAGCGCCATAACGCTGATTACGGTTATTCGCTTTTGCAAGACGGCATTTTCCTTGGCTTGCATTATTTCCGATTGATATTTCTCAATAGTGATACGACTTTCCATCCGGTTGACCTGCATGATCTTATCGTACGCAAGGAAAGAGTCGCGGTACACCTCTAATTCTTTCAGGTAATGGTAGGCGCTATCCGAACGGTTCAATCTGCTGTATGCTTCGGACATTCCATATAATATAGGAAACATATCTGTCGCATTATTATTCGATCCCATGATATCCCAATAAGCCTGATAGTAATAAGTTAACGCACTATCATTCTTATTATCCTTTAGCATGAGTGCTCCCATAGAAATCGAGGTAATGTCGATTAATAGTTGACTGTCGCTTTCTCGAGCCAGTCGATAGGCCTCCCGCGCGTATTGCTTCTCTTGCATATCGGACACACTGAAGAGGGAAACCATGACATTGATCAAATAGCTTGTGTCTTGCCTGGCAACCGGATTCTCTACCAGTGCTTTCAGAATTTCCAATGCTTCCGCTTCCCGCCCTAGATTATATAATGTATTACTAATGTTGATACGATTTTTAATTTCGCAGTGCGTACTCGCCACCTCTTTAAATGCATTTTCCGCTTTCTTCAAATAGCTGAGCGCCATCTCATATTCCTGCAATTCACGTAGGGTAACACCGATTTGTACATAAGTCTTGCCCAAATAGAAAAGGTCATCGTATTTTTTCCACACCGGTTCTAGTTTTTGTCCGAGCATATATGCTTGAAGCCACTTTCCTCTATTTCGCAATAGGCTCATCTCAACGAGCTGCATGTGCGCATAGTCATATTCATACCTGACGGTATCCGTCAACGCAATAGCCTTATCAACCAACAATGCGGCAGAATCCAAATCGTTCACAGCCTGTATCCATGCTTCCCAATAATAAGCCCGCGCCTGCAACTGCCGGTTTTGTCTCTCGCCGGCTATCCGGTACATAGTTTTTATCTGCTGATACAAATCACTTCTTCCCTGATCAACGAAAGCGACTTCCTCACATTGCAATGCCAATGCATCAAATTCTTTGTCGATAGGCTCCCACTTATAGGCAATATTGTCTGCTGTTACCGATTGAAAGTAAAATGCCGTTAATAATAAAAGAATGTATGCTTTCATACTGCAAATATATAAAAAAGAGATTATGTACATGATTTGTCTATATACTTTTTCAGGTCTGTATAGACGTATTTTCTATATTTGCCTCAACAATCACTAAAAAGATTATCTATGAGAAAGATTTTATTCCTATTATTAATGATGTGTTGCTCAGTAGGGCTGACGGCACAAACGAAGTTCAAACAATTAGGAGAAACTAGGGAAAAGACTCCTGCTCCGAGTAGAACGGTGCTAACCGGATTTACCAAGCAATCCATCGGATTGTATAAGCATAACCGGGCACAGATCATCAAATCCGCCCAAAGGGTGAAGAACGCCAACGTTCCTGCGGATAAGGTAGAAATCATTCTGGAGGCACACGATGTGATGGGCTATGGTATGATAGGCTATCAGATGCTATTGGACGACAAGCACAATACATACGGAGAACTGTTCGACGGCGACTCATACGAGTATAACGGAGGTTCGTATGATGCATTCAAATACAAGATTCCAGAAAATGCTGAGGCAGATCCTGACACAAAAGCAGTAATCGTGGACGGTGAAGGAACCGTACTGATTCCCGAAGGAACGTATGATTATATGATAACGTGCCCGTTCCCGCGCGAAGGCATATCATTTGCCAAAGGTGAATTCGGACGTTTTGACGATTTCTACTTCAAAGGCGGCTATACGTACCGCTTCCTCATCACGTTGGAAAGCGGTGATATGGGAATGGAAGACGTAGCGATTCCATATACAGATGTAGATGCCGCTGTTGTAGCCGTGACACTCCCGGCAAGCAGTATGGATCTCACCGCTACAGAGACTATCTCTGTTAAAATAGCTAATCGGGGAACATCGGCAATTTCCAACTTCCCGGTCTGCTATCAGGTGAATGGTGGAAACCCGGTACAAGAAACCTATACCGGTACAATAGCTGCCGGAGCTACGGCTGATTATACCTTCAATACGAAAGCAGATCTATCTGCAGAAAAGCTCTATACGATAAAGGCTTACACAAGCCTGGCAGGCGATTTAATTCCGTATAATGACGCCAAAGAGGGAAAGTGCAGGCATATCGGTGCTGCTTCATTGCCATATACGTATGACTTCTCTTCGCAAGAGGACTTCCCATTTGACTGGACGGTAATCAATGCGAACGACGATTACTGTTACTGGCAATATAATAGCTGGGATACACACAGTGGCGAACCGGGTGCCGCCCAATGTTCTTCTTACAGTCCGGAAAACGACGACTATTTGCTATCTTCACCTATCCGTTTGGAAAGCGGCGACAATCATATCATATTTTACGTTAAAGCCGGTTCTGCCAGTATGCCAGAGTTACTGGATGTGCGCTACGGCAATACGACGAATGTAGAATCGATGACGATAATCGGAGACTATACCGTAAAAAATGGAGATTGGCTCCTGAAAGCTATTAACTTTAAAGTAGAACAAAGCGGTGTTTACTATTTTGCTTTCCACTTGAAGACCGTTGATGGCGCAAGCCTCTACCTTGACGATATATTGATCGACCGCGGTATTTACGAAACATACCCGGACATCGCCATCGAGAAAATATTATTGCCTTACTCCAACTGTGATTTATCCGAACAGTCACAAATCGGTGTCCGATTGATAAATAACGGCACGGGGCCGGCAGAATCTATCGACCTGACCTATACAGTTAATAACAAGGCGCCTGTTAAGCAGACCTTTACGGAAGGACTGGAATCAGATGCTACGAAATCTTTCTACTTTGACACGCCTGCCAACTTCCTCGACTTGGGTAAGTATGACGTAACTGTAAAGGCGCAAACGGGTAATAATGCGGACGAGCAGACTGCTTCTGTGGAACACTACGCACCGATAACCGAGTTTCCGGCAGTAACGGACTTTTACTTGGACGAGGGTATAGAGGGTAACTGGGCACCAATGTCGGAAAACGCATGGAGATATGAGCCGTTTGGAGGTTGCTACAGTTGTGTTAAAGGAGGAGTAGAGAACGGACTGCTCTCCCGTTGTTTCACCTTCAACCACCCGTTCCGTGTAAAGATAGCCTACAGAGGAGGCCTCTTCTTCACACCGTCCGCCCTTTATATCGCTTACGGAAAGCCTGGAACGGATGTGTCTACATGGACCAAAGTTTATGAGGACAAGGAAATCTCCGGCGAAGTAGAAACGGAATTCAGCGTTACTCCTGAGGAACCCGGCAACTACAGCATCGCCATTGTGGACATTTCGGAAGACGCTAATACATTGGTGTCTCTTTACCAACTTACCGTATCCGAAGTATATGAACATGATATACGAATCACTGATGTAGCTTCTCCGCTGGCTCCTTACACACCGGTAAATCATGCCAATAGGGAAGGGACTTATACTGTCGGAGTAGAAAACAGAGGTACTGCCCAGTTAACCGGCGTGAAGTTTTCTGTCAACAAAGACGCAACCCGGTTATTCACTTCCGAAGCGATTTCCACACTTGATGTTTCGGCAACAAGCACATTGTCCGTACACGGCACATTACCCGCCATGAAGATAGGAGATCATCTGGCAGACTTGAGCATAAAGGCGGAAATGAACGAAACGGACAGTTACATGGAAGATAATACACGGATATTGCCCGAAGTGCATGTCACGGATACCGTTTTTGCCACCGAACAGACCAACGAATTTATTCTGGGAACAGGACTTAGCGGACAGACTGCCTATTTCGGTAATGTATATACGCTGTCGGAGAGGGATACGCTAACTTCACTCACCGTAGGATTAGCACAGGATAACTATTATGTACCGGTGGACATGGGTGTCGCCGTATATAGCCTCAAGGCGGACGGAAAGACACTCGACAAGGAACTTTACTCCAAAACCTTTGAACGTGAAGGCAAAGGCGGCTTACGACAGATTTACTTCACACCCCGCATATTGGAACCGGGCAAGTATTATTTTGAAGTACGCCAGCTTAGCATGAACAACATTGGTCTTGCTTATGAACTTGGAGAAAACAGCTCATTCTACCAAAACGTGGACGGTACTCTGCATCTGATGGCAGGATACGGCAATATCGTGGTGCGCGCCAACTTCGGACATAATGCTAAGGCATACAAGAAGAATGTAGCCGTGACGGAAATTACCAAACCTGTGAAAACGAAAGCTTTGTTCTCTTCTGTAGAAACAGTGGAAGCCATCGTGGAAAATACGGGTATGGAAGCAGCATCCGGCATCACTGTACGCTGTCAGACAAAGGGTGTTGATAAAACGGTAACCCTTGATTTGGAATCCTACTCGAAGAAGACGGTGACGTTCGAGGGAGTCAATCTCTCCACACCGGGAGAATATACACTGACCGTGACAGCTACTGTGACAGGTGATGAAAACCCGGGAGACAATGCCGTGACACGTATATTAACTTCTGTTGCCGAAGCAAGCCCATACAGTCTTGATTTCGAGTCTTGCGATGACTTTGATACAGACCACGAGTTCAATCCGAAATGGTGGACGGTAAATCGTCTAGGCTTGCCTACAAATGCATGGTGGCAGTTTGATTATCCACACAATGAAGCACCTGTCGGATTTATTGCTTTCAATATCGAAGCTACTACCCCTCCGATGACGGCTGATTTGAATGTCCCGGGATTCTTCCCCCATTCGGGTAAACGTTTCGGCGCAGCGTTCGTACCGGCATACATTTCGAGCGACGAGATTTACGCTAGCGATACTTGGCTCATTTCACCGAAATTGAAGTTGGATACACCATCTTCACTGGAGCTTTACGTAAAGACTCATAAGCTGGAAAGCCCAAGTTCTAAGTTAGAACGCTACAAGCTATACGTCTCCGACACGGACGACAACTTTGACAGCTTCCGTCTGATCGGAGGTGAAAGAGAGGCTCCGGTGGATTGGACGAAGGTGACGGTAGACCTCAGCGCTTACGACCATAAAGAAATATATGTAGCCCTACAATACATCAGCCCGACAATTGAAGGAGTAGTCATGATGGTAGACGACATTCAGGTGAAGAGCGGCGCAGTAGGTATTGACAGTACAGAAGAAACGACGGACGTGCTGCTGTCTGTTACCGACGGGATGTTAAGCATCACTTCCGGCTCACCGATTATCGGAGTAAGGTTCTACAATATTTCCGGGCAGCAGTTATATGACTCCGGCACAATAGGAACAGATTATTATCGTATCCCGTTGACCGCTTACCCGACAGGCGTTTATATGGCACGTGTGCAGACAGATAAAGGAACGAAGACGTTGAAGTTTGTAGTGAAGTAAAAGTTCTTTCTCTAAGAACGAAGGTTAGCGGAGGACACGGATTGGGCGGATGAGGACGGATGAATTATTTTAAATCCGTCTTTATCCGCCCGATCGGCGTTATCAGCGAACCTGGTTCTTATATTCTTCTACAGAGTTCACTGCTCAAATCGCATTATCTACACCTAAAACTTTTTTCTCTA
>ERZ791659.1131-NODE-1131-length-15206-cov-3.39054_pt1 | contig 15206 bp, 13 predicted proteins | sample MGYA00510053_ERZ791659 | MGnify/ENA primary metagenome ERZ791659 (study PRJEB30046, sample SAMN00715192) | human gut metagenome | study: EMG produced TPA metagenomics assembly of the A metagenome-wide association study of gut microbiota in type 2... | reverse complement strand
ACGAGCCCCCCCCGGCCTCCCGGGGGGGCGTTCCCGCGTTGATGTATATACTAACTAAGGGGATTAGATTCACCAATCTAATCAAATTAGATTAGTGCATATTAGTGCATATTAGTGTAACTCTCTGGATACGAAATCCGGATAGCCGGACTCTAATCCATGCTCTGTCGAGTCAAGACCCTCGATCTCCTCCTCTGCGGTGACTCTGAGACCGATCGTTTTCTTTAATACGGTAAACACGATTGTCATTGTGATGATCGTCCATCCTGCGATGCAGAGGATTCCCAGACACTGGATGGCAAGGTGATGTACACCGCCGCCGTAGAACAGTCCGTCCTTGTAATCAAAGAATCCTACCGCGAGGGTACCCCAGATACCGTTGCAGCCGTGTACTGCCACTGCACCGACCGGATCATCTACTTTCAGTTTATCCTCAATAAAGTATACTGCCACGCAGACAAGCGCACCTGCGACTGCTCCGATAATAAAAGCTCCGATTGCATCTACGTTCGAGCATCCGGCTGTGATTGCCACAAGGCCTGCCAGCGAACCGTTTAAGGACATGGACACATCCGGTTTTCCGTTTCTGATCCAGGTATAAAGCATTGCGGTTACGGTTGCAACTGCCGGTGCAATCGTTGTGGTTGCAAAAATCTGTGACAGCTGCATGGTGTCGGTGGCTGCTGCGCCGTTGAAGCCGTACCAGCCGAACCAGAGAATAAATACGCCAAGGGCACCGATCAACAGGTTGTGACCGAGAATAGGCTTCGGCTTGCCGTTCTTGTCATATTTTCCAATACGCGGTCCCAACATTGCCGCACCGATGAAAGCAGTGATACCGCCAACCATATGGATGCAGGCAGAGCCCGCGAAATCTGTAAATCCCATATCTGTCAGCCACGGTGTACCGCCCCATACCCAGTGAGCTTCGATCGGGTACACACATAAGCTGATGATAAAACTGTAGATACAGTAGGTAATGAACTTTGTTCTCTCTGCCATGGCACCGGATACAATCGTTGCAGCGGTTGCACAAAATACCAGGTTAAACACAAACGCCGACCAGTCGGTCTCGCCGAAATTCGTAAACGGGTTCAGTCCCCAGCCGACAAATTTTCCATCGCCGCACAAAAGGTTGTAACCGAGCAGATAAAACGCCACGGTTCCGATACAGAAATCCATCAGGTTCTTCATCGTGATATTTCCGACGTTCTTTGCTCTCGTAAATCCTGCCTCTACCATGGCGAATCCACATTGCATAAAAAAGACTAACGCTGCTCCCATAAGGAACCATACACTCATATCCATAAGCTTATCCTCCTGCAAAAAAAGAGGATAACAGCGAGCACAGACATTCCTGTGTTCTCTATTATCCCCTTTGATAATATGTTACAATATTTGATTTTTTCATAATAATCTGTAGTGCTCCTTCATCGCTCCTATAGCAGGCTCCTCAATTCCTCCTATAACAGCACTCCTTAAACAGGCTTACAACGCTTTCGTGCCATGCTCACCTGTACGAATACGGATTGCATCTTCGACATCATACACGAAGATCTTACCATCTCCGAAATGTCCGGTGTTAATCTCATCTACGATCTTATCAATCAGCTTCGGTGCAACTTCGTCTGCCACAACCGTCTCGACTTTGATCTTCGGAAGCAGATTCACGGAATACTCTGCACCGCGGTAGTTCTTAATAATTCCCTTCTGGTTACCATAGCCCATGCTGTTGACGATATTCAAACCGTTTACTTCCTCGGTATCCAGCACGCCCTTTAAGTCTTCCAGTTTTTCCGGCTTAATAATAATTTCCAGTTTTTTCATGCCAAGCTCCTCCTTTATATTCAGTTTTAGCGAAAGCGCTGCTCCCATCCCTCTGCTGTTCACAGTTTATTCATTTAAGATTCAAAAATCTTTCATCCTGTAAACATGAAATTTTCATTTCTGCTCCATATACTATAACCATACAAATGATAGTTATCAGTATTTGTTACTACCCACAAAACTTTTTCATAATCTGCCAGGTGACGGTTGTCACCTGGCAATCCTCCCCTTTCGGGGAGTTTTTTCTCCCTTTAGGGGGGATTTTTTATTTAGGAGGTTGATGGTAGCAACTATACCTCGAAAATCAAATCTCCATAGGACGGCATCGGCCACATTGACTTATCAACTAACATCTCGAGCTTATCTACCGGCGCTCTGAGTTCATCCATCGCTGTCTTTACCGTATCTCTGTAGTATACAGCCTGCTCTCTGCCCTCATCCATTGCAGATGCTTTCTCTGTCACATCCTTTAACTTGTCGAGAGCATTCTGTGCGTCTGCCAGAAGATCGGATACCTCTGTGAGGATCTCTGTCTGCGCGCTGATATCTGCGCCGCATGCACTCTTTACGGCATTGATGGACTGTGCCAGTACCGTTGTATATTTGATAACTGCCGGAATGATCTGCTTTGCAGCAATGTCGATCATTGCCTTTGCCTCGATATTGATCTCTTTTGCGTAGGTCTCATACTCGATCTCCACACGGGAATCCAGCTCAGCCTTGGTAAATACCTTGAACTTCTCAAACAGTGTCACTGCCTTCTCTGTGTTGAGTGCCGGGATCGCATCTACCATGGAGCGGATGTTCGGAAGACCGCGCTTCTCTGCCTCTGCTACCCACTCGTCTGAATATCCGTTGCCGTTGAATACGATTCTCTGATGCTCGGTTGCATACTCCTTGATCAGATCATGTACTGCCATGTCAAAGTCATCTGCCTTCTCTAAGACGTCGCATGCCTCTGCAAATGCCTCTGCCACGATCGTGTTGAGTACCACGTTCGACTGGGCGATGGAATCCTGGGAACCTACCATACGGAACTCGAATTTATTGCCTGTGAATGCAAACGGTGATGTACGGTTACGGTCGGTTGCATCCTTCATGAAATCCGGAAGCGTCTTAACACCGGTTTCTAACTTCTTGCCGGAGATACTGTGTGTTGCCTCACCAGTGCTGATCAGCTGTGAAAGCACATCCTGCAGCTGCTCACCAAGATATATGGATACGATTGCTGGCGGTGCCTCGTTTGCTCCTAATCTGTGATCGTTTCCGACATCTGCTGCTGCCTCTCTCAAGAGATCTGCATGCCTATCTACTGCTTTTAAGATGCAGGTAAGGACTAACAGGAACTGGATGTTCTCATGCGGTGTCTTGCCCGGCTCTAAGAGGTTGATGCCATCGTCTGTCGTGATCGACCAGTTGTTGTGCTTACCGGAACCGTTCACACCTGCGAATGGCTTCTCATGAAGCAGACACTGTAAACCATGACGGCCGGCAACTTTCTTCAATGTCTCCATAACGAGCTGGTTGTGATCGACTGCCACGTTCGCCTCTGCGTAGATCGGAGCAAGCTCATGCTGTGCCGGGGCCACCTCGTTGTGCTGTGTCTTTGCCGTAACGCCAAGCTTCCAGAGTTCCTCATTGACATCCTTCATGTACGCACCGATGCGCTCACGAATCGATCCGAAATAGTGATCGTCCATCTCCTGTCCCTTCGGCGGCATTGCTCCGAATAAGGTACGTCCGGTAAAGATGAGATCCTTTCTCTGTAAATACTTCTCGCGGTCTACGATAAAGTATTCCTGCTCCGGTCCAACGGACGGTGTTACTTTCTTTGATGTAGTATTTCCGAATAATTTTAATAAGCGAAGTGACTGCTCATTGATTGCTTCCATAGAGCGGAGAAGCGGCGTCTTCTGGTCAAGCGCCTCACCTGTGTAAGAACAGAAAGCGGTTGGAATACAAAGGGTTGCACCTGCTGCATCCTGTCTCACGAATGCCGGTGATGTACAATCCCATGCGGTATAGCCTCTGGCTTCAAATGTTGCTCTAAGACCTCCTGACGGGAAAGAAGAAGCATCCGGCTCGCCCTTGATCAATTCCTTACCGGAAAAGCTCATCAGCACTTTACCGTTCTCCATCGGAGCTGTGATAAATGCATCGTGCTTCTCTGCGGTCACGCCTGTCAGCGGCTGGAACCAGTGTGTGTAATGGGTAGCACCCTTTTCAATCGCCCACTCTTTCATCTCATGTGCGACAACATCTGCTGTCTCGAGATCCAGTTCTTTTCCCTCGTTGATTACTTCCTTTAACTTCTTGTAGACTTTCTTCGGAAGACGTTCCTGCATTACTGCATCGTTGAATACGTTTTCACCGAAAATCTCTGCTGCATTAAGGTATCCTGTTTCGCTCATCTTCTACATCCTTTCTTCTCACTAATCCAATCCCCTAAGACCAGACTTGCTTATTCTAATGTACGCGATTTCCTGTCGGATTTCAACCAGAACTTCATGTAAAGTTCTGTATACAGAAAAAAGGGCATTCCAAGTCTATTGGAACACCCTTGTTCATCGCTCACATTGTTTTGTTGGTATTAAGATAATACTTTTTAAAACGAAATGCAAGCGAAAACTTTATATATTTTTAATTTTTACACTTCTAACAAAAATAATAAAGTTCTAGTCAAATTATTGTGAAAAAATTCTGTTGTCCGACAAAACAACTTCATTCCATAAAGAATTAGTCGTTTGCCTTACCTACGGAACCGAACAGCTCCATCTTCTCTTTTACAGTTGCCTTGATTGCCTCTGCGCCAGGAGCAAGAAGTTTACGCGGGTCAAAGCCCTTGCCTTCCAGATCCTTGCCAGCCTCGATATATTTACGTGTAGCATCTGCGAAAGATAACTGGCACTCTGTGTTTACGTTGATCTTTGCAACACCGAGAGAGATTGCTTTCTTGATCATGTCAGCCGGGATACCTGTACCACCGTGAAGAACTAACGGCATAACGCCTGTCTTCTGCTGGATTGCATCCAGAGTCTCAAAGCTTAAGCCCTTCCAGTTTGCCGGATATTTTCCGTGAATGTTACCGATACCTGCTGCAAGCATATCTACACCGAGATCAGCTACACGCTTGCACTCGTCCGGATCTGCGCACTCGCCCATGCCGACAACGCCGTCTTCCTCGCCGCCGATGGAACCAACCTCAGCCTCGATAGACATTCCCATTGCATGTGCAACCTGAACCAGCTCCTTGGTCTTCTCAACGTTCTCGTCGATCGGATAATGGGAACCGTCGAACATGATGGATGTGAATCCAGCCTTGATGCACTTGTAGCATCCTTCGTATGTACCATGATCCAGATGAAGTGCAACCGGAACTGTGATACCGAGCTCATCATGCATAGCCTTAACCATAGCTGCAACTGTACCGAAACCGGTCATATACTTACCAGCGCCCTCGGAAACACCAAGGATTACCGGAGACTGTAACTCTTCTGCTGTCAGGAGAACAGACTTTGTCCACTCAAGGTTGTTGATGTTGAACTGACCTACTGCATAGTGACCAGCTTTTGCTTTTTCTAACATTTCTTTTGCAGATACTAACATAATGAATTCCTCCATAACTTAATCAATTTGCCGCAATGCGGCAGTTGTTTTTACCCTACCGCTATTATATATTACTTCCTGTAAAAAATAAAGTTAAATTTTTAACAAAACATACTTCCCGACAAGGGCTCTCACTCGCCCTGCGGCACCATAATCTCGACTGCCTTGCACAGGTTCTTCACCACGACCTCCTCATGGTCGCCGCCGAATTCTCCATCCAGCGTCCACGGGATTGTGTTCTTCGCCGTGAACCGCACTTTGCTGGTCTTAAACGAATAAATCATGTCCGTATCGTCCACAAGATTGATCAACATTGCGATGATCTCGTTTAACTCGATCGGGTTCTTCGGCTTTTTGATGAGTGTGACCTCGAAGACTCCGTCATCCAGCAGGACGTCCTTTCCGGTCATCCCCTTAAATCCGCCCACAGAGGTGGAGTTGCTGATCATCCCGTAGATGAACTCGTCCTGAAGACGCACATTGTCATACTCTACCTGCATGAGGAACGACGGGATATCATGCAGGCACTTCGCGCCCTCTAAGATGTAAGCCGCGTGTCCGAGCACATTCTTCCACTCCTGGCTCGTCTTGTAGGAAACTTCCGTAAACAGTCCGAACGCCGCCACATATACGAAGAAGTCCCCGTTAAACGCTCCGATGTCGCACGGGAACACCCGTCCTGCAACGGCTGTCTCTGCCGCCTTGACCATATTCTTCGGAATGCCAAGTGATGTGGCAAAATCATTCGTGCTGCCCGCTGCAATATAGCCGAGCGGTACCTTTTTCTCACGGTGCATCATCCCCGTCACCACTTCATCCAGCGTACCGTCCCCGCCGCTGCACACGACGAGATCATAATCGCCGGCTTCCGTCTCGATCTTATGTATCGCGTCTCCCTGTGCCTGTGTCGGATAGATGGTGACCTCATAATCCGCCTTCACCATCACATCCACAATATCCAACAGCTGATTCTTGATCTGTGCCTTGCCTGAAAACGGATTAAACACAAACAGTAACTTTTTCTTTGTACCCATTATTTATACACCCTTATCTTATTTCTTTCTATGAGACGAGGAATTCCTCAATCGCTGCAACGGCTTCCGCTTCGTCCGCTCCCTCTGCATCCACAAGAATCTCCTCACCGTTTAATAGCGCCAGACTCATCATCCCCATAATGCTCTTCGCATTGACACGGCTGTCACCATGTTCCAGATAGATTTTGCTTTCATACCGGTTTGCCACCTGCACGAGATTTGCGATCGGTCTTGCCTCAAAATCCTGCTGCATCTTTACTACCACACTCTTTTTCATTGCATCCTCCCATCCTCGCTTTTTAACTTACACCTTACACTGTCTGCTGCCGGAGGCTGTCTGCCATCTCGCTGATTCTGCGAAGCCTGTGATTCACACCTGATTTTCCCACAGGAGGATTCAGGTAGGTTCCCAGTTCTGCAAGCGGCGCATCCGGGTATTCCAGCCGAAGCAGTGCCTCCTCTTTGAGATTCTCCGGCAGATATGACAAGCCGGCCGTCTCTCTTATATATTCAATGTCCGCAAGCTGTTTGACTGCAGCGTTTACCGTCTTGCTGATATTCGCTGTCTCGCAGTTCACCTTACGGTTCACCGAATTACGCATTTCCTTCAGAATCCGCACGTTCTCCAGATTCATGAGCGCAACATGCGCCTCCATAATGTTTAGAATATCTACAATCTGCGAGCCTTCCTTCAAGTACACAACCTGATATTTTTTGCGCGCCACAATCTTGGCATCCATGTCAAAACTGTTGATTACATCCCGAAGCTGCTCGGCCTGCGGGATACTTCGGCACACAATCTCAAAATGGTAGGATTTGTTGGGATCGCTGATCGATCCTCCCGCCAGAAACGCCCCTCTTATGTACGCCCTCTTGCAGCAGCTCTGCTGAATGAGGAGTCCCTTGACTGTATCTTCCGGCTCCGCCTCCCCCGTGGCATCGTTGTACATTTTAACCGTGGAAAAAACGCTGCGCGCCTCCTCCTCGGTATGGATTTCTTCTATATGAAACAGTTCTGCTAACAGCAGCTGATATTTTTGCATCAGCAGCCGGTTCTCCAACTCTGCCGCAGGAATCCTTCCCTCAAACGCAATCAGCGCCGCCAGCTCTGCAATCTGGCAATGTCTGCTCTTTCCCAGATGTTTTGCCAGTTCTGTTTTTACCTCACTTGAAAATGACATAGCTTACTCCAACCGTCCCCCGCGTCCATCGGCTCTGCCCTTTGTCTGCGGGGTCTATTTCCCGCGAAGCGCATCTTTGCCGATGTCGCGGTGCTCTATTTTCAGTCCGTATCCCTTCTGTCCGGAAAGCCGTTCATACAACGCATTGGCGAGTGTGACCGAACGGTGCTTTCCTCCGGTACAGCCGATGGAAATTACAAGCTGGTTCTTCCCTTCTGCAATATAATTCGGAATCAGGAAATTCAGCATATCCTCGAGCTTGTCCAAAAACGTATGTGCCTCCTCATACTGGAACACATAATCCTGGATCTCCTTGTCATTGCCCGTCTTTGCCCGCAATCCCTCCACATAATACGGATTCGGCAGGAAACGCACGTCAAAGACCAGATCGGAGTCCGCCGGGATCCCGTACTTAAATCCAAACGACAGAATCGTGATAAACAGATTCTTATAGTCCTGATTCTGCACAAAAATCTTATCCAGCTCCGCTTTCAGCTCTCTGGTCAGAAGCTGGCTGGTATCTATAATATAATCCGCGCTCTCTTTTAAAAACGCCAGACGCTTTCTCTCTTCTTCAATGCCCTTGTCCACCCGGTCTCCGCCGGACAGCGGATGGTTTCTTCTGGTCTCCTTGTAGCGCTTGACCAGCACGGAATCCTCCGCATCAAGGAACAGGATCTCATAGTGTACCTGCTTTTTCTTGATCCGCGCAAGCACGTCACGCATCTCTTCCAGCGCCTGGCCGTTCCGGATGTCAATACCGACCGCCACCTTCTGCAGTTCCGCCGTTTCCTGCAGACTCGACAGCTCCACGAACTTTTCAAGCAACGCGATCGGAAGATTATCCACACAATAGTATCCGATATCTTCCATCATCTTAATTGCCGTACTTTTTCCGGCCCCGGACATTCCGGTCAAAATTACGAACTTCATGCCAGTCACTCTCCATTCCTGCGTATCCTGCTGTTATCTTTGTCCATTGGGCTAAAATTCGCCAAGCATCTTAATCTCCGGTTCCAGCTCCACCTGAAACTGTCTGTCCACCTCTGCGCTCACATCCGCAATCAGCGTCCTCACATCCTGTGCGGTCGCATTCCCTGTGTTGACCACAAATCCACAGTGTTTCTGCGATACCTGTGCTCCGCCGACCCGGTATCCGCGCAATCCCGCATCCATGATCAGCTTTCCGGCAAAATATCCCTCCGGCCGTTTAAATGTGCTTCCCGCACTCGGATATTCGAGCGGCTGCTTTTCGGCGCGCTGCGTGGCAAGCTCCTTCATCCGTGCCCGGGTGGCCCTCCCCCCCCCCCGCCGTAAGCTTCAATACCGCCTGTGTGACAATATAGTGCTTCTTTAAAATGCAGCTCGTGCGGTAGCCAAGCTCCAGCTCCTCCACGGACAGCACATGCTGTGCTCCCGTCTCATCGAGCACGGTCACAGTCTCTATGATGTCCCGCATCTCTCCGCCGTAAGCTCCCGCATTCATCACAACTGCACCGCCGATCGTTCCCGGAATCCCGGCTGCGAATTCCATCCCGGTCAGCGCATGTGACGCAGCAAGCGACGCCGTGCGTGACAGGAGTGCTCCCGCTCCCGCCGTAATCCGCACGCCGTCTGCCGAAATCTCATCCATCCCGTCTCTGGTAAGAATGACCACCCCACGGATACCGCCGTCTCCCACCAGGAGGTTACTGCCGTTTCCGACAATGTAATATGGCTCTCCCGCCTCCCGGCATGCACCGGTAACTGCTGCAAGCTTCTCCGCTTCCGGCGTCACCAGCACATCTGCCGGACCGCCCACACGAAAGGTCGTGTGGCGGCTCATCGGCTCGTTCGGATGAATATTTTCTTTTCCTGCGATCTGTTCTAACGTATCCAATAACTGTTGTTTCATGCCTGTTCCTTTAAAAATGCAATATAGCCGCGATATGCCTCATACAGATCCACCTTGCTGATGATCTCCCACGGTGCATGCATGTTCAGCACTGCCACACCGCTGTCAATCACACGCATGCCATAGTTGGCAAGAATGTAGGCGATCGTTCCGCCGCCGCCCTGGTCTACCTTGCCGAGTTCTGCCGTCTGGAATGCCACCTCGTTGCGGTCCATGATCGCGCGGAGTGCTCCCACGTACTCTGCATTCGCATCGTTCGATCCGGATTTGCCTCTGGCTCCGGTATATTTGTTAAACACAAGTCCTCTTCCAAAATATGCTGCGTTGCGCTTCGTCATCACGGACGGGAAGTTCGGGTCAAATGCCGCCGATACATCCGAAGAGAGAACGCTCGAGTTCTTCAGTGCACGTCTGAGTGCCAGTTCAGAATACGTTCCTGCCGCATTCATCACCTCTGCGACCGTATTCTCGAAGAAACGGGACTGCATACCGCTCGCGCCGACACTTCCGATCTCTTCCTTGTCTACCAGAAGGCATACACTTGTGATCTCCGGATTCTCCATCGCCGCAATCGCCTCAAAGGAAGGATATGCGCACACTCTGTCATCGTGTCCGTAGCCCATAATCATGCTTCTGTCAAAGCCGTAGTCTCTCGCTTCGCCGGCCGGTACGACCTCAATCTCCGCAGAGAGGAAATCCTCTTCCTCTATATCATATTCCTTTGCAAGGATCTTCATGATATTGGCTTTTACTTTTTCCTTGACGTCGTCTTTTTCATCCGCTTCCGCCGGAATGCTGCCGATGATCAGATCGAGGTTTTCTCCCTCAATGACCTTGGCTGCCTTTTTCTCCATCTGCTCTCCGGAAAGGTGGATCAAAAGATCGCTCACGCCGAATACCGGATCACCCGGCTTGTCTCCGACACTCACCTTGACCACGGTGCCGTCCTTTTTCGCAATGACGCCGTGCAGAGCCAGCGGCAGTGTCACCCACTGGTACTTCTTGATACCGCCGTAATAGTGGGTATCCAGCATTGCAAAATCGGTATCCTCATACAGCGGATCCTGCTTTAAGTCCATGCGCGGGGAATCGATATGCGCACCGAGAATATTCATGCCATGCTCCATGCTCTTCTCACCGATTACGAACAGGGCAAGTCCTTTTCCCATATTGTTTGCATATACTTTATCTCCGGCCGCAAGCTTTGTACCCTTCTCCAGCACGGTATCCAGATTTACGAATCCCGCCTTCTCTGCTTTCTGTGCAAAATAGGTGACGCACTCGCGCTCCGTCTTGCAGTCTGACAAAAACTTACGGTACTCCTCTGCAAAATCAAAAACTTCGTTTCTCTTTTTTCCTTCCGGGTATTTCTCCCATGCGTTCATTCTTTCCATTGCTGTTGTTTCTCCTAACCTATATTGATCTATTCGTCTTCCTCATCGTCGGACTTCTTCGTCAGGTTCTCCTGTACACGGCGGTACAGCTCCTGTGCGGCATTGTAACCCATCTTCTTCTGTCTGTGGTTGACTGCCGCCGCCTCACAGATGACTGCAAGGTTACGTCCGGCGCGGATCGGAAGCGAATGACATACGACTTTATTGCCGAGGAACTCTGTGTACTCCTCCTCAAGTCCCAGACGGTCATACTCGTTATCCTTCTTCCAGTCTTCCAGCTTGATGACCAGATCGATCTGCTGCTTCTCCTTGACGCCCTCGACACCGAACAGCGTCTTCACATCAATGATGCCAATTCCGCGCAACTCGATAAAGTAACGTGTGATGTCCGGTGAAGTACCGATCAGCGTATGCTCGTTGATCTTGCGGATCTCCACGACATCATCGGTTACCAGGCGATGTCCTCTGCGCACAAGCTCGAGTGCTGCCTCGCTCTTACCGATGCCGCTCTCTCCCATAATCAGAAGTCCCTCGCCGTAGACATCTACAAGCACGCCGTGAATGGTGATGCACGGTGCCAGCTGCTCGCTCAGGCAGTAGATCAGCTCCGCCATGAACTCGGATGTGCTTCGCTTGGTTCCGAATACCGGCAGATTGCTCTCCTCCGCAATCTTGAGGAACATCTCGTCCGGCTTTAAATCACGGCAGAAAATGACGCACGGAATATCGTAAGCCATAAACTCCCGGTAGATCGCTTCTTTTTTCTTCTCATCCAGCTGTTGCAGATACGTGTATTCCACGGTACCGATGATCTGCACACGGGACTGCTCAAAATGCTCGAAATAGCCGCTCAGCTGCAATGCCGGACGGTTGACATCACGGATCATGATCCGATGTCCTTTTAATTCCATCTGCGGAATAAAATTGCACAGATCGAGAATCTGCGCCACTTTTGCTACACCAACACCACTCATCCCTTACGCTCCTTTGTATGTGATTTACTTTTGTGCAAATTATACCATAGGCACATGGAATCTTCAACTAATCGGACGGCTGGTTTTCCCGTTCTTTCTCCCGGAAAAACCGGTAAACCGAGCGCGCCGCCTGCGGGCTCATGCTGTCCGTCTGTGCAAGGTCTTCCTCCGTCGCCTCCCGGATTGCCTCCAGCGACTGATATTTTTTCATCAGCGCCTTGCGCCTTGCCGGTCCGATATCCGGAATGTCATCCAGCACGGAATGTACCTGCTCCTTGCTCCGGAGCGACCGGTGGTACTCAATGGCAAAACGGTGCGCCTCGTCCTGAATTCGCGTAATCAGCTTAAATCCCTCGCTTCCACGGTCGATGGGTATCTCTACATTATGATAGTATAGCCCGCGCGTGCGGTGATTATCATCTTTTACCATTCCACAGACCGGAATATTAAGATGCAGCTCCTCCAGCACTTTGAGTGCGATGTTCACCTGCCCGCGGCCGCCGTCCATCATGATCAGATCCGGAAATCTTGTGAAACTGCCGTACTCCTCCGACAGGTCTTTTTCTTCCATCTCCTCCATCTCACGCATGCCATGCGTAAATCTTCTCGTCAGCACCTCATACATGGAGGCATAGTCATCCGGTCCCGACACCGTCCGCAGCTTAAACTTCCGGTAGTCACTCCGCTTTGGCTTGCCTTTCTCATACACAATCATGGAACCGACCGACTCAAAACCGCTCGTATTTGAGATATCGTACGCCTCCACGCGGTTTAATCCTTTCATATCTAAAAGCTGTTCAATCTCCTTTAACGCGCCGATCGTCCTGCCTTCCTCGCGCTTGATCTTCTCGCGATCCTGCGCAAGAACCATCTTGGCATTCTTCTGTGCGAGTTCCACCAGCTTTTCTTTCATGCCCTTCTGCGGTACGCGGATGTAAACCTTGCTGCCCCGCTTCTCGCCAAGCCAGTCGGCAAGCACCTCCTGCTCCTCGATCTCCTGCGGCAGCATAATCTCTCTCGGAATGAACGGCGTTCCCGAATAGAACTGCTTTAAGAATGTGGTAAGGATCTGGGCTTTGGTGTCCTCCGTTCCGATCTTCACATAAAAATGGTCTCTGCCGATCAGCTTGCCGTCACGGATAAAAAATACCTGTACCACCGCGTCGCGGTCATCCGCCGCCAGCGCAATAATATCCTTGTCCTCGCCGTCCGTGTGCGTGATCTTCTGCTTCTGTGCGATCTGTCTGACACTGTTTAAAAGCTCCCGGTACTCAATCGCCTTTTCAAATTCCAGATTGGCCGACGCCGTATTCATCTTCTCTTCCAGAGACTTTAGCACCGGCGCATAATTGCCATTTAAAAATTCCACCACCGCATCCACGCGCTCACGGTACGCTTCCTTTGTGATATATCCCTGGCAGGGCGCCGTGCACTGATGAATATGATAATTCAGACATGGGCGGTCCTTTCCCGTGTCGCGCGGCAGGTTCCGGTTGCAGGTGCGCAGCTGATAGATCTTGTTCACCAGCTCGATCGTATCCTTGACTGCTCCCGCGCTCGTGTAAGGACCAAAGTACCGCGATTTGTCTTTTTTCTGCTGGCGCGAAAAGAGAACTCTCGGAAAATCTTCCCCGAGAGTCACTCTGATGTACGGATATGTCTTATCGTCCCGCAGCATGGTGTTGTACTTTGGCCGATGTTCTTTGATCAGATTGCATTCCAGTACCAGCGCTTCCAGTTCGGAATCCGTCACAATGTACTCAAACCGCGCAATCTGTTTTACCATCTGCGCTTTCTTGATGCCCTCGTCATGGCTTGGCTGAAAATACTGGTGCACCCGCTTGCGCAGGCTGACTGCCTTGCCAATGTAGATAATGGCATCACGGCTGTCATGCATAATATAAACTCCCGGCTGATCCGGGAGTTTTTTAAGTTCTTCTTCAATTACAAACATTACTGTTCCTCATGGTCCTGCGTATTGCGCAGCAGCACATCATCCATGTTCTGATTCTCTGCGGCAGGCTTCGCCTCTTCCAGTCCCTGGCGTGCTTCCTCCGCCTGCTCGAAGAATGTTTTCTTCTCCGCCTCGTCCTCCGGCTCCGGGATTCCCTTCAGTTCACGGAAGATCTTCATGAATTCCTTACCGGTAATCGTCTCATGCTCGTAGAGGTATTCCGAGATATGATCGAGCACTTCCCGGTTCTCCGTGAGGAGACGCATCGCCTCATCATATGCGTGATTGATAATGGCAAGTACCTCCTTATCAATCTGCGCCGCCGTGTCCTCACCGCAGATCAGTCCTGCGCGGTTGTCCAGATACTGGTTCTCCACCGTCGCCAGGCACATCATACCGAACTTATCGGACATACCGTACTGCGTTACCATTGCCCTGGCAATCGCCGTCGCCTGCTCAATATCGTTCGCCGCACCGCTGGTTGCCGACTGGAATACCAGCACCTCCGCCGCACGTCCTGCCATGTAAGTGGTAATCTTCGCTAAAAGTTCGTCCTTGGTCTGGAGATACTTCTCCTCCTCCGGCGTCTGCAGCGTGTAGCCGAGCGCTCCCATCGTACGCGGAACAATCGTGATCTTCTGTACCGGCTCGGTGTTCTTCTGAAGCGCCGTCACCATCGCGTGGCCGACCTCATGGTAGGACACGATCTTGCGCTCCTTGTCACTCATCACGCGGTCCTTCTTCTCCTTGCCGCCGACTGCCACAAGTTCAAACGCGTCAAACAGATCGGACTGGTTGACAAACTTTCTGCCGTTCTTGACGGCATTGATTGCTGCCTCATTGATCATATTGGCAAGATCGGAACCCACCAGACCTGCCGTCGCAAGTGCCAGTGCATCCAGATCCACGGTTTCATCCATCATGACGTCCTTGGAATGTACCTTGAGGGTCTCCAGACGCCCCTTCAGATCCGGCTTGTCGACAATGATCCGGCGGTCAAAACGTCCCGGACGGAGCAACGCCTTGTCCAGTACCTCCGGACGGTTGGTTGCAGCGAGAATCAGAATTCCCTTGGACGTGTCAAAACCGTCCATCTCCGCAAGGAGCTGGTTCAATGTCTGCTCTCTCTCGTCGTTGCCGCCGTAACGGGTGTCACGGCTCTTACCGATCGCATCGATCTCATCGATAAAGATGATACACGGTGCCTGCTTCTGCGCTTCCTTAAACAGATCCCTCACACGGGAAGCTCCGACACCGACGAACATCTCCACAAAATCCGAACCTGCCAGCGAGAAAAACGGTACCTTCGCCTCGCCCGCCACTGCCTTGGCAAGGAGCGTCT
>ERZ791659.1121-NODE-1121-length-15373-cov-2.53976_pt1 | contig 15373 bp, 12 predicted proteins | sample MGYA00510053_ERZ791659 | MGnify/ENA primary metagenome ERZ791659 (study PRJEB30046, sample SAMN00715192) | human gut metagenome | study: EMG produced TPA metagenomics assembly of the A metagenome-wide association study of gut microbiota in type 2... | reverse complement strand
AAACATTTAGGATCATGAAAACACAAGTTATTTCTTTCGATTACATTCGGGAACAAGTTAAAACAGGTATTATGCACATTGGTGTAGGCAATTTCCATCGTGCGCATGAAGAATTTTACACTAATAGATTATTGGCGGATACAACTCAGCAAAACTGGGGAATCTGTGGTGTCATGCTACTTCCCGGTGATGAACGTTTGTATAAAGCATTAAAAAAGCAAGATAATATTTATACATTGACTGTATGCGGACGTGACGGCAAGGACGAAGTCTATTGCATCGGTTCTTTGGTAGAGTTAATCTGGGGAGTGGAAAATCCGAAAGCTGTGATTGATAAAATAGCGGATAAGGATATTAAGATTATTACGATGACTATTACCGAAGGTGGATACAATATAGATAAGACTTCCGGTGAATTCATGTTGGGTGAGAATAATGTGAAGCATGATATTACCAACCCTCGTACTCCTAAAACCGTATTCGGTTTTATCGCCGAAGGATTGCGCCGTCGTAAAGAAGCGGGCAATGGTCCTATTACCTTACTTTCATGTGATAATCTTCAACATAACGGTAATACGGCAAAAAAGGCATTCACAACTTTTATTACAGCTCAAGACAAAGAATTAGCTGAATGGGTGGAACAGAATGTGACTTTTCCGAACAGTATGGTGGATCGCATCACTCCTGCTACTCGTCCGGAAGATGTCATTCTCCTGAATGAAAAGAACGGAACACAAGATGAAGCGCCTGTTTATAGTGAAGATTTCATACAATGGGTGATTGAAGATAATTTCATAGCCGGACGTCCTGCATGGGAGACTGTCGGAGTAGAATTCACCGATGATGTGACTGCTTATGAAAATATGAAACTGAGCTTGTTGAATGCATCCCATACCTTACTTTCCTATCCTGCTTTTCTCAGCGGTTACCGCAAAGTGGATGAAGCGATGCATGATGAACGTTTTGCACACTTTTTGCGTACATTCATGGATAAAGATATCACTCCCTATGTTCCGGTTCCGGGGAATACAGACCTTGAGTTATATAAACAAACATTGATCGAGCGTTTTGCCAATCGTTCTGTTAGTGATCAATTGGCACGTCTCTGTTTTGACGGGGTATCCAAATATCCGGTTTATGTCATGCCCAATCTGATAAAGATGATTCGTGATAAAGCGGATTTCACTCGTGTTGCTTTCTCGATGGCGGCTTATCGCCATTATCTGAAATATAGAACAGATGATAAAGGAGTTGCTTTTGAAATAAACGATCCATGGCTGACGGCCGAAGATCTGAAATTAATAGATAGTAATGATCCTGTTGATTTTCTGGGTATGTCTGCTTTCCAAAGTACTAACCTGAAAGCCGCAAATGATTTTGTTAAAGTTTATCTTCGAATGGTGGAGGATATTAAACAAAAAGGTATATTTACGGTATTGGAGTCTATTTAAAGCAGCACATCCATGATAACACAACAAAAAAGTAATAGTATAGGTCCGTTTCTGGTTCTTACCTTTATATATTTCATCGTAGGATTTCTGACCACTGTCAACGGGCAGTGTCAGGGACCTCTGAAAATGGCTTTTCTGGATCATGCGGAAGGCTTGAAAAATACATTTACCACCCTTATTTCTTTCTTTTTCTTTTTAGGATATTTGCTCAACAGTACTTTAGGAGGAAAGTGGATTAATACTGTCGGATATAAAAAGACGCTGCTCAGGGCAATGTCGGTCATGGTAGGTGGTTTGCTGATGTATTTTCTTTCTTCTTGGTTTGCTGTAAATTATGAGAATCTGGCTCTTCGGATTGCATCCGACTCCATTCCTTACGGATTCTTTATATTCTTGTTGGGCTCTTATCTGATGGGTACATCTGCCGCATTGTTGCAGGTAGTAATCAACCCTTATGTAGCAGCATACGATTTGAGAAATACCCAGCCGGTACAACGAATGAATATTGTTTGCGCTGTTAATTCATTCGGTACTACTATCGCTCCGTTTTTCGTTACAGGAGTCATGTTTGCGGGGGTAGCTATGGAAAATGTACGCGCAGGGCAACTTATGATACCTTTTATCGCTATTGCCGCTTGTGTTGCTGTGACCGCTCTTATTACAGCCCGTCTTCATTTGCCGGATATACAAGGAACACGAACGGAACACGGTGAGAAATTGGAGCGTAGCATCTGGTCATTCCGGCATCTCAAATTGGGAGTGATTGCTATCTTTTTCTATGTCGGTGCAGAAGTTTCCATTGGTGTCAACGTCAATTTGCATGCAATGGAGATGACCGGAGCAGATGGCCCCTCTCCTGCTCTGTATGCCACTCTATATTGGGGTGGATTGATGGTCGGACGAATCATTTCAGGATTGTTCAATAACATTTCTCCCCGCATACAATTGACGGTGACAACAATTATTGCGACCTTGCTTACATTGATTGCCATCTTTACCAATAATCTTTGGGTATTGGTCTCAGTAGGATTATGTCATTCTGTGATGTGGGGATGTATTTTTACACTTGCTATTAAAGGATTGAAGAAATACACGTCGAAAGCTTCCGGAGTATTTATGATGGGAGTATTTGGTGGTGCGGTCTTCCCTTTACTGCAAGGGATACTAGCCGATGTCATGGGTTCTTGGCAATGGACTTGGATGCTTATTGTCGTTTGTGAGTTAGTAATGCTGTATTATGCCCTTTGGGGATCGCGGATAAAAAATGCGGAATATTTGGAATCTTAATAATAATATGATGGAAAATCAGAATGGAATAATCATTGGTATGGGAGAAGCCCTGTGGGATATTCTTCCTGAAGGAAAGAAACTTGGCGGAGCACCTGCAAATTTTGCCTATCACATGTCACAGTTCGGATATGACAGTTTGGCTGTCAGCGCAATTGGTGAAGATAAATTGGGTGAAGAAATACAAGACAACTTCGACAGAAAGGGAGTGCGTCATTTACTGGAAAGAGTGCCTTATCCTACGGGAACGGTACAAGTTACTTTGGATGCAGCCGGAATTCCCTGTTATGAAATTAAAGAAAATGTGGCTTGGGATAATATTCCTTTCACTCCGAATTTGGAAAAATTGGCTCCTCAAGTGCGTGCCGTCTGTTTCGGATCGTTGGCACAACGGAATGTTGTTTCCGCCCGAACGATCAATCGCTTTCTGGATCTTATACCCGAAGAAGAAGGACGATATAAGATTTTCGACATCAATCTTCGTCAGGGATTTTTTAATAAAGAAACATTGCAAAATTCCTTTGAGAAATGTAATATTCTGAAGATAAACGATGAGGAACTTATTACGGTCAGCCGTCTGTTTGGCTTTCCAGGTATTGATCTTCAGGATAAATGTTGGATTATGCTGGCAAAATATGATTTAAAGATGCTTATCCTGACGTGTGGAGTCAATGGAAGTTATGTTTTTACTCCCGGTCATGTCTCATTTGTAGAGACTCCGAAAGTAGAAGTAGCCGATACTGTGGGTGCCGGTGATGCATTCATAGCCGCCCTTCTTGCCGGAAAAAGCGTATCAGAAGCACATCGGTTGGCCGTGGATGTCTCCGCCTATATCTGTACTCAGAACGGTGCAATGCCTGCATTACCTGATGAATTTAGGAATCGTATTTAGTGAAGTGAACTAATTTTAATAAGTATCTAGATGAATGTAAGAGATAAATTACGTTTTAATTCACAAAAATAAGAGGTCATCTGTTTACTACAGAGTTTTGAATTACGAGAAGTACTTATTAAAAACAGCAGCGATAATTTGGTGCATATCGTAATACTTATATTCAGCCAGTCTTCCACCGAATATTACATTCGGTTCCTGATTGGCTAACTCCCTGTATTGGGCGTATAGAGCAGAATTCTTATCATCGTTGACCGGATAGAAAGGTTCGCTTCCCTCTTTCCATTCGGATGAATACTCCCGTGAAATAACCGTCTTGGACTGTTGACCGAATTCGAAATGCTTATGTTCTATAATCCGTGTATAAGGCACTTCTTGTTCCGTATAGTTTATCACGGCATTTCCCTGATAGTTTTCACAATCAAGGACTTCCGTCTCAAAACGGACGGTACGGTATTCCAGTTTCCCGAAACGGTAATGATAGTATTCATCGATCTTTCCGGTGAAGACAATCTTATCTGCAATACTCTCAAAGTGTTCACGATCGGTAAAGAAATCCGTGTTACACCGGCTCTCTACATCTTCGAGCAATCCGTCAATCAGTTTGTTATACCCACCAATCGGAATCCCCTGGTACTTGTCGTTGAAATAGTTGTTGTCAAAAGTCAGGCGTACGGGCAGCATACGTTTGATGATGAATGCCGGAAGTTCCGTACATTTTCTTCCCCACTGCTTTTCCGTATAACCTTTGATAAGTTTCTCATAAATGTCTTTTCCTATTAATGAGATGGCTTGTTCCTCCAGATTACGTGGTTCTTCAACTCCGGCGGCTTTCATCGCTTCGACCGCTTCTCTCTTTTGTTCTTCTATCTTTCTTCGGGCTTCTTCCGGAGTTCTCGTTCCCCACATCTGATAGAAGGTGTTCATGTTAAAAGGAAGATTGTAGAGCTTTCCTTTATAGTTGGCAACCGGAGAATTGGTATAGCGGTTGAACTCCACGATGGAGTTTACAAAATCCCATACTTCTTTATTGGAAGTGTGGAATATATGTGCCCCGTAAGTATGTACATTGATTCCTTCTATGTTTTCACAATAGATATTTCCTCCCAAATGGGGACGTTTGTCAATGACCAAACAACTTTTTCCCTGTCGTTTAGCCATGTAAGCAAATGTAGCACCGAATAATCCAGCACCTACAATAAGGTAATCGTAAAATTTCATGTAAGTTATTTCAGAATTTCTTTGTATACTTTGTCCAATGCTTCAATCTTATTTTCCCATGTAAAGTTTGCATAGACATACTTCTTGGCTTTAATCCCTAATTCCGCGGTTTCCTTAGGATTTTGATAAGCCCATTTTAATTTATCTGCAAAGACTTCCAAGTTATTCTCATAAGAATCAGAAACCGGAACTTTTAATAATATATCATCAGGGAAAGCGTCTTGTCCGCCGGCATTAAAACAAATAGTAGGACAACCCAATACTGAAGCTTCCAGGACAGACATAGAACCGGAATCCCGAAAAGCGGGATAAACGGATAGACTGCAGGTGGTCAACATTTTCAGTAGTTCAGACCGTTGTATGAAAGGGATTAATTTAACATTGTCCGATAGTCCTTGTTCTCTTACCCATCCCATTACCAGTTTTTGCTCTTCTTCAAAACGTATGCCAACCAACTTAATCGTAAAGTCAGTTATAGAATTATCTATAAAAGCTCTTTTGGCAGCCTTTAAAAAGATATGTATTCCTTTCCAGTCAAAAGCCTTTCCAGCATAAATTATTTCAAATTTTGAGACTTTGTCTTCTGTAACAGTAAAATCTTTAAAATCATTCGGTTCGAAAGCAATAGCGGGAAGAAGTTGGATCGGATAATTATAACAGTATGAGGAAAGACGTTCTATATTTTCCTGAGTGGAAAATAAAAAATATTTCTTGTTTTTTTTTCGCTTAACCCACCATCCGAATATTTTCAGATCGTTTCCTTTTCTACGAATTCTCTCTTTTTTTGTTGTATGTTCCAGCAAGTCCTGATAAAAAGAGGGATCTATTGTCTCTGCTCCTCCCACAGGTCCCATAACAAAAGGAATATTCAGAAAGAATCCGGGGGACGGAGTACGATACTGATTAAATGTCAGATGATGGATAATATCAAAATGGAAGTCCTTATGTCTCTTTTTTATGAAGTTTCTGCATAATAATTGCCATGATAAGTAATTTATCTGTTCCCCCCAATTAGATTTCATCTCATTCTTGTAAAACATCCATTTGGGAATATCGTAAAATAAGAAATGCAGATTCTTTATAGGATGTTCTTCCAATTCTTTTAATATTTTTTCTTTGCATCGGCTACGGGTAAGCACATATACATTATATTGGGGACAATGTTTGGCTAATAATGTCGGAACATACCATCCTACACCATATTCTGACCCTGCTCCCGGTTCACTGGCATAGGCTAACAGTAAAATGGATTTTTGCATGATGTTTATGAAGGATACTTGATTTGTGATTTTATCTATAAATATTTTATATAATTGAATTGAGGTAACGGTTTGCTGTATTGGGGTTGGTATATAGAAGAGCCGTGTTTTTAGCGTTTTGAGAGATTTGTGCTAATTCTAGAACGCTCATATTTTCTATTTTTGTCAGAATAGATTTTAAATCATTGGCATTACCGGCTTCACATAAGAATCCATTATGTCCATCAATAATAATTCCATCTATTCCTTCATTTTTAGATGCTATTGTTATACATCCGGCAGCCATAGCCTCTAAATAAACTAAACCAAATGTTTCTTTTTCACTGATCATTATGAAACAATCTGTTTTGGATAGTATTCTTTGGGTATTATCGCGTGATATGCGTCCATGAAATTGAACTTTTGACTGCATATTATTTTTATTAGCTAAGGTTTGTATACGGTTCGCTAATGGACCATCACCTATATAATTAATGGTGAAATTTGTATTTTTTTTGTCTTTTAAAACTTCTATCAAGGCTTCCGGATGTTTCCGTTCAATAAGAGTACCAATGTAAGTATATGTCATGAATGGATATTTTATATTTCTATCTTCTGTCGATATAAAACTTGTAGGGATTCCCGAATAACACATGAATTTTTTGTGTGCCTTTACCCACGGATACTCTTTTTCAAAAACTTCTTTTATTCTTTTCGAACGATATCCTAATGTATTTACTGATTTCAAATATAGTTCACCCGAAGAACCATAATCTCTTTGTATTAATGGCAGTTCTTCGTGTATAATTAATGCCGTTCTTTTATGATATATTGTTTGCAAATTATGTATTAATTTTAGTTGGGGAGTAAGCCAATGTCCTATGATTATATCAGGTGTGAAATTTTGCAGTTCTAATATTTGTTTGATTTTTAGAGTCTGTTGGTCATATGATTTTTTAGTAAATCCACATCTGGGTGCTGGTTTAATCATATTTCTGCGGAATACTTTAACATTGTCTATTATATAATCACGTTCCGGTAATTTGTGTGTAATAAATGAATACCCTGTTTTATTGGCTAACTTTTGTTTTAGAAAACGGAGTGGGAAATACACCCAATAAGGAAAAGTAGTTTGATTATGTACCACAACAACCCTATGTCCCATTAAGGCCCATTCTTTTGTAAAGTAGTGCACAACAGATGTCAGATCTTTAGGAATATCGTCAGCGGGATAATTAGACGTCAATAATAATATATTCATACTTTCGATAGTGTGCTAATTATTTTCCGGTACAATGCTTATTTAATGAATTATTTTATTTTTAATGCGTCGTAGTATTTGTGACATGAATCTTGGAATAAAAAAGAATGTGATGATATAAGCTATGTTCTTAGGATTTTCGGGAATGTCAATTGCAAAATCTTTTTTTATTATATTTCTTTTGTATATTGGTCTTTGGCGTAATGTCATTTTACAATCATTATCTACATTTTCATTGTGTATAACTTCTATCCACATAGGTGTTTGGTGATTGTTGATACATATAAATGGTATTCCACAGCTTTTTATGTAATAATGGTTGTACTCCAAGATTGTTTTAAAATCTTCATCGTTAAAATTGTTATCTATCAGTGCTAGGAAATGATTATTAGAATATGGAATTCTAAAAGCTAATTTCAAATCAGTATAGTATTGCATTCCATATTTGAAAGAATATATAGTCATATTCTCCTTTTGTTGGGTATGTAATTCTACTAATTTCTCGATGTATTCTGTATGGACTGCATCATCATTGTCTAATCTACATGTTATTAAGTAATTAGTACTATGTTCTTTATGTGATTGTATGTATCTGCTTATATAGGAATCAACTCCTTTTGTCTCGGTCTCATCAAGGTAACATGGATGAAAATTCGGCATCATTCGTGACATGTTATCTATTTCTGTTTTAAATATTGGGGGAGTATCGATGTCGAATAAACATAACCAAATGAAGTCTTGATAGGTCTGTGATTTTATACAGGGGAAACAATATTGTTTGAATAGTGAAAATCTATTAACCAGCCATTTGTCGGATAATGTTGTTTGGTTGTTTTTATCTTTCCCCCAAAGTTTTAAATTAAATCTTGTTATTATAAAAATAGAACTTTTCATTGTTATGTCGTTATTATAACTCCTTTTTCTGATAATTTCTTTTATAAATCCCTTACCATAAATGGCCTGCTTACTTCCAATTCGCCTTTCTCGGAGTCATATACTCCTATCACCAGCGGCTTGTTAGTTTTTAGTGCCCATTCCAGCATTTCGGGTATTTGGGAAGTCTCGAAACGCCAGTCGGCAGAGTAAGCCAGACAGGAGATGACCTTGCAGTAGGCGAACAGGGAAGTGTCCATTCCGTTATAGATCTTATTGATTGTCTTTTTGCTGCAGCTCAGCTCGATTTTCAGATTTCTTTTCGACCACGTTGAAAAACTGTCCAACAGACAGATTGATTCTGCTATGGCCTGATAAATGTCCGGTAGATTGTCGGGATTTTCTTTCTGTTTCATTTTAAGTTTTATGCGCGCATGTATACGCATGATAAAAAAGTTATTGACTTTTCGGGAAGGTTTCGTGACCTCCCTTCTGTTTTTATTCCTGTACTTTTATGCTCTTTTTGAAAGATTCAAGACAACTGTTATAAACTCCTTATGGTTTGTTTTAAACTTTTTAATTTTGTAAAATAAAGAGCGTTAGCGTCCAAAAATGACATATCCGATAATGAAAGCCGTCAAAAGAGGGTTCCACTATAAAAGATGTCAAAATCAGGATTAATTTTAAATTTTATTAGGTTTAATACCTATCGTCATTGGCAATAAGTTCTCATAATCTCTTCGGCCAAGCATGATTTCGTGAAAGAAGCTTTTGAAAAATTCCAAGGCTGAGATGCCATGCATCTTGCAGGTTGATATGATGGTATGGTAAGCTGCCGACACATTCGCCATCCTGTCGCTACCGAAGAACAATGAGTTCTTACGTTCGCCGGCAAGGGGACGGATGAAGCGCTCGGCAATTGAATTGTCAATACTGTAACGTCCGTCTTTGAGATAGGCAAAGAGCTGCGTCCAAAACGTATCAAGATAACGAATGGCTTTTTCCATCAGCTCACCTCGTGGAGAATGATTTTCGGACAGCATTGCGTCCAACTTACTGCGTAACCTTATGACGATCTCTTTTGTTTTCAACTTTTGACGAAGAAGCCCAATCTGTTCGGCAGAAAGTTTTCCATGCTCATATTCAGCTTCCAACTTGTAGAGTTCTCCAATACACTTTAAAAAGTATTCAGCATCCTTATCACCTCCCTGTTCAAGGGCGTATTTAAATTTAGCACGGGCATGAGCCATACAACAGATATGTTCCACATCTATCAGCTCATTATCAAGATACATATAAACATTGTAGCCATCCGACTGCAAGGACTTCACTTGCGCATTTCCAAGAATCAGGCGAAGCGCGTCACGGCTTCTGGAACCTTCCCCGTAACAGTAGATTGCTATTTTAGCTTCCTTGTTCACCAGACACCAAATGTATTTCTTCCTATAAGTATCGTTTATTTTTACCCTGCACCAGGTTTCATCACAATTTATCACAGAATCTTTCTCAAGGCACATATTCTTCAGTACCTTGACCAACTCTGCCATATAAGTGCCCCCTTTGGCAAGCCAGTTGCTTAAAGTCATCCGGCATACACGCATTTTCTCATCCATTATACGTAAGATCTCACGGTAGAAAGGGGTGTCAAGCACATATTTATTGAAAGCAAGATAAGCCAGGAAATTGCTGGATGCATGGGTGCCGGGAACCTTGTCTATTATCTCCGGTTCACCGCTTTTAGGGAAGTAACCCTCATAAATCTTACCATCGGGCATCTTGTAGCGAACCACCTGATACTGATGTTCCAATATCTCACTGATTTGCTCGTAGGAGTACTTGAAAAAGACCTTCAACACTTGCGCCTCTTTGGGTAATTTGCCCATATCCGAGCGGTGTGAAACAGACTTACCGGCTTTCATGGTGCGATATTCAACACCTTGGCGATACATACGGATCTCCTTTGCAGGGGATGACGGGGATTGTGCTTGCGGACAGTTTTCCCCGGATTGTTCATCATCCTGTGAGATAGATTCCGGGCTGCCGTCAAAATGATCCTTGTCTTCCTCCTTGGATCGTTTATTATCCTTTTTCTTGGATATACCCTTTTGACTTTTGGAACCGTACATCGTCTTTCGGTTGACTTTCAATTGCTCGGCCAAAGCCTCTTTTTCACTTTGCAGGAGGCGATAAGCGTCTTCCCTGTCTTTCAAAAGATGCATCAATTCCGATAACTGCCCGCGAAGAAGCGTGGAAGCTTCATTGGCGGCAAGTTGGCTCTCTGTCATCCTGTCCAATTTATCCATCAAAGAATCAATGCGTTCCCGATCGGATTTTTGGGAACTCATTAACTCTATTATCAGTTTGGACTTTTCTTCTGTTGTCATATCCGAATAGGGATCAAACCAAGGCTCCGGAGTGATTTCCCGAAGCTCAAGGTTGCGCGAAGCGGTTAATATTTTATCTCTTTCCTGTTGATCCATATCCCTTTTTTATACTCTATAAATGTACGAAAAATAGATATACAAACCAACATAAAACGAACTTATTTATCTGACATTTAACTCTTTAACAATAGGGCTTTCAAGTAACAAGACTACATCTTTCCAACTTATGGAATAGAACGTCCGGTCACCTTCATAAACGACTTTCATGAACCGATAATTCGATGTGAATTTCTTTTCATACAAGCTGTAAGACCGCCGGTCATAACTGAACAGGCGTATTTTCCGAAAATCCTTTGACATGACAATGAACACATCACCATCTTCAGGCTCCTGATTGAGTTGCTGATGGATGATGGACAATACACGCTCATACTTGCAACGCATATCATGAAAATCACGCAAATAATAGAATCTGTTCAGACCGTTTATACTCAGCATAAAACCTCCAAATTCCCTACCAGGCGCTTCAAGCCCTCGAAGTCTAAATTGCCTTGCTGAATATGTATCCCGTTGCTCATGCGGATATCCACCATGATGCGGACAGAATCCGCCATCACTTTTTGCTCCGGAGGAGCTTCCTCCATAACAGACTGCTCCGCAGAAGGACGACCGTCCACTTGGACAGGTACTAATCTGTGACGAGTATCCTTGTACCATTTTTCAAACAGGTTATACGGAACTTTATTTCTATTACAGAAAGATAAAATGGATTCACCACTGGGTAGCGCTTCCGCCTTATAGCGGATAAAGAGCCGTTCGAAATCATTGCTGCTATACATCGTATTACTTTTTTAATTACAGCAACGAAGATCAGCATTTGTTTTTAAATTTTAAAGACGTCATTTTTGGACGCTAACAGATTGAAAGATATGTCGCATGATTATCAATATAATATATGCAACATTAGCCTAATCTATCTAATACTCTATTTTGTCAGATGGTGCTAATCCTCTAAAAGAGTATTCCATAACTTCCCAATAGAATCGATTGTATATTGTTTTGATTTTTTTTCAGCTAATAATCCCATTTTACTACAAATAGTAGGATTATTCAATAAATATTCTATCTTTTTTGTATATATATTTGTGTCAAATGGTGGTATTCGAAATCCATTTAAATTGTTATCTATGATATCTTTTAAGGAGGCAAAACTATCAAATGCAATAGGTACACATTTATAATTCATTGCTTCAAATAACACTAATGGCCATCCTTCAAATATAGATGTCATCATTAAGATAGAAGCTTTCTGGTAAAAAATGGAAATATCTGGCTTTGCTCCTAATATCCTTATTTGTTTTAATCCTAATTTTTGTATATTTTCTTCCAGATAGGGTAATAAAGGTCCTTCTCCTAGTATAGATAAAGTCCAATCCAAATATTTGGGCTCAATTTCTTTCCAAATTTGAAGTAGGTAATCTAAACCTTTATCTTTTACTAATCTTCCGACAAAAAGTATTTGTTTTTCTTTTTTTACAGTTGCATTTTCCTGAAAAGAATTGGCTGTGACAGGATTGGGAATTGATATTATTTTTTTGTCATATTTATTTCCTACCAAAAAGTTCATGTCTTTTTTGAAAGAATCGGATAATATGACGTATTTGTGACATGTATCCAATAGTAATTGGTGTCTTTGGGTAGATTTAGATTTAATTTTATTGTATTTCTTATAATACAATAATTTTCTCGGTAAATCATGTATGGAGAACCAACACAAATTATTCCAATAATTATTATATCCTATTAATTGACTGATAGGAGAATTATGTTCTACGACTATTAATTTTTCTTTTGTTGGATAATGTATGGAGAAAAGTAAATTATGTATTGATGAATAACAATCTTGATAAATAATTTTGTCGAATTGGTTTTCTTCTAGAAAAATGGATAGAAAGCTCTTATTGATTTCTGATAAGAAATTATTTTTATCAGGCATAAAAGTCACCTTTGCATTTAGAGACATTAATTTGTTGGAAACATTGCAATTTGTAGTAAATGAAAGAATATGTATATTATGTCCTTGTTGGAATAAATAGTCACTTAGTATGTTTGTGATTTTTTCTATTCCTCCGTATCCTGGATAGTTTGTTATGTAAAATAAAATATTCATCAAGGCTGTTATTGAATATAAATCGTGTAATTTTAAGTTTTAAATTGTAATTGTGATTAGAAGAGTTTTTTTGCTTTTATTATCAACTTAATAATAAATGTTAGATATTGATAATAAAGAGAATTTCTATTTAAAGAATGTATCATTCTTTCAAGTTCTGTTTCACCGATTAAAGCATTTTGTATAGGTGTGGGTAAGTAGCTATTAATTATAGCTTTTCTTTCTTTTTGAGCTAATGCATTATTTTTGGAGGAAATACCTTCTAAATTAAAAACAGATATTAATATCGGAAGAGGTTGATAAAATCGTTGATTATACATAAACTCGAACAGAAATTCCTCCCAATCAGATACTATTTTATAAGATTCATTGTAAGGACGGTATTTTAATAAGGATGTTTTGATAAAAGTAGCTTGGTGGCATAATGTCCCTTTTAATAAAAAGGCTAAATTGACATATTGAGGAGGGTTTTGTATAATTGGAGCTTCATTGGACCTTATTGCCTGATATTTTCCTGTATAAAAGTCTGCACCATTGAGCATGGATAAGACAGAATCCAGAACATTGTTATTATAAAAGTAGTCTCCCGAATTCATGAAAATGCAGTATTCTCCCTGAGCTCTTTCAATACCTTTATTCATTGCATTATAGATTCCGGAATCCCGTTCACTTACCCAATAAGTAATAGATTGTGCATATTCTTTTAAGATGTCAATACTTCCATCTTCTGATCCTCCATCTATTATTAGATATTCAAAATCTTTACATGTTTGATTAATAACAGAATCTATAGTTTGCCTTAAACCGTTTATATTGTTATAGTTAATGGTTATGACAGATATTTTCATTGATATATTATTAATGTTTAATTAAAGAATATATTCGTGTTTTAAGCAACTCGATACCTGGTGCAAAGAGTAGAAATTGTACTGAATAGATTATTAGATAAATAGTGGTTAGTACCAAATTGTATTTTATAAAACTTATCCAATTTATTATATCTACAGGAATGAATGAACGAATAATGAGAATAGAAAAAAAAGAAGTTGAAAATATGAAATAAAACTTCCAAACTTGTTTCCAATATTCTTGTATTTCCTTTTTAAACCCTGATTTGAATAAATAATAAGGTTTCCACCATATAACGATTAATATAAGAGATGTTATTTTACCTAATAATATTCCAGATACTCCAAATCGAGGAGCCAATAAAAACGTAATTCCTAGATTTAATCCTCCTTCTGCCCAAGCAGACCATGTATCAGCAAAGTGTCCGTATGCATAATTAAAATTATCAACTACTCCCCTAGATAATATTATATATGTATTAACCATTAAGAGAATTAATATAGAATGGCTTAATATATATTCTTTACCTAACCAAAGTGTAATGAATGGTTCAATAAACAGATAAACCATTGCGACAACAAATCCGGCAATGAAATAGCGTATGCACATTAATTCCCAAAAGACATTCAAAATTTTTTTATTATTACCTTCTGCCACTAAATTCCCGATTCCTGCACTAACGCTGTTTAAGACAGAATCGAATAATAAGATAATTTTACTGGTTAATAAGGTGTAGTTTCCGTAGTAAGCAACCATTTTTAGTGATACAAAAGCAAATATCAATATTTGGTCACTTTGCATGAGAAGAAAATCTTTTATTTTGTGTACAAATACTTGGCGGGTACTTTTTATTATTTGTGGATATCGCTTAAAATATCTTTTACCATTTTTTATATTAGCATTTAACCAGGGATATTCCTTGTTAATTTTATAGTTCAAGATGAAACTTCCAATTATACCAAAAGTCAATTCAATTAAAATCCATAAATAATAATTTTGGTAATAATAGCATAATCCTATTTGAACTATTGTTTTTATTACATTAGCAGATTGCAAATAACTGGAAACAATATAATTCTTTTGATCTGCTGTTAGTAAAATACTTCTGTAATTGACAAAATATCCTATTAATGAAGATATGAGAAAAGAATAAAATGCTAAATATATAATAGAGAGATTAAATGAAGCGTTAGCGAATATTAGAGGAAAAAATATGCTAACAATAACTGCCACTAGAAGTATACTTCCCCCTACATACCGATAAAACCAACCAAATAAAGATATTAGTTCATTTATTTTTTCTTTATTTTCTTCTTGTATAGGTTTGTATAAATTGAAACCTATAGCGCCACCAATACCTAATTCTGCAATATTGAGTAACGATAATATATTTTGTAATGTTCCTGTCAGTCCAATGAAATCAGCGCCTAAATATTCTAAAAATATTTTTCTAGAGAAGAAAGATAAGAATAAAGTTATGATATAGAATATAAAATTTATGCGAGCATTTAAAATGCTTTTTTTGCAACGAGACGCCATTTACTTTTTAGTTTATCTTTTTATAATCTAGATGATAACGCTTCCGATAATCTCCAATGTTTCTACCGTTTCCAGTTCCTCTGCGGAAAGCTCTCTTCTTTCCCAACCTTTCATAATCTCTTTCGCTTCTTTTATCAGTTTATCGTCCTCCACTTCCCCATAATAGTAGATGAGTAGTTGGCATTTCAATAGAGAGGAGGGGAGCTGA
>ERZ791659.1102-NODE-1102-length-15540-cov-4.37191_pt1 | contig 15540 bp, 21 predicted proteins | sample MGYA00510053_ERZ791659 | MGnify/ENA primary metagenome ERZ791659 (study PRJEB30046, sample SAMN00715192) | human gut metagenome | study: EMG produced TPA metagenomics assembly of the A metagenome-wide association study of gut microbiota in type 2... | reverse complement strand
ATCAGTTCATTATAAAAAGCTTAGATTTTTGTCTTGACAACTGAACCACTATATTTCTTATGGAATGATACTACAATTTTTCAAGAACAACATCTGCTGGAGAAGTAAATGTAACTCGGATTAAATCACCGATTTGTGCGTTGATCTGTGAATACCAGTATCCAAGGGCCATGAGATCTTTATCTCCTGCAAATTGTTTAGCATATGGATCTCCAGCATTGGAACAACCTTCTGAACGAAGTGTACCAGTAAAAAGTCCATCTGCAGAGGTAGCATGAAAAATATTTTCACCAAGAATATCATATCCGTTTGTGTGGTTACCATTAAATAATTGCAAATTAAGGGCAGTGCGTCTAGGAATTTTCAAGTAACCTTCTCCATAGCGAAGTCCACGGCTTCCAGTAAATCTAAAAGTTCCCCATTCTAATTGAGCTTGGTTTAGTTCAACAATAAATGTATCACCGGTATTAGCCATAATTTTTGTCCTCCTTCTCCTAGTTTAATTTCATTTTATCATATATAATAGAATTATGCAGTTACGTCTACATGTTTTTTGAAACTATTTTATGTTATGAGTTGAATAAAATTCGTGCTAAAAGGGGGTACAGATTTGAGATTATTATATTCAAACATTTTGCCAATGGCAACGGATGAAGGACAAGAAACAATTTTGGAAGCAATCAATAATCAAATGCAATCAGCTGATAGAGTAGAAATTGCAGTTGGATATGTTTCGCGTGCTTCCCTGGAAGAATTAGATTTGTTGATTGAAAAAAATAATATTAAAAGTATTTGTCTAAATATCGGCATGTACTTTATTGAAGGTATGCCAGAAGGATCATATCATACGGCTATTAGATTAAATAAAAAATGGCAGGAGTCTGGAATCGGGGAGATACGTTTAGTAAAGGCCTTTAAGTATCATGGAAAATTATATGCGTTTTATAAGGATGGAAAACCAATTTCTGCAATAATTGGATCTGCAAATTTAGGAGTGATTAAACTTGAGGCAAACAACAGAAGACAATATGAAATTTCTTCTATTACAGAAGAAATTTCAGAAATTGAAGAAATAGTAAATCATATTGAGGAGTTAAAGAGCCCAAATATATCTGCTAATATTGCCTCTATTGAAGGGATGCCTCTTATTCATGAAACTAATACCGCATTGTCTGGAATCGAGCTTGTCACAGAGGTTCCAAAATCAAATGTAGAATTTTACAGCAGATGCTCAGCCTATGCGTCTTTCTTACTACCACTTAAAGTTCCGTCATATGATGAGAGACATATGGATGATGGAAAGCATTTTACAAAGTCAAATGTAAATGTGTGTTATGCAGCACCACGAAGCAAGAGAAAATCAAGAGATTGGTATGAGACACAGTTAACGGTTGCAAAGGAAATAACTCATTTGGAAGGTTATCCTGAAAAGAATGTTCCTTTTTACATTGTTACAGATGATGGATATTGGTTTAAGGCTCATACTACAAGTGATGGGAACAAACAGTTTAGTGCTGTTGGCGATGAGCTTATTATGGGAAGATGGCTCAAAGGGCGTCTTGCAGCGGCAGGACTGGTAAATCCTGTTAATGATACTCAGGCAGATACTGAGCGAGAGGGTATGATCACAAAAGAAATGTTGGAAGAGTATGGATGTGAAAATCTGTATCTCAAAAAAACTGGACAGACAGCAATGGATGAAGATGGTACACCATTGGATGTCTGGATGCTTTCATTTAAGCCGACAGATGAGGAAGGGGATGAAGAATAGTGCAGTACTTAAAGAATTATCTTAACAAAATAATTGCACGGGGAAATGAAAAACTTGCGGAATCTATTTCTCATACTGCAGAAGAAGTTGGGAATAAATATATTAAGAATTTTTCATTTACAAGCCATGAAATAGGACTGCTTTTTGGCAATGTTCAATCTGGAAAAACCGGCCAGATGTTTGGAATCATTTCAAAAGCAACAGATCTTGGATTTCCAGTTTTTGTATTATTAACAACAGATAATGTTGTATTGCAACAGCAAACATTGGACAGAGTAAAGGTAGATCTTGATGGATATTGCATATGTGGAGAAAATGATGCAAGGATTTTTACCGATAACTGTTTGCTTCAACCAACCATTATTGTATTGAAAAAGAATGCCCGCATTTTAAAACTATGGGCTAATATTTTTAATTCCACAGGCTTTATGAGAGGAAATCCATTATTTATTGTAGATGATGAGGCAGATGCAGCTTCCTTAAATACACTTGTAAATAAGGATCGTCAATCGTCAATCAATAAGTATCTTGATATGATAAAAAATGGTTCTTCAAGCAGCATATATCTTCAAGTAACAGGTACTCCACAAGCAATATTTTTACAGACTTTAGAATCAGGATGGCATCCATATTTTACATATTATTTTCAGCCGGGAGCAAGTTATTTAGGGGGAGATTTTTTCTTTCCATCAACCGGAAAGCCTGACTATGTTAATTTTCTGGAAGAAATTGAAGAACCTACAAAAGCTGTAGTAATAAGACATATTGCTGTTGCTTCTCAGATTTTGGCATCAGGAGGAAAGGTGGCAAATTGTCTATTTCATCCAAGTGTAAGGCAGGCGGCACATAAAAAATATGCCAATGAAATTGTTAAAGAAATTGTCTGGTGTGTAGAGAATAGAGATGGTGAATTTAAAGATGAAATAGAAAGAGAATACCATAATTTGGAACCAACAAAAAAAGATAGGGTATCTTTTGACCAATATCTTCAAAAGGCATTTGAGTTAATTGATGGAAAAGCAATTCAAGTGCTTATAATGAACGGGAAGACAGATATTGACAGTGAGCAATATGAAACCGGATGTAATTTTGTGATTGGCGGAAATACATTGGGAAGAGGAGTCACATTCCCAGGACTTCAAACAATATATTATACAAGAACAAGTAAGAAGCCACAGGCTGATACCATGTGGCAGCATAGCCGAATGTTTGGTTATGACAGAGATCCTGGATTGATGAGAGTATACATCGATGAAAATTTGTATAAACTATTCTCTGATATCAACGCTACAAACAATTCTATAATTGCTCAGATTGAAAGAGGAATTGAGGATATAAAGGTATATTATCCAAATGGATTGAACCCTACAAGAAAAAATGTACTTGATACAGATCATGTAGAGATGCTTTCAGGAGGAACTAATTACTATCCATATTATCCGGACAATGATTCGATAGATGAGATATCAAAACTCCTTGAACCATTTACTTCTGATGAACCATATTATCAGGTAAGTCTGAGAATCGTAAAAGAAGTGTTGAGTCATATTATTCCAAGTCCAGACTTTAAGCTGAAAGCCTTTGTGTCGGTTATTGACACAATATTATCTGAACAGCCAGCAGGACAGGGCATCTTGATAGTGCGTAGAAACAGGGATGTTGCACAGGGAACAGGTGCATTGCTTTCTCCAAATGATTGGAAATTAGGAAGCGAGTTTTCCTCAAAGGTGGTATTAACAATGTATCAAGTAACTGGAAACAAGGGATGGGGTGGAAGACCATTATGGGTACCGAATATCAAACTTCCGGGAGATATTATTTATTATGATGTTATAGAGGAAAATTAAAATACAGCTGTACTATTCAATAACGAGTAGTACAGCTGTCTGCTATTCTGTGATGGAAGGCTGAATGCTTTCGTATTCAATTCCTGCAAAAGATTTAAGTATTGCCTCAAAAATTATTTTGGCACCCTGACACGGAACCGCCATGCCAATTTGTTTACGCACACTTTCTTTTGAACCGATAAATTCATATGTATCAGGAAATGTTTGAAGACGTGCACGCTCGCGGTTTGTAAGTGCTCGTGGTTCTGACCAATGGTAAATATGAGTGCCGCCACCACCACTGCCAGTTACTGTGTAAGATGGTTTTGTAGGATCTAGCCGTTTATATATTTGGCTTATCTTAGCACCTTTAATATTAAGTTGTAAATCTTCTGGCAAATTAGCAGTAAAAGCATTTTGCCCAGGTTTTATATGTTTTAATCGTTCAACCACCTGTTTAGATTGTTTTGTAAGTTCATTGTTAAAAGCATTTGCGGGAATAGGCGGGTTTTCGATTGCATTTCGGCAGGTATTATCTATATTTGCATATGGTTCTGGAGAAGGTACTTTGAATTCAATATCAATATCGTTTCTTATTCCTACTATGATTAAACGATGCCTTGCCTGAGGAATACCATAATCTTCAAATTTATATAAATGTGGAGTGATGGTATAACCAGCACCTCGAAGTTCATCTAATATTTTTTTCAGAGCTTTACCTTCGTTAGCACTTCTTAATCCTCCAACATTTTCAGCTAAAAACCACATAGGTTTAAATAGTTTTAATGCTTTAACGCCATAAGAATAAAGTGGACCAAAAGTTCCGTTCATTCCTTTTTGTTCACCAACAACGCTATAATCATTGCAGGGAAAACCAAAGGCAAGTGCATCAATAGGAGCTAATTGTGACATATCAAAAGTTCTAATATCTCCATGATAAACAGTTTCAGGCGCGTTAGGACAGATATTGTGACGGTAAGTTTCACAGGTTGATTCGTCATAATCATTAGCCCATTGATGAACAATACGATAATTAGCATCTCCTATGTCTGCGTTGGTAGCTCCCCAGCCGATTCCGCCGGGGCCACAAAATAATTCACCTAATCTATATATCATTATAATGCCCTCTTTTCTGCTAATAGATTTATTAGTCCTTGTATTGAAGAATGTGATTCCTCGTCTAAAAATTCTGTATTTTCAAAACAATCATTTTGAAAATTGATATCTGTTTCATCCAAATACCCATATGCTTTATAAAGTTCAATTAAATTTATATTGTAAAAATTCGCAAGAGTTTTTAATTGTGCAGCAGGTGGAAACTTGGTTGTACCTTCTTCTATGCGGCGTATTGTGGAGTCGCCTACACCAGTCTGCATATAAACAGCTTTTACACCTAATCCGAGTTTTTTACGGATGGATTTCAAATATTGTCCTGGATTATTCATGACATTCTCCTTCATACTGATTATATATTATTTGCTGCAAAAATGCAAGTTTTATTTATATATGCTGCGTTAAGCAGCAAATGCAATTATGATATTTATACACAAATGAGTCAGGACGATATATAATATGTGTAAAGGTGGTGATAGTGTGGTAAGAAGAAATTGGACAAGAGAAGAAACGATTTTAGCAATGGATCTTTATACAAGAGTTCCATTTTCTAAGATTGGAAAGAATAATCAAGAGATAATAAATCTTGCAAGTATAATAGACAGGACACCAGATGCGGTAGCTTATAAAATGTCTAATCTTGCTCATTATGATCCAGAATTGCAGGCAAGAAATGTGTCAGGATTATCGCACACCAGCAAATTGGACAAGGTTATATATGATGAGTTTGCAAACAATATTGGGGAACTATCTTTTATAGCTCAGAATATTTTGGCGGATATGCAGCATACATCTGTTGAGACTTTATTGCCAGAGTTAAAATTAGATGACATACCTATAGGTATTGATAAAGAGCAACAGACAAAAATAAGAATAGGTCAGTATTTTTTCAGAATGTCTGTACTTATGTCATATGGAAATGCGTGTTGCATTACAGGATTGAAGAATAAAGAATTACTTGTTGCAAGTCATATTAAACCATGGAGTGTAAGCAATATAAAGACAGAACGAACAAATCCAAGCAATGGATTGTGTTTAAATGCCATGCATGATAAAGCATTTGACAGAGGATTGATTACAATAGATAAAAATTATCGAATTGTAAACTCAAGATATATAAAGGATGCAGTTATGGATGAAAAAACCAGAGAATGGTTTGCCTTTTATAATGGAAAAGAAATAATACTTCCAGATAAGTTTTTGCCGGGTAAAGAATTTATACAGTACCATAATGATGTGATTTTTAAGGGTGTGTAAGTTATGGCTGATGATTTAACAAAGGAGCAACGCCGAAAAAATATGCAGCACATTAGATCTAATGATACAAAGATTGAGGTGTTGTTAAGAAAAGCACTATGGAAAAGAGGATATCGATACAGAAAAAATTATAAGGATTTACCGGGAAAACCAGATATTGCATTGACTAAGTATAAAATTGCTATTTTTTGTGATGGAGAGTTTTTTCATGGTAAGGATTGGGAAGTTTTAAGACCTAGGCTTGAAAAAAGCAATAATAGTGAATATTGGATTAGTAAAATATCTAAAAATCGTAAACATGATGATGAAGTAAATAAGAAGTTATTATTTATGGGCTGGACAGTTATTCGTTTTTGGGGAAATGATATTAAAAATAATACAGACGAATGTATAAAGGTAATTGATGAAACCATATTTGATATACAACTGGGTGATAAAGATATTGAATTATAGAAATATGAAATAGGTGCATTTATGGATGGAAAAGAATTAACGAATGAGGAAGCATTACAGAATTTTTTACTGGATATTGGTTGTTTAGATGAATTGCTTCCCTGGACCGGAAAATTTAATATGTTTGATGTACTGAAGATATCAAGAACTGAAATCCGCCACAGTAATATGCTTGGGTGGCTCCTGAATCCAAACGAGAATCATGGCATGGGAGATGTATTTTTGAAAGGAATTCTTCAACGATTAGTAGAGAATGATTCAGATGGTCGATATGATGTATTCAATGTACTATTGATGGACTTCTATACATTTTCAGTTATGAGAGAATGGAAGAATATAGATATTCTGCTAACCTCAACAGAAGAAAAAACGGTAATCGCAATAGAAAATAAGGTTGGTTCGCACGAGCATAGTAATCAGCTTAACAGATATAGAAACATTTTGGAGAAAGAGTATCCGGATTATAACAGGATGTTGGTGTTCCTGACACCGGATGGAGAAAAACCAAGTGATGTGGAAAATTGGGATGTGCTTACATATAGTGATGTCATCGATGTATTGGAATCCGCGGCGTTGCAAATAAAAATTTTGCCGGATGTAGATTTGATGATTAAAAATTATATAGATGTTGTTAGGAGAGATATTGTGGAAGATCAGCAGTTAATTGATATTTGCAATAAAATATATAATAAGCACAAGAAAGCCTTAGACCTTATTTTTGAAAACAGAATAGATGGAAAAGCACAGTTGTCAGATGCTATCAAAGATACATTATGCAAGCTGTCAGAAGAAGGTCTGATTATCTATGACGAAAGCTGGGGATATAATTTTAGGACAAAGGCAATGGATAAGTATCTTCCTCTTCTGGATGAGGCAATCAGTTCATGGGGTTCTACAAATATTTATTCTTATTGGTTCAATGTACGTGATGACAGATTTTATGGAATATTTGAATTAGCAGGGAATAATGTTCCGGAAGAGTCTATGAAGAAGATGCAGGCTATCACGGATGTATTGAAACCGAATGATAAGAGAAAGTCAAATTTTACATACAAGAGAATCTATACAACGAAATGGTATGATATATCTGATGATGAAGATATCGAAGGCGTTGTTGACAAAGCGGTAAGGGCAGCAGTTGAAGATATCTTAGATATGGAAAAGAAAGCATTGTCACAGTTAAATTAGAATTAAAAGAGTAGATTAAGCAGGAACATTGTGTATGGATGAAGACAAGTCAAGAGAATACAGGGAGTTAGTGGCAAAAGTAAAATTAAAATATCGTGAGAATCCAATATGTAAAGGTAATTTGAGATTAGGCTGGTGCGATTTGGTTCCAGGAGAGGATTTATGTCAGGAAATCAATTTGTGGACGTACTGGCAGGGATTTGGATATGCAAAGGAAACACCACATATCAAATATATGTTGCTAGGACAAGACTTTGGTCCTCCTGAGAAAGAGGAAGTAAAAGGAACGATTGCTAATGTTCGAGAAATGAATAATGGGAAAGACATAATGTTTCATAATAATGTAAATCTTTCTTCTAGAGATTCACAGACGGATACCAACCTAATTCAGTATTTTTCATGGATTGGAAGGCCGGAGATAGACAAACAACGGTATTCAGATTTGTTCTTCTGTAATTGCAATCTTGGATATCGCAAAGACACATATTCGGGAAATATGACAAGAAATATTCTCGCTAATGATTCGCTGGAAATCAAGAGATTGATAGATATTATTAAACCAGATAATATCATAAGTCTGGGATTAGATACTTCCGTTGTAGTGATACGAACTTTAATTGATGAACACTTTAATGGTAGTACATTGACTGAGCTGATCGGGGATGGAAAACCTTATAGATATGGAGATACGAATATTTATCCAATGGCGCATCCAGGATATTGGGGGACTATGAACAGAGGCATTGAAAATGTCAAAAAAGATTGGACGCGAATACAAGATGAATGAAGAAAACGATAAGAATAATAAACAGATGCATATTTGGGTAGATGCAGATGCCTGTCCGGTAGTTCGCATTGTTGAGAAGATTGCAGAAAAATATACTATTCCGGTGACTCTGCTATGTGATACGAACCATGTGCTGCAGTCAGATTACAGTGAAGTGATTGTGGTTGGAGCCGGTGCTGATGCAGTCGATTATAAGTTGATCAGTATTTGTCACAAGGGAGATATTGTTGTATCACAGGATTATGGTGTGGCTGCAATGACACTTGGAAAAGGCGCTTATGCAATTCACCAGTCGGGAAAATGGTACACGAATGACAATATAGACAGGATGCTTATGGAACGGCATCTGAATAAGAAAGCCCGGATGGCATCCGGAAAGAATCATATAAAAGGACCAAAGAAACGGACATCAGAAGATGATGAGCATTTCCGCGAGTCCTTTGAGAAAATGATACGCATGGCAATTCAGAGCAGAGAAGGAGAAAACAATGGCAAAGAATGAAAGATTTGAAAAAACATATTCACAGGGGACCATGAATGTAACAGAAATCTGGGTAGATAAGGAAACAGGAGTAAATTATCTTTATCATGCTGCAGGATATTCAGGAGGATTGACACCACTTTTAGACAGAGACGGAAAACCTGTTATTTCTCCGATTGTAAACAGATAATGGAAGTGAAGTCTGATGACGAAGGAAGAATGGTATAAACAGCTCTTTGAACATCTCGAAGCCTCGAAGTTCAGGAGCAGTTTTCATTTAAAGCAAAAGGATATTGATTACATTAATGAAAAAGGCTTGGATGTGATACGACAGCACGCACAGGATTTTATTGCAAAGCGTGAAGCACCGGCATTTATCCCGAATGATGGAAAGCAGACGCCGACTAAGGGGCATCCGGTATTTATTGCGCAGCATGCAACCGCAACATGTTGTCGGGAGTGTATCAGGAAATGGCATAAGATGCAGCCAGGCAGGGAATTAAGCAAGGTACAGCAGGATTACCTGGTGGATGTAATTATGACATGGATTGAGAAAGAACTTGCCAGAGCAAAGGAGAACTGATTTGAATATACAGATATTTGGAATAAAGAAATGTAATGATACGAAAAAAGCTGAACGTTTCTTCAAGGAGCGTGGCATCAAGTATCAGTTTATTGATATGAAAGAAAAAGGTATGAGTAAGGGCGAATTTAATTCTGTCGCTCAGGTTAATGGTGGTCTGGATAATATGATTAACTGGGATGGCAAAGACAAGGATCTGCTTGCACTTATCAAATATATAGCTGATGAGGACAAGTTGGAGAAGGTTCTGGAGAATCCGCAGGTTATCAAAACACCGGTAGTAAGGAATGGAAAGCAGTCAACACTGGGATATCAGCCAGATGTATGGAAAGGATGGAACTAACAATATATGAAGACAGCAATTATTTATGCATCAGTGCATCATGGGAATACAAAGAAAATTATTGATGAAATTGCCAAGACAAATGAAGTTGATCTGATAGATGCTACACAGGTAACAGAAAAAGAATTATCTTGCTATGACCTGATAGGATTTGCGTCAGGAGTTTATTATGGAAAATTTCATCAGTCTGTACTTAAATTTGCATCTGTCAATCTGATAGAGAATAAAAATGTTTTTCTGATGTGTACATATGGTGGAAGCGAGGCTTTTAAGTCTATGGAATCCATTATAGAGGATAAGCATGATAATCTGGTGGGAAGGTTTTCGTGCAAGGGCTTTGATACATTTGGACCATTTAAGCTGATTGGCGGTGTTGCTAAAGGACATCCAGATGATAGGGAGCTTGCAGCGGCAGTTGAGTTTTACAAGAAACTTATTGTAGGTGGCGTGGTGAACGAGTAAAGCGAAGGAGGTGCCATATGCCATTTAAGATTGTCCGAAATGATATTACAAAAGTAAAGGCGGATGCTATTGTCAATACTGCTAATCCAAATCCGATATGTGCAAGTGGCACGGATCTGGCAATCTATAAAGCGGCTGGAAAGAAACAGCTCCTTGCAGAACGTCAAAAGATTGGCAAAATCGCGAGAGGAGATGTCACCGTTACCGGAGCATATCAGCTGCAGGCAAAATATATCATACATACTGTAGGTCCTATATGGGAGGATGGTAAGAAGCATGAGTTTGATACGCTGGAGAGCTGTTACAGGAAGTCTTTGCAAAAAGCGGTTGAATTAAAATGTGAGAGCATTGCATTTCCTCTGATTTCAACAGGAGTGTATGGTTTCCCAAAGGATAAGGCATTACAGATAGCAGTATCCGTATTCAGTGAGTTCCTTACTGAAAATGAAATGCAGATCATTCTTGTGGTGTTTGATAAGAAATCATTTCAGTTATCCGGACAGATAGTTGGAGAGATAGATTCCTATATAGATGCCAATTATGTCCGTGAAAGTCATAAGAAGGAATATCCGGTAGGAAGCAGGGGACGGGACAGAAACAGAAGCATCACGGAAGAAGAACTATATGAGCAAATGCTCCAAAGTGAAGAAGCTGAGGAAAGTTACACATTTGATGAAGAAACTGATGCTGATGTTAGGTTGATGGAACCCTGTATGCTGTCAGCTGACATGTCCTTAGAAGAGCAGCTTGCAAATATGGGAGCATCTTTTCACGAAAAGCTGTTTGACCTGATAGCGGCAGCTAGAATCGACAACAAGGATATCTGGAAAAATGCAAACCTAGATAGGAAACACTTTTCAAAGATTCAGTGTGATGAGCATTATCATCCGAAGAAAAAGACGGTAATGGCTTTGTGTATTGCACTTCATCTTGATCTGGAGCAGGCAAAGGATCTGATGGCAAGGGCAGACTGGGCGTTTAGTCCGAGCAGTAAGTTTGACTTGATTGTGCAGAAAGCGATTATTGATAAGCAGTATGATATTATGCAGCTGAATGTGACATTGTTTAAATACACGAATGAAATACTGGGTGTTTAGAACTGGAGGTAAAGATGAAAAAAGTAATACATACGCATAGTAATATATTTGATAGTACGCATCAAAGAGAAATAAAAAGCACAGACAATGTATTTGGCAAATTTTTTACAAATGAAGGATTATATGATGAAATAGAAATTACAGAAGATAATATATTTGAATTGGCAGATTTGATAGGTGGACATGTTAAGCTAGATGTGTATTGTCCTAAGTGCAAAGAAAATAGAGTGTTTTCTGGAGAGTGTATTCCGTATTATTGGTATGATGATCACGAACAAGAAATATATGGGAAGCCGTTAGAAGATGAAATTACATCATGGCAGTATTTACATAATATGCCTCAACCCAACGGAGGAGGAGAGAATCAACCATGGACTTGGACAAATAAGTCGATAGAGGATGATACTAGACTTATGGTATTCAAATTTGTTTGTACAATGGATGATAACCATCATTTGGATTATATTGTTCTTACATACGGAAATAAAATGAAAAAGATAGGTCAATATCCTTCTGTTGCAGATTTGTCATTCCCGGAATTGAAGGAATATAGGAAAGTAATGTCAAAGGATGATGAAAAAGAACTTAAAAGGGCAATTGGACTATATGCTTCTGGAATAGGAATAGGTTCTTATGTATACTTGAGGCGGATTTTTGAACGAATTATTGTAACAGCTAGTCATAAAGCTATATCTGACGGAAAAATTAAAGCAGAGGATTTTGGAGTAGCGCGTGTAAATGAAAAAATCAAGATGTTATCAGATTATCTTCCTAAATCGTTAGTTCATAATGAGGCTTTTTATGGAATTGTAAGCAAGGGGATTCATGAGTTAAGCGAAGAAGAATGTATAGAATATTTTCCAGTAATGAAAAGTTTCATAATGATGATATTGCGTCAATGGGAAAAAATGAGAAAAGATGAGGAGGAGGAAAAGCAATTATCGGTAGCGCTTGGAAGCATTGTTGCAAAGATAAAGAAATAATGTAAATATTGGTATTGAGTCAAGGGTGTCTGTACATTAGTATAGGCACCTTATTTATTAGAAAAGTGTCGCCCATTCAGCGACCATCTCAAATTGCTTTCGGAATATACTCATATTGTAACAAGGAAAGAGATAATACCGGATGCTTTCTGGAGACTGGAGGCAGATATGTACGGAGCAATTTTAGGAGATATCATAGGAAGTCTGTTTGAATTTGACAGAGGAGATAAAACAAAGAATTTTGAACTTTTCACAAGGGGATGCGGCTTTACGGATGATTCTGTTATGACAGTAGCTGTGGCAGAGGCATTGATCGCGGTAGGGTCTGATGCAGACGAAAAAGAGACAGAGGAAGCAGTAGTAGCAAACATGCAGGACTGGGGAAGACGATATCCGAACGCTGGTTATGGCGGGAAATTCTGGCATTGGCTACGAGATAATAAGCCAAAACCATATGGAAGTTATGGCAACGGATCTGCAATGAGAGTATCAGCGGCAGGCTGGTTATATCCTACGATTGAAAGAACGAGAGAGGTTGCAAGGTGGACGGCAGCAGTCACACACAATCATCCGGAGGGAATCAAAGGAGCAGAAGCAACAGCAAGCTGTATATTTCTTGCAAGAAATGGAGCTTCTAAGGAAGAAATCGGGGATTATGTGAAGCAGGAATTCCATTATGACCTGAGTCGGACATTGGATGAAATCCGTCCATATTATCATCATGTAGAGAGCTGTCAGCAGACAGTGCCGGAAGCAATCACCGCTTTTCTGGAGGCGGAAGATTTTGAGGATGCAGTAAGAAATGCGGTTTCGCTGGGTGGAGATACAGATACCCTTGCAGCAATCACGGGAAGTATTGCCGAGGCTTTCTTTGGAATAGCAGCAGTTCTGAAAGCTGAATGCCGGAGCAGGATAGATCCGGAAATGAACAGGGTATTGAAAGCATTTGATGAAGTGCTTGGCAGAAATAACATAGAAGTAGATGAGTCGCTAAGTGGAAATGATTTGATAGAGAATGCTATAAGTAATCTTTATGAAAATCAGGATCATGAGAGTTTTATAGATGTGATCACAGCCATATGTTTTCGCATACTAAACGATGGCCAGGGATGGGTGCCGTTTGTAACAGTAAGCGGAAAAATGTTTCAAAATCTTGATGTCAGTACCTTGCAGGAAGGAGACAAGCTGACATTGGACCAGAAAGTAAGGCTTCGTATGGATACCGTGGCATCAGAGGATGGAATAGAATGGCTGTATATCTTTACCAATGAGGAAGAAAGCCATAAAAAGCCGGTTCCGAATGTTGTGATGGAAATTTCGTTCAGACAGATCTTAGAAATTGGATTGCATAATGATAAGGTAGCCGGAGTTGTTATCAATCCTTTCGGCAAGTATTTTAAAGCAGATAAAAAAGTCATTGAATGTATATTTGATGCGTGCAGACAGAATATGGAGGGTGAAGCATAATGGAAAGAACGATCAGAGTAACAGGCAAGGGAAAACTGTCTGTAAAATCGGATATGATACGACTCAGAATCAATATAGAGGGGACATATGAAGAATATGATGAAACATTACGGAGATCATCCGATTGTGTGGGAATCTTAAAGGATCTTATTGGGGTTTGTCAAGTAAAGTGTGTAAGTTTTTTTTACACCTCTTTACGCCATTGCACAGGTTAAAGTATTGGCAGAAATTATATAGAATGTAAAAAGGGAACCTCAAATGAGATTCCCTAAAGAATTATATTGTTGATTTAGTTGGAGTGACAGTAAGCTGCAGGCCAAGATGTCTGAATATGTTAAGCAAAGTATCAAGACTGGGAACAGTCTTACAAGATTCTATACGTGCTACAGATGATTGTGCAATACCACACATAGAGGCAAGTTCTCTCTGACTAAGACCGAGAGAAGTGCGCTGTTCAACCATTGCACTAACGATAGCAGAGATATTTTCTACTTCATCCATATCTTTTCCGATTTCGGGATCAACAGATTTAACATGTTCTTTGTAATCATTCCAGGTTCTCATAATCAATCAGCCTCCTTTCGGCGTAGGTAATCATCACGTTCTGCTTTGGCTCTTTCAATTTCGCGTTTAGGTGTTTTTTGTGTTTTCTTGCGAAACTGGTGCAGAAGCACAAAAGTATCATCTTTGAAATAGAAATATAAAACCCTGTTGTTGCCAGGACGTAATTCCCAAATGTCATCATCCAGATGTTTGGTTATATTTTCATTTAGTCGGGTGCCGTTGTCTTCGAGAAGCTGAATATACAAACTGATCTGCTTTAGCTGAATACGAGCATCTTTATTTGTCGCAGCTTTCAATCGGAGTTCTTCAAGAAAATCCCAAAGTTCTGAATGACCGTTGGCATCTTCATAAAATTCAATATTGTACATTATTATATGTTCTCCAGAGTAAATGTATTTATTCTGTATCTATATGATAGCATCTATGCTATCAAAAATCAAACAAAAAATAAAAAAAGATTATTAAGTCCGCTCCCACCGTATTTTGTACGTTCGTTGGGGAACGATTTTTACTCCGTATTCATCTACAATAATTTCTGTAAAGAAGAGTAAACGCGCGATAACTCATAGAAAGCAGAGATTAAGGAGACAGATATGGCAGAAAAAAATATGATTAAGGAATATATTGGTTCATCAGCAGACAAGCGTGTGGACATTATCATGAAAAACTATACGAGATTTATGGGGATCGTGGACGGTTATATAGATGGACTCAGATACATGATAGAAGCCGAAAAGGACAGCAACAGCAGACAGAATATTGGAGAACTTGGAGTGAGGGTCCAGACAGGCGGAATGACAAGTGATCCGACTGCAAAACATGCAATCAGAAATGTGATGACAAGAGACGCTCTTATTAACTGTGATTTTTCAGGTGATGTGCTGGATGGTGTTGATCATCCGGAAGCATATATGAAGGATAGCTCCGTCGATGAAGATGATAATGAACCTGTGTAAACAGGATAGGCTTAGTGCCTGGGGCAGCCTTCAGGTTGCCTTTACATAGTCTCCACTTTCAAAAAATAAAATATTTTGTGTTTTTGAAAGCGACCTCTTGCATATACTATTAGCAGACAGTATAATAAGTACATCGAAGCAGTTTCAAGAAATGAAAAATTTTCGACTTTTGAAAGTGGGTGACGATATGAAAACAATTACAAGAGCCT
>ERZ791659.1095-NODE-1095-length-15650-cov-3.48124_pt1 | contig 15650 bp, 9 predicted proteins | sample MGYA00510053_ERZ791659 | MGnify/ENA primary metagenome ERZ791659 (study PRJEB30046, sample SAMN00715192) | human gut metagenome | study: EMG produced TPA metagenomics assembly of the A metagenome-wide association study of gut microbiota in type 2... | reverse complement strand
GCGTGTTTAGTTCTGAAATCGAATTAGTTCATTTCGGCACCGTTTCACTCTTTTCTTCCTAGGCTATCGTCAAATCTATCACTTGCTTGAAAACTCGTACTTCAGTCTTTTATTATAATAAGAATTAATCATCATAATCATACTCTAAAGTAAAATCGTCAACCCACATCACACTCTGGTCACTACCGAAAAAGTAATCACCATATTTACTGGACGAGCATACTACTATCAAGTATTTCGGAACCCGATAAGTGTCCCGATATTCCAATTCAACACTAAACCGTTCAAAGTTATGGATTGTTTTTCCTTGAGTAAATTCGCCATAGGCAATAACATGCGAATCATTGGGATCAAACATCTTTCGCTTACTCGAAGTTTTGGCGGTTATAATATCTATAGGAGCGTCCCAATCACCCAAAGCAACCCAAATGATACAAGTATCATCTTTATCTTTCAAAAGAGGATATAATTCGTCATACTTATCCGACCCCTTATCCATTTGATTGATAGCTCCGGTAGTGTACTTATAATATCCGGTCAGTTTCGTAGGACGTTCGGTAAACGGACGACCAAACTTCAAATGCCCATCTGTCATAGAACCTTCTGCAAAACCATACCAATAACCGGCAAACAAGTTTCCTGCCGCAAATTTAACCAAAGCATAAATCGATTCCATTTTAACAGAAGTTCCCGCTTTACCATCCCAAGTATTTGTTTCATCCGGTGTCGTTATACTTCGAAGAATAGAAGCTCCTTTATTTCCACTTCCCCAAAATTCCTCACTGCCTTCCGACCAAAAATTGTAGACCTTACCCTTCAAATGCCAATCATCAAATTTAGCATTCGGCAATTGCATAGCTGTTCCCGTAGTAAAAGTCAATTCATCACCATAATCCCCGCCCGAATATGCACGACAGACATAGGTCGTTTGTGCTTTTAAATGCGGTACGCGTGCAGAGAAAGCGGCCCCATCTGTCGTTATGTATGAATCATCTACTTTGGTCCACTCTTCTGCTGTAGATTCGCGAATCTCAAATCCATTGTCGGCTCCCTCAATGCCCTCTGCATAAAGCCATGCCACATTCACCCATCCATCTGCCCGTTTGGTTTCCACATCTTTATCTTTACGATACACACGGAGTTCCCAATCTTCTTCAAAGAAGTCCTGATACTTCACTTTTACCTGCGCAGAAGCATAATTGGAATAAACAGTCCATTGTAATGCCGGTAGTCCCGTTTTACCATTATAGGTTGCTCCTGCCGGTCCAAGTTTTAGCTCCAACAACTCCAAATCTTTCCATTTTGTATTTTTACGAACACTGGCTAAAGCTATTTTAGTGTCAGCATTTATATCAGATAAACCTACTTGATTCACCATTTTAAACGAACGTGCTATATCCCGTTGAGCCATCACTTTCCAATGATACTCCTGATAAAGAGACAAAACCACCTCATAAGGTTTAGTCAAATCTATTACATCCTGTACGGCAAGTGTACTTTTCGCACCTTCTGTCACGGACAATTTAGTCACACGGACTTTTCGTAAATCAATATTCTCTTCCAACCTCAAGGTCACAGTCTGATCTCTATCAGAAATTACTGCATTCTCCTTTTGACCATCCACTTGCAGGCCCGTTATAGATAAAGCTATCTGCGGATAGCCGATATCATTCTTGATACATCCTTGCAATAAGCCGGCCATAGCAGCTACAAGCAACAAATTATATATGATTCGCATTTTCATTACATACAAAAGGTTAAGCCGATATTAATATTAAAGAGATTTATTTTAAAATTGGCACCACTATCTCTCCGTTTACCCTCTTCTCCCAAATTATTCTTCTGCTTCTCTATACGATATTTAAAGCCGACAACTCCAAAAGACAATTCCGCGCAAACATTCTGTGTGATGAACACTGCCAATCCGGGGTTAATGCCCAAATGTATCTCATTGATCGTCGTATCCGTACGTTTAAATTCTTCTCCCTCACCACGAGAAAAGCTAGAGGTTCCTCTCTTATAAGTCAATGTCGTTTCATTGAATAAGCCGAAAAGTTTACCATGGTCAAGTCCGACATAAGAGCGATGGAATACACCGACGGAACGTAAATCTTCCGTATAGCGGATATTATCCAAAGAAAAATCAAGATCATCGTCAATATTCAGTGATATATTGCCTAAATCAGCTATCGTATGGCTATATCCCAATTTCATACCGACAATCATATTATCCGCCAGTGCATATCCGACAAATGGATTTACTGAAAACGTTTTAAAGTTACAATCAAAATCTTTTAATATAGAAAACAACAATTTGCTATCATCGCTATCAAAATTGACATAAGAAAAAGTCAATCCGCCAATCCATTTCTTTTTGGGAATAAAACGATAACTGATAATACCACGGTCATAACGTCCAATCGGCTTGATACGAATCAGCCCTGTATTATTGGCGGCAATATCCTTCTTTGCCTGCATTGATTCCAACTCAGCCTTGTCTACATACACAGTATCATGTATCACAATTGTATCTCGCTGTTGTGCTTGTAACTCTTGTACGCTTACCAACAAAATAACAATACATATATAGATTAATCTACTCATCTCCCCGTCTTTTTATAAATAGAATGCAATACCTAAACCGATAGAGAACAGGTTTATTTTGAAATTTGCAGAACTGGATGAACGTTCTCCAATATACACCTGGTCGGTTGTCTGTTTTACTTTACTAAAATCAAGTCCAAGCACCCCTATACTAACTTCCACTGCTGTGTAATTATTAATAAAGGCGACAATTCCCGGAGCTACTCCTAGACCGAAATCCGCAGTTGTGGAATAGGTTCCGGTCAATGTTCCTCCATTCTTGGTTACCATTTTCGACTGGCTTCCTCCCACTTCCAAACGTGTCTCAGCAAAAAGAGCAAACCGCTTACTGGTACCCATATTTATGTAGTTCCGCAAAATACCAATTACACTGTAAGAATGTTTTAACTGATATAAATCATTAACGTCAAAATGGGTATCATCATCCAGATTCAATGTTACCCCATCAAGTTTGGTCAATGAACGCCCATAGGAAAAACGTCCTCCGGCAGCTAAGTTATCTTTCAGCGCATAACAGAACATCGGACTGATCTTAAACATGTATCCATCCGAATTAAAACCATCAACAATCAAGAATTGATAATTCTGCTCATTATGTTCGGAATAAGATACTGAACTTCCTACAATCCATTGCCCCTTAGGAACAAAAGTACGAGCCTCTATGTTACGCTTGAACTCCTGCGTTTGCGCAATAGTTATTCCTGCTCCGGCAATTATCAGCAGCAAGAAAAATATAATCTTCTTCACTAAATTCATATTGTTTACTTATTCCTTTATTTCGTCTTCGTCGTACACCAGTTTCAAATCATCAAGCCACATGGTACTCTTTGTACTTCCCGCAAAATAATCACCAAATTTACTTGCCGAAGCTACCACTATAATGGAAGCTGGAATTTCTGTCGCTGCAAATTCCCTATAGTCCAGTCGAATGACAAAATGATGCATTCCCTCTCCATCAGTAGAATTATCCCATGTCTTCTCACCATATGCATAAATATGAGGATCATTCTTGTCAAACAACTGTTGACTAGCACTTGCCGTTTTGATAATAACAGGCCATGTACCCTTATCTTCATAAGTTTCTCCTTCTTTCCAATCACCCAAAGCTATAAACATATAACCTTTATCCTGTTCTCCTTCAGCAATATAACCATCCTTAGGATTATCTACTATGCCCGAGTTGTATCGGATATAGCCAGTTAAAGCTATTGGCCGCGAAGTAAAAGGACGCCCCCATCCCAGTACTCCATCCATACCTGTTGTAGCCAAATAACGCCCTGTAAACAAGTTGCCGGCTGCAAACTTTATAACAATACTCTTTGACTGCAATTGAGCTGAACATGTTCCTTCTACTTTTAATGAAGTATCTTTCGTTGTCAGGTCTGTAGCAAATAAAGAGACTGACGATGAACCATGATTACCTGAATCCCAGAAGATTTTATCTTCCGATGTAGAAGCAGCTACATACATAGGTTTAGCTCCTGTCCATTCTTCAAACCCACTATTGGGCAACTGAATAGCTTTCTCTGTAACAAAACGACATGTTACATTAGAAGCAACCTCTCCTTCCATTAACTGGTATTCGTATTCCGAACATAGTTTCTCTTTATCAATTTCCAATCCAGTCACTTCAGCAGTTATAGTTGAACCATCCAGAACTGCAGGAACAGTGTTCCAATCCTGAGTTCCTACTACCCGATAACGGAAAGACAATTCTGCCTGCGGAGTACGTCCCGGAAGCACGGAACCGAACAATGTAGCTTTCGTTGCCCATATCAAATACCTTTTGTCATTCGGTATATCCTCTGTCTGCACTGATATATCTGAGGCTACAATTTGCCACTCTACTATCCGATTGTAACCATTTTGGTCAGTTACAGAGAAACGAATACTGCGTGTTCCATCATTTGCCGTATATTTCTGAATGAGCGAAGCTGAAAATTCAATATTCATTGCATGTCCTAAAGAAGACTCTTTTTTATCAATTGTTATTCCGCCATCAGCCAAATCTGATTCTTGCTCAGAAGTTAGATTCTTCAAATCAAAACTTTGTTGGGATAAACCCAAATATTCAGGGAACTGCTCTGAAGAAATTTCAACTTGCGTCAACACTGTAGAGCCGGTTATCATCACAGTAACGGCATCTCCTGCCCCTTTTTCCATATAAGTAGGCTGAGTCAGCACTAACGGCTGTCCACTCATTTCCGCCTTAATAGCCGGACGACGGTGTATCACTTCTTCTACCTTTATCTCGTCAAGAGGAGTAACATCTACTTTCAATTCCAATATACCTCCTCCGGTATCCGGCAATTCTATATCCAAGTCTTTAAATTCATATGTCAAATTATAAAGGGTAGCTGAGTTGACATCAGGAATCGTGTCTATATGCTCACACTGTTCACCTGTTATTTTATTAATGGCGGTGAATGTACAGAACAATGTATCACATTCTGCAGGAAGAGAGAAATATCCTAATTTTCCATCATTGTTTGCCGGAAAATCTAATGCACCATCTTCTGCTTTTACAGCCACTTTCACAGAACAATCTTCAAAATAAGTATTTATCGATTCTCCAAATGCTACTGATGTAACTGTATTGCCAATATTACAGACAACATCTACTTTCACTTCACTTCCTTTGGTTATAATAAAAGGGGTAATCCCTTCATAGAATTTCTTATCAAACGAAGCAGCTACAGAATCACCGGATGTTACTCTGACACGATAATCTTCACTGGACGCTAACACAATATCAGCCGGAATGTTATCAATCCCCTGATATTTACGAACCAACTTATTACCATCATAAATACGTACCTTGCAATCCTTCTTCAGATTATCTTCCTCTTCCGTAGTCAAAGAACGGGTCGCCACAACCTTCAAGTCATTCTTCATCCCCACAGTCAGCCGAAGTGTTCCTTCCCCGACTTCAGCAGCATACTCATCCCGCTGACAAGCTGTCAGAACAAAGAGAAGTAACCATATATATAAATTATACTTTCTCATTTTCATCCTCTTTTATTCCGGAACATTGAATGTTAATGTAGCCGATTCACTTTGCCCTTTCTTATCAATCAGAGTTATATGGAATTTATGAGGTTGTTTTCCCGGGAAGAGTTTCAGCATTGGTGTAAACTGAGTAATTACAAAATCCAATGTTTTCTTTCCAATCACCTCGTCCTTTACAGGGAATTTTAAAACATTCTTCAATGTTTCCTCAAATTCTCCCGGCTCGGCTAAATCAAAAGCACCTGCTTCACCAAACATTGCTGCAATGGCTTCTGCAAAAGTTGGACTACCTGCTTCTATTTTTATATTTACATGTGCAATAGTTTCGGGAGCCTCAAGCTTCACTATAACTTCCAACGGATTATCCTCGGTTACATCGTCACCTAAAATATAATCGAATTGTTTGCAAATAATTGCAGGTTTGCCTGCTTCCGGTTCCTCACCACCATTCGGGAAATCATCAATCCCCGGCTCTTCGGGACGAACGTTGCCATTTATATCTTCCACTTCACAACTACTATCTACTTTTATAGAAGCATCGGCACTTCCACCTGTATTCGGGTCACCGTCGGCATCATCCAAAGAATAAGCGACTGTTACGAGATAACCGATTGCAACATTTGAAACAGAACGTGTATTTTCAGTCTGTTCATCATCATCTTCAAGTGTACTCAAGAATTTAAAATCCACCATATTGCCAGTTTCTTCTGCAGGGAAATAAGCAGAACGAGTCTCGTCGTTTTTCTTAAAAGTCAGAGAATTATCTTTGTCCTTGTTCACAATGACTGTCACTTCCGTATCTTCTCCCAATATAGCCTTTAAATCATCCGTGTAGCTAATATTCACCATAATACAATGGAGTTTACATTCTATTGTCGCAATATTAGTCACTTGGTCTTTTAAAATTTCAAATGTCTTGGAACCCTCACAATAAGGTTCGTCAAACACCGGCTTATTACTATTCGGAGCATGGGCTATAACTTTATACTTACCAACTTCCAATTGGAATATTTCAGGGATTTCACTGTATATCCATTCTGATACTAACGTTCCTTCTTCTGCCCTATAAATACCAACGATATATTTATTAATATCTACTGATGTAGCAGCACGACTCAGTGGAACGGCCTTTACATCTACATCCAAATTCAGTGATGCAAGATTTAATTGTCCGTAGCCATTAGAGTCATTTCCAAAATCCATTTTTTCACGGTCGCAAGCGGAAAAGATAAAAAGGCTTACGATTAATGTTACTAATATATAAGTTATTTGTTTCATAATCATTGTATAACATTATTATTTTTCATATTCTAAACTAACGTCATCTATTGTCAAAATACTACCTATATGACGTGAATCACCATATCCTCCAAAAAGCCCCTTGTTACCTTTAACAGCTTTCACAGCAGGGGTATCTACTGTCGTAGATAAAAATTGAATCACTATAGAACTAGCTTTCTTTGTTGGTTCATCATACTTTATGGATATGCTTCCTTTTGTAAAACTGTCAACTGTACTATTAATCATTAATTCCCCACTACCTATTCTACTGCCATCAGATGCAAATACAATAACAGAAGGAACAGTATATTCATCATTATACGAATAATATTTATAAAAAAAGCACACGGATGTTGGACGTGAACAAAAATTCTTTCCTAGAATTTCTTTATGAGCATCTTCATCATATTCTCCTAGATATAATCCTCCAGCAGTTATTTGTTGCGGACTCGATCCTCCTCCTGGTCCCCAATTATTAAATCCCCATCCTATCGTAGCTATTTCCATTGCCGTATTTCCTCCATGTGACTCTATCACAAAATTCTTTTTATCATATTTATTCAAATGCCAAGTAGCAGTATGCAATTCTTCAGCATTCGTTGGTACAGTCCCTGGATAAGTAGCATAATACCAAGAATAATAGGTTCCGCTTAATTTCTGCGTTGTAGTCAAGTTTTGAGTATTCCACCATTGCTCAGCACTATTATAAGGGAAATAAGCATATATATCTTGCCCACCTAAAGAACTTCCTTCAGACCATCTCTTCTCCGCAAACCATTCTTCAAATCCTGAATTAGGAATTTGTATTTCTTCTTCTGTTTCAATATCCAACGGCTTAGAAGCCCCAATCACATCTCCTTCTCTATCCTTTTTTACAAACCGATATGTATATCCGATACCAGGAGTAAGTTTAGAAAGGGAAATTGTCGAACCTGACAAATTACACTCCTCTTTATTCCATACGCCTTCATTTCCATTCTTATCTTTTTTAGAACATTGAAAATCCCAGTCGTCAACACTGCCTGCTAACTGCAAAGTAGCCTGCTTTGTCCATACATCCCCCGGATACCGCAAACTCAAAGTCACCTCAGGTTCTCCCATCTCTGAAGCCAAAATATCTGTACGACGTAAATAACGAGCTTCAACCTGAATATCCGAATATTGAGATTCATCAAACTTAAATAGCAATTCATGAGAAATTCCCTCAGACTTAACATCGCTTGGCATCACTTGTTGCTCAGTTCCATCTTTCTTCAACCAATAAGTAACTTTAGTCGGATCACCATCAAGAGTCAATTTGGCTTTCATCTTCGTTGTTCCATATAGTACAGGCTCACCAGCACTCACTGCAAACTTATTATCACTACTGTGAACTCTAAATGTCAATGGCTCCTGATTTTCTTTTGCCAATTTATCAGTGGCTCTTAACTCAAAAACATGTTCGGCTTCTTCACTGTTATATTCCAGAAAAGGTATAACGTTTGTAAAGTCAATCTTCGCTATTTTATCTTTTTTTTCTCCTAATCCTACAATCTGCAAACCCAGTTTCTGCATAACACTCAATGTTTCCGCAGGAATATTAACCAAGTCTACCGTTTCAGGCCACCCTTGTTCTACCAACGAAGTTGAATGAGTAATTAAAGAGCAATTGGCTATTCCACCGGCAGCATGCAAATAAGCGTAGACTTCAGAAGCTTCGGCAGACTTGCCTTCTACAACAGTCATAACCTGATTCTCATTAAAACCGTTCGCCTGAAAATAAGGAGCAGGAGCACTTAATGCTTCATCTGAGATTTCAATGGTTACAGGCTTCTGATTAGGAATATCGTCACTAAATGAAATATTTAAAGATGGAGTGCCGGCATCTACGTCCAATGTGAGAATATAAGCGTGGCGTGCTTCAGCAGTGAAATCTTTTGCTTTTAATGTCACCTCTTGCGAATATCCCTCTTTCTTTCGGGCCTTTACACGGACAACCAAATTCCCCGGCTTGAAATAAGCATACCGCTCTTCGGAAGATGCATATTCTACAGTATTACCCAATGAAGTGGAAACTTCTGAGGTATAAGTAGCAAAATAATCCTTAAAAGCATCAGTATAAACAATTGCTAATTTAGCATTGGCCAAGTAGCAGGTAACTTCCACGTCCGTAGTTTTACCTTTAGTGATAGTAAAAGGCTGGTTTCCTTCATAATAGGGTAATTCAAACCCCTCACTATTCACATCACCGTATGCGGCTTTTGCCAGGTAATTGTTGCCAGAGCGAAGTGTAAGCTCATCATCAGACAGAAAATCTGCCAAAGTAGCCCATTGACCTCGAAGAGTTTCTCCCTTAAATATAGAAAAAGAGAAATCATTTACATCAGGAACTCCCAATTCTGTTCCATCATCCACCCGGGTATTGGTTCCCACTACCACCTCGGGATTTGCATTAACCTGTACATGTAATGTCCCACTTCCTTCACTACCTTCGTCACGTTCTGAAGAACAAGAAAAAAACAGAGGCAAAAGACATATACAAAAAGCTAGTTTCACTAGTTGTCTATTACTCATCTCTCTAGAATCTCTTAAATGTATAAAACCGAGCGCAAAAATACAGTTTTCCTTCTTTATAATAAAGTATCCAAAGAAAGTTTTATTCCTAAATATGAAAATAGGAACACAATTAGCATGTTATATCTAAAAAATAGACCATTTAAAAGAGGTAAAACAGAAAAGTTCTGCCTTTCAGATGAAAAACAGAACTTTTCTTATTTGAGCGAACAATGTTAACAGAACTTTATTTATCAATGCCCGGCATCAGGACTACTCCGAGTTTTTTCTTTCCGTCCATCTTGACAATCATCGGTTTTTCGAAACGAACATGGCGAAGGAATTTGGTTTCCTCCACTGCCGGCTGTGCGTTGAGGAATTCCTGATTATAAATTCCATCATTCATAAAGGCGTTGATTGTGAAATACCCCACTCCAAAAGATGTCAGGTTCTGGAAGAAATGCGTACCCTGACTGGGGTCTACACGGTAGTTGGTCAATCCGGCTTCTACGATTACACGGGCGGCGGAGATATGCGGCCATTTTACCGGGATACCGAGCCATGTGTCACTGCTTCCCCAACGTCCCGGGCCTACGAGAACATAATTCTTACCTTCATTCAGGAATTGTTGGTTTATCTTCTCTATCTCCCAGGCAATGGTCTGGTTATTTGAAGCACTGTAACCGTCGGTCTTGACATAGATGACATCACAGATATCGTTCATAATCCCATGACCTAACGAGTTATACGAACGAAGAAGAACGTCTTCATCCGGTATCTCGTTCAAGTCTTCGTCCAGCATTTCTTTACTATCCACGATAGGGCGGATTTGCAGGAGATAGAAAGTACCGGTTTTATCCTGCTCACGGCTCAACGTAGCTGCAAACTCTATTTCGACAGGACGGCGCATTTCCTGTTCGCTATATTTCAATACCAATTGAAGAATACGCGCCAACGGGAAAACATCATGTTGCAGGATATTGGCGAAAGTTATCACTTTACGGCCACCCGGATAGAGTCCGTCACGGATAATCTGGTCATACGGATCGTATGTGGAAGCTATATATCGCAAAGCACCATCATTTTCCGCTTCTTTCACGTGAAGTTTCAACAGGTTGAAGCCGTCGTCGATAGAGAAATCGTGTCCTGCGTTCTTCAAGTCCAAAGCATAGAAACGGGTTTGGGTTTCTTTCAGGGCAATTTCCATTTCACTGGTTTGTAATACCTGGTTCGGGTGATAAGGAGAGAAACGGAGAGTCATGCCACCGTCTACAATATATTTACCTAATCCTAAAGCCAGGTTCACCGTTCCTTCTTCCGCTTTTTCATCACCTAGCGGATAATAATTCAATGACCGGGCTACACCGGACATGGAAGGATAATAACGGTCACCATACTGATTGCCGACTACTTCTTGCAGGATGACAGCCATTTTTTCCTGGTCGATTACATTGGAAGTAGCCTGCATATAAGCTTTACTGTCCCGGAAATATACCGAAGCATAAACACCTTTGATAGCGTCGGAAAGCATACGCAACATTTCATAGCGGTCGTCCAGATAAGGTATCATATAGGTGTTATAGATTCCGGCAAAAGGCTGATAGTGAGAGTCCTCTAATAAGGAAGAAGAACGGATGGCAATCGGAGACTTCACTACATCGAAGAAAGTGAAGAAATCCTCGACCAGCCTGTCCGGCAATTTTGCTTTCAGGAAATATCTCAGAATCGTATCATCGTCCGCATCAGAAAGAGCTATCTGATACAAATTATTAGTATCCATAAATTCGTCGAATACATCGGTACAAAGCACTACCGTCTTGGGAATAGCCACCCGTGCATTTTCAAACTCGTCAAATTCAGGATAACGTTTCACCATATTGTCAATAAAAGCCAGTCCACGTCCCTTTCCGCCTAACGAACCATCACCAATACGGGCAAAATTGGAATAGCGGTCGAAACGGTCACGTTTAAATACTGCAACGATACCCTGATTTTTCATCTTGCGATATTTCACGATAGCTTCGAAAATGATGCGGCGGTGAGCGTCCACATCTTGAAGGCTGCTCCAGGTGATTGGCTTCAAGAACTCTGCCACAGGGAACATAGCTCGCGAATAAAACCAGCGGGATACGTGATTACGGCTGATATGATATAAAAAAGATTCGGCAGGTACGGCAAATATGATATTCTGCAATTCTTTCAAGTTACGTACGTGAGCTATCTCCTCCCCCGTCTCGGGATTACGGAAAACAAAATCACCGAAACCGAAATTATCAGAAACGATACGGCGTAAATCGACGTCCATCTTCTTCGAGTTCTTATCAATAAAGCTCGCGCCGTATTTCGCTGCGTAAGAAGAGTTTTCCGACTCGGAAGACTGGATAATCAAAGGCACAAACGGGTCGTTCTTGCGTATCTCGGCACATAGCTTGATACCTGCCAAACCGTCTTTTTCACCCCGTTCCACTTTCGGGAAACGAACGTCGGTAATTACACCTAATATATTATTCTGATATTTGCGATAAATCTCCATCGCTTCCTGATACGTACGTGCCAATACAATTTTAGGACGTCCACGCATACGGAGCGTACGCTGATGCGCATTCAGGGCTTCCGTAGAGAATTCCTGACTTTGCTTCAAAACGAACTTATACAGGTTCGGAAGAATGGAAGAATAGAAACGGATACCGTCTTCCACCAAAAGAATCAACTGTACCCCTACTTCCTGCACATCATGCTCCAGATTCATCTTATCCTCCATCAACTTAATGATAGATACCAGCAAGTCGGTATTACCCAGCCAACAGAACACATATTCGAATGCACTCAAATCCTCATTGATGATTCGCTTTGTGATACCATGACTAAAAGGAGTCAGGATGACAATAGGAATATGTTCGTATTTCTCCTTGATATGCCGTCCGATATCGAAACTGTCGTTATCCCCCGTGCCCGGCATACAAATCACCAGGTCGAATGACATACTTTCCAACTGCGACAACGCTTCCTCTTCCGTAGACACCTGCGAGAAGCGGGGCGGATAACGCAGAGACAATGAAGTATATTCATTAAAAATCTTCTCGTCAATGCGTCCGTCATCTTCGAGCATGAAAGCATCGTAAGGATTGGCTATTAACAACACGTTAAAAATCCGCCGGGTCATCAAATTGGCGAATTGCGTATCTTTGAAGTAAAGCTGGTTTAACTTATATTTACTGAGCATAAAATAATTCTCCTTTCTTATTCAAGTCGTCACTCTTCATTTGTTCAAGTCGTCATTCTTCAAAATCATATTTTGCAAAGTTAATTCTTTAAATCTCATTTTCCACCATACTTCTTTATAAAGTTTACTTGTTTATCTCCTATTATTTTGTAGATTTGTAACTTTAAGTTTATTCAAAAAGACTTTTTATTCACATGAAAAAAGTAACTTTATTAATGAGTGGAATCATGGTGATGTCATGCGCCCCCCAACAGAAAAAGGTGGTCTACCCCGAGACGGCAAAGGTAGACACAGTAGACGTGTACTTCGGCACACAAGTCCCCGATCCTTACAGATGGTTGGAAAATGACACTAGCGCAGCTACTACCGCCTGGGTAGAAGCACAGAACAGAGTAACAAACGAGTACCTGAGTCAAATTCCTTTCCGGGAAAACCTCCTGAAACGATTGACGGAACTGGCTGATTATGAAAAAATCAGTGCTCCGGTCAAGAAGCATGGGAAATATTATTTCAGCAAGAATAATGGTTTGCAGAATCAGAGTGTGTTCTACGTACAAGACTCCTTGGATGGCGAGCCCCGCGTATTCCTCGATCCGAACAAGCTGTCGGAAGACGGCACGGTAGCCCTCACGGGTCTTTACTTCTCTAACGACGGCAAGTACGCAGCTTACAGCATTTCACGCAGCGGTTCGGACTGGTCTGAAATCTACGTAATGGACACCGAAAGCGGAAAACTGCTTGAAGACCATATCGAATGGGCCAAATTCACCGGTGCCGCATGGCAGGAAGACGGCTTCTATTACAGCGCCTACGATGCTCCGAGCAAAGGAAAGGAATTCTCCAACGTGAACGAAAACCATAAAATCTATTACCATAAAATAGGCGAACCGCAATCGAAAGACAAACTGGTTTATCAGAATCCGGCTTATCCGAAACGCTTCTACACTTCCAGCACCAGTGAAGACGAACGTATCCTCTTCCTCACAGAATCCGGTGCCGGACGAGGAAACAACCTGTTTATCCGTGACTTGAAAAAGCCTGACTCTCCTTTCATCCAACTGACTACCGACCTTGACTACCAATATTATCCTATTGAAGTGATTGGTGACCAGATTTATATCTCCACCAACTACGGTGCACCGAAAAACAGAATCATGGTAGCCGACATCAACCGCCCGAAACTGGAAGACTGGAAAGAACTCGTCCCCGAATCGGAAGCTGTTCTTTCAAACGCAGAAGTGATTGGCGGCAAACTGTTCCTTACCTACGATAAGGACGCTTCCAACCACGCCTATGTTTACAACCTCGATGGCAAGCAATTGCAGGAAATCGAATTACCGTCGCTCGGCTCCGTAGGTTTCAGCGGCAACAAGGACGACAAGGAATGCTTCTTCGGATTCACTTCATTCACCATCCCCGGCGCTACCTATAAATATGACATGGACAACAATACCTACGAACTATACCGTGCTCCGAAAGTGCAATTCACCCCGGACGACTTCGTGACCGAACAAGTGTTCTATCCCAGCAAGGACGGCGTGAAAATCCCGATGTTCCTTACCTATAAGAAAGACCTGAAGAAAGACGGCAAGAACCCCGTATTCCTCTACGGTTACGGCGGCTTCGGCATCAGTCTCAATCCGGGCTTCAGCGCCACCCGCATCCCGTTCCTCGAAAACGGCGGAATCTACGCCCAGGTCAACCTTCGTGGCGGTAACGAATACGGTGAAGACTGGCATGTAGCCGGAACCAAGATGCAGAAACAGAACGTATTCGACGATTTCATCTCGGCAGCCGAATACCTTATCGACCAGAAATATACCAATAAGGACAAGATAGCAATCGTAGGCGGCTCTAACGGCGGACTGTTGGTAGGCGCCTGCATGACGCAACGCCCTGACCTGTTTCGCGTTGCCATCCCGCAAGTAGGTGTGATGGACATGCTCCGCTACCACAAATTCACCATCGGCTGGAACTGGGCAAGCGATTACGGAACAAGTGAAGACAGCAAAGAGATGTTCGAATACCTCAAAGGTTACTCTCCGCTACACAACCTGAAACCGGGTACCAAATACCCTGCAACTCTTGTCACCACTGCCGATCACGACGACCGTGTAGTTCCCGCCCACTCATTCAAGTTTGCCGCTACCCTGCAAGCAGACAATGACGGCACGAACCCCACACTTATCCGTATCGACAGCAAGGCCGGACACGGCGCCGGCAAACCGATGGCGAAAGTACTGGAAGAACAAGCAGACATTTACGGATTTATTATGTATAACCTGGGAATGAAGCCGAAATTCTAAAGCACAACTTTCTATTTGTAAGCACATAGAAACCCCGTAGCCTGTTTTTTACATTACAGGTCACGGGGCTTTATGTTTTTCAGCAGAGAAATTTGACATTTTATCATTATTTAATCAAAATATCGGCTTGAAAATAATCGAATCTGAAAAATTTTCCTATATTTGCAGTGAGTTAGTTGACATTTTATCAGAATTAACCTTTTAAAATATAGTATCATGAACATCCAGAAAATCATGTCCTCTTTGGAGGCTAAGCATCCCGGTGAATCTGAATATCTTCAAGCAGTGAAGGAAGTTCTTCTTTCTATCGAAGATATATACAATCAACATCCTGAATTTGAAAAAGCTAAAATCATAGAAAGATTGGTAGAACCCGACCGTATCTTCACTTTCCGTGTGACGTGGGTGGATGACAAAGGCGAGGTGCAGACCAACCTCGGTTATCGTGTACAATTCAATAATGCGATCGGTCCTTATAAAGGCGGTATCCGTTTCCATGCTTCCGTCAATCTTTCCATTCTGAAATTCCTCGGTTTCGAACAGACATTCAAAAATGCACTGACCACGCTGCCTATGGGTGGTGGTAAAGGTGGTTCCGATTTCTCTCCGCGCGGTAAGAGTGATGCTGAAATCATGCGTTTCTGCCAAGCCTTTATGTTGGAGTTATGGCGTCACCTCGGACCGGATATGGATCA
>ERZ791659.1094-NODE-1094-length-15653-cov-2.69073_pt1 | contig 15653 bp, 12 predicted proteins | sample MGYA00510053_ERZ791659 | MGnify/ENA primary metagenome ERZ791659 (study PRJEB30046, sample SAMN00715192) | human gut metagenome | study: EMG produced TPA metagenomics assembly of the A metagenome-wide association study of gut microbiota in type 2... | reverse complement strand
TTCTATCAAAGGAATTATCGCCCGTGGCGGTTTTGAACTTGACTTGAGTTGGAGCAACGGGAAAGTTAGCCGTTTGGTTATAAAATCCCATAAGGGTGGCAACTGTCGTCTGCGCTCGCTCAACCCGTTGACAGGCAGAGGACTGAAACATGCCAAAGGAGAAAATCCGAATCCTCTCTATGCTGTTCCTGCTATTCCCGAACCATTAATCAACGAAAAAGCCAACCTGAATAAGGTGGTGGTTACAGACACTTATATCTATGACCTGCCCACCAAAGTAGGACAAGAATATATATTGACCGGAAAATAATAACTTAACCGATATGAATAGAAACTTATCAAAACTGATTGTCGCTTGCGGAACTGCTTGTTTTATCGCATGCACGGCACCTCAAAAAGCAGAAACAGAAAAATGGAGTGAACGTATGGCACGCTCCGAAATGAAACGTTTTCCCGAACCCTGGATGATTGAGAAAGCCAAGAAACCACGTTGGGGATATACCCACGGTCTTGTGGTTAAGTCCATGCTCGAAGAATGTAAACATACGGGCGACAGCACCTACTATGATTATGCAAAAATCTATGCAGACAGCCTGATTGATGCCGACGGACGTATCAAAACCATGAAATATCTTTCATTCAACATTGATAATGTCAACGGTGGCAAGATTCTTTTTGACCTTTACGCACAGACAGGAGACGAACGTTACAAGATTGCCATGGATACCTTACGCAAGCAAATGGCGGAACAACCCCGTACAAGCGAAGGCGGATTCTGGCATAAACTGAGATACCCGCACCAAATGTGGCTGGACGGAATCTTTATGGCTTCTCCGTACTTGGTTCAATATGGCGCCACTTTTGATGAGCCGGGCTTATTTGATGAAGCCGTGAAGCAGATTCTTCTCATAAACCGAAAGACTTATGATCCTGCAACCGGACTGTATTATCACGGTTGGGACGAAAGCCGTGACCAAAAATGGGCAAATCCCGAAACGGGCTGCTCCCCTAACTTCTGGAGCCGCAGTATCGGATGGTACGGAGCCGCCACTGTCGATGTACTCGATTATCTTCCACAGGAAACTGCCGGACGCGACAGTGTGATGCAGATTCTTCAGGGACTGGCCAAGACACTGGTGAAATATCAAGATCCTCAATCGGGTACCTGGTATCAAGTGACCGACCAGGGAGCACGCGAAGGGAATTATCTGGAATCTTCGGCAACGGCACTATTTATCTATACACTTGCCAAAGCTATCAACAAAGGATATATTGGCAAAGAATATATTGAACCCACACAAAAAGCCTTCGAGGGTATGGTTAATACATTCACCCGCCTTGAAGAAGACGGCAGCTATACAATCACCAACTGCTGCGCAGTTGCCGGATTAGGCGGAGATTCTAAAAGATACCGTGACGGCTCATTCGAGTATTATATTCCAGTGAGCCGATTATCGAAAACGATCCGAAATCAGTAGGTTCGTTTATTTTGGCTGCTATTGAATACGAGAAAATGATAGAGAAAAAATAATATTCAGGCACGGATTACACGGATTACGCTGTTGCTATATGCAATCATATTTCTAAAAACCGTGAAATCCGTGTAATCCGTGCCTGAATACGAAATCATTAGTACAATAAACTAAAAACGATAAAATACAATGAGAAAGAAAACACAAAAGACGTATATCCCCTGGGACAATGGCAAGCTCGTCGTTTCCGAAGAGGGACGCTATCTGAAACACGAAAACGGTACTCCTTTCTTCTGGCTCGGAGAAACAGGATGGTTGCTTCCCGAACGGTTGAACCGTGACGAAGCCGAATATTATCTGGAACAGTGCAAACGTCGCGGATACAATGTAATATTCCATGATAGACGGATATAACTTCAAAAACATCAATCAGAAAGGTGTATATGGTTATTGGGATCATATGGATTATATCATCCGTACGGCTGCAAGAAAAGGTATGTACATCGGTATGGTTTGTATATGGGGAAGCCCTGTGAACCGTGGCGAAATGAATGTAGAACAGGCTAAGGCCTACGGCAAATTCCTCGCAGAACGATACAAGGACGACCCGAACATTATTTGGTTTATCGGCGGTGATATTCGCGGTGACGTGAAAACAGCCGAATGGGAAGCATTGGCGACCTCTATCAAGGCAATTGACAAAAATCACCTGATGACTTTCCACCCACGCGGCAGAACGACTTCGGCAACCTGGTTCAATGATGCCCCCTGGCTGGATTTCAACATGTTCCAAAGCGGACACCGTCGTTACGGACAACGTTTCGGTGACGGTGACTACCCTATCGAAGAAAATACGGAAGAGGACAACTGGCGCTTCGTTGAACGTAGTATGGCTATGAAACCGATGAAACCTGTGATTGACGGAGAGCCAATCTATGAAGAAATTCCTCATGGTCTGCATGACGAAAATGAATTGTTATGGAAAGATTATGATGTACGCCGTTATGCTTATTGGTCGGTCTTTGCAGGTTCTTTCGGACATACGTATGGACACAATTCCATCATGCAGTTTATCAAACCGGGTGTAGGTGGTGCCTATGGAGCAAAGAAACCCTGGTATGACGCTTTAAACGATCCCGGTTATAATCAAATGAAATATCTGAAAAATTTGATGCTTACTTTCCCATTCTTTGAACGCGTACCGGATCAGTCCATTATCGCAGGTCAGAACGGAGAACGTTACGACCGTGCCATCGCTACACGCGGTAATGATTATCTGATGGTATATAATTATACCGGACGTCCGATGGAAGTCGATTTCAGTAAAATCAGCGGTGCAAAGAAGAATGCCTGGTGGTACACAACGAAAGACGGCAAACTGGAATATATCGGTGAGTTTGATAATGGTGTGCACAAATTCCAACATGATAGCGGTTATTGCAGCGGCAACGATCATGTCCTGATTGTTGTAGACAGCAGTAAAGATTATCTAAATAAAGACTGGACGGAAATCAATGCTCATGAATAAAAGAATTTTTATATTATCTATATTATCTCTTCTGTTCTTTGCAGGTTCGCTACGTGCATCTATAGGCATAACTGACCTGCGAGTAGAGCAGCTAAAGAGCCCGATAGGTATCGATGTACGCCAGCCCCGACTGGGTTGGCGTATCGAATCGGATGAACAGAATGTGATGCAAACAGCGTATCACATTCTTGTTGCATCTTCTCCCGAGCTATTGGCGCAAGGGAAAGGAGATATCTGGGACTCGGGAAAAATAGAGTCCGACGCTTCCCAATGGATCACTTATCAGGGAAAGTCTCTAAAACGTAATGCTCCCTACTATTGGAAAGTGAAAGCATATACCAATAAAGGTGAAGCAGACTGGAGTGCTCCGGCTTCCTGGAGCATGGGATTACTCAACGAAGCAGACTGGCAAGGCCAGTGGATTGGTTTGGATCGTGCCGCACCCGGTGATAGTGAGACGCAATGGAGTCGCCTGGCAGCCCGTTATCTTCGCAAAGAATTTGCTTTAAGCAAAGAAGTGAAACGTGCAACGATACACATTGCCGGAATGGGACTTTACGAATTGTTTATCAACGGACAGCGTATCGGCAACCAGGTATTGGCGCCCGCTCCTACCGACTACCGGAAAACAATTCTGTATAATACCTACGATGTAACTTCTCAACTTCAGAAAGAAAACGCCATCGGAGTTACTTTAGGAAATGGCCGTTTCTATACGATGCGTCAGAATTACAAACCATATAAGATACCGACGTTCGGTTATCCCAAGCTTCGTCTGAATCTGATTGTCGAATATAAGGATGGTAGCAAAGAAACAATTTCTACAAACACTTCATGGAAATTGACTACCGAAGGCCCTATTCGCAGTAACAACGAATATGACGGTGAAGAATATGATGCCCGCAAGGAACTAGGAAACTGGACACAAAGCGAATATGATGACAAGAACTGGATGCCGGCACAACGGGTAAGTATTCCTTCGGGAACATTACGCGCCCAAATGATGCCGGGTATGAAAGTAACGGAAACATTGAAACCTGTTTCTATCAAAAAGCTTGGTGATAAATACATTCTGGACTTCGGCCAGAATATGGCAGGTTGGGTACGTTTCCGCATTAAAGGACAGACAGGTGACAGTATCCGTCTCCGCTTCGCGGAAACCTTGCAGGTTAATGGAGAACTCTTTACCAGAAATCTGCGTGACGCCCGTTCCACAGATGTATATATTGTAAACGGACAGGAAGATAAAGACGCTACCTGGGCACCCCGTTTCATTTATCATGGCTTCCGCTATGTAGAAGTCAGCAATTATCCTGACGCAAAGGCGGAAGACTTCGTTGCTGAAGTAGTAGAGGATGAAATGGAACATACGGGTTCTTTTAGTTGTTCCGATGAGACGCTTAACAAGATTGTCCGTAACGCATCTTGGGGAATCCGGAGTAATTATAAAGGCATGCCGGTAGATTGTCCGCAACGCAATGAACGTCAGCCCTGGCTAGGCGACCGTACTATGGGTTGTTGGGGAGAAAGTATGCTTTTCGATAATCACGCCATGTACACCAAGTGGGCACGTGACATCTGCGAAGCACAACGTGAGGATGGCTGTATTCCCGATGTAGCTCCGGCTTACTGGAACTATTACTCGGACAATGTGACCTGGCCTACTGCCTTACCTATGGCATGTTAGGATTACATTATTACCAAAGACAAATATGGTGACTGGTGTGTTCCGCCCGAGTCATTGGAACTCATTCACAGCAAAGACCCTTCCCGCAAAACAGACGGTTCACTTATCGCCACTGCTTATTATCTGAAAGTGTTGCAACTGATGCATCGTTTTGCAAGTTTACAAGGCCTGAAGGATGACGCAGAAGAATGGGAAGACTTGGAGCATCGCATGAAAGATGCGTTCAATGCCCGTTTCCTGCATATAAAAGAGGGAACTTCCCTTGTTCCGGGACATACATTATACCCGGACAGCATCTACTATGGCAATAATACGGTTACTGCAAACATTCTGCCGCTTGCTTTCGGTTTGGTTCCTAAAAATCACATCAAGGAAGTAGCCAAGAATGCCGTTACCTCTATTATTACAACCAACAAAGGACATATCAGCACCGGAGTAATCGGCGTACAATGGCTATTGCGCGAATTAAGCCGTCGCGGTCATGCCGATGTAGCTTACTTGCTTGCTACCAATAAAACATATCCTTCCTGGGGATACATGGTTGAAAAAGGTGCTACTACCATTTGGGAATTATGGAACGGTGATACGGCAAATCCTGAAATGAATAGTGGCAACCACGTGATGCTTTTAGGAGATTTATTACCCTGGTGTTTCAATAATCTCGCAGGTATCCGGGCAGACCGTTGGAAATCCGGTTATAAGCATATTGTCTTTCAGCCAGTTTTTGAAGTCCAGGAGCTAAGTAATGTAGACGCATCCTATATGAGCATCTACGGAAAGATAAGCAGCCGATGGAGCAAAACGCCCACGCATCTCGAATGGGACATCGAGCTTCCCGCCAATACAACGGGCGAAGTACATCTGCCGGATGGAAGAAAAGAGCGAATAGGCTCAGGAAAATATCATTTCAGTGTGGATATACCGACTAAGAATACAGCTATTCTAAGTGATGAGTTTCTATACGAAAAAGCTTCTTTCCCCGAATGCCATGGAGCTACTATCGTAGAAACGAAGAACGGCGATCTTGTTGCTTCATTCTTCGGTGGAACGAAAGAACGTAATCCCGACTGTTGTATATGGGTATGTCGCAAGCCGAAAGGCGCTAAAGAATGGACTGCTCCCCAACTTGCCGCTGACGGGATATTCTCACTCAAAGACCCGCAAGCTATCCTAGCGGGAATTGATTCTACTTGTACGCCTGTAAAAGACGCAAAAGGAAAACTGATTGCCCGCCGGAAAGCCTGTTGGAATCCGGTACTTTTTCAGATTCCCGGTGGCGATTTGATTCTGTTTTATAAAATAGGTCTGAAAGTAAGTGACTGGACAGGGTGGTTAGTTCGTTCACGTGACGGTGGAAAGACATGGAGCAAACGCGAACCTCTGCCGAAAGGTTTTCTAGGGCCTATCAAGAATAAACCGGAATATATCAACGGACGTATAATACGGACGTATAATCTGCCCTTCCAGTACGGAAGGCAGTAATGGCTGGCGTGTTCACTTTGAGATTTCAGACGATAAGGGCAAAACCTGGAAGATGGTAGACCCGTTGGATGCAGAATTATCCGTACCTACTCAAAACCGTAAAAAAGGGGGGATAAACGTAGATGACCAGGAAGGTGGAGAAGCAATCAAAGGAGAAGGCGTAAAACCGATTTATGCCATACAACCCAGTATTCTGAAACATAAGGACGGAAGACTACAAGTGCTTTGCCGTACACGCAACGCACAGATAGCGACTGCCTGGAGTAGCGATAACGGAGATACATGGAGCAAGGTTACGTTACTAGATGTTCCGAATAATAATTCAGGAACGGATGCCGTGACTATGAAAGATGGCAGGCATGTGCTTATCTATAACAACTTTTCAACGCTACCCGGAACTCCCAAAGGGCCTCGCACTCCGCTCTGCATAGCAGTATCAGAGGATGGAATCAGTTGGAAGCCTGTTCTCACATTGGAAGATAGCCCGATCAGCCAATACTCATATCCTAGCATTATCCAAGGCAAGGACGAAAAACTACATGCTGTTTATACCTGGCGTCGCCAACGAATCAAATATGCAGAAATAAATCCAAAGAACGAGCATATATCCTTTTTATATTTTACATTTGCCAATAAATAGATAATAACAATGGCAGATAATTATTTAGAAAGACAAAGGGAACAATACGAAGCTAGAAAAGCTGCTTGGAAACAGGCGCAAAAGTATGGCAAAAAGAAATCTGCAACAACTCACACGGTCAAATCGGAACAGGCAGTTGAAAACGAGCCAAAAGCAGAGAATCTGAAAAGAAAAGTGTTCGTTACCGGTGGTGCGAAAGGTATAGGTAAAGCAATAGTAGAAGCTTTCTGTCAGGCTGGAAATCAAGTCTCCTTTTGCGATATAAACGAAGTAGCAGGCCGACAGACTGCTAAAGAAACCGGAGCTATATTCTATCAGGTAGATGCCAGTGATAAAGATGCGCTTGAGAACTGTATGCAGCAGATTCTGAAAGATTGGGGAGACATTGACATTATCATCAACAATGTAGGAATCAGCAAGTTCTCTCCTATCACAGAGACAAGTGTAGAGGATTTCGATAAGATTCTGTCCGTGAATCTGCGTCCTGCATTTATCACCTCACGATTGCTTGCCATTCATCGTAAAGCACAATCCTCTCCCAACCCATATGGAAGAATTATCAATATCTGCTCTACACGCTATCTGATGAGCGAGCCGGGAAGTGAAGGTTATGCTGCTTCCAAGGGTGGAATCTATTCGTTAACCCATGCTTTGGCCTTATCACTTTCCGAATATAACATTACAGTTAATTCCATCGCACCGGGATGGATACAAAATCATGATTACGACCAGCTCCGCCCGGAAGATCATTCACAACATCCTTCCCGACGAGTGGGAAAACCGGAAGATATTGCCCGTATGTGTTTATTCCTCTGTCAGGAAGAGAATGACTTTATCAATGGAGAAAACATGACCATTGACGGTGGAATGACTAAAAAGATGATTTATGTTGAGTAAAGTCCTGTAATGCCTGTCGGGCGACTTCAACTCCTGTTTCCACAATAGCGGCCGCATGATGGAATTCCATCATATCATAAGCATTGCCGGACATTTGAATTAACAGGTCGGGCTGACAATGGTCTACCTGATAACGGGTGATTTGCTGCATCATCATCCTTGAAGATTCCGTCAACAGATTGTATGGACTCATCTTCTTTTTCTTGCCGCAATCGACCGGAGCATTCACATCAACTGCTATCAGAATATCCCCTTCCGTGCGCTGCACATGGCTTAACGGGAGAGGATTCAAAATACCACCATCAATTAAAACCATACCGTCTTTTCGTAAAGGACGGAAAAGCATGGGTATGGATATAGAAGCGCGAATCGCTTCATGCAGACTTCCCCGGTCGAACCGTACTTCCTGGTCACGGACAATATCCGTAGCCATTGCCACATAAGGAATCGGCAAATCCTCAATATTCATATCGGGGATAATCTGCTTTAATTCTTTGATAAAGCGGTCACCTTTCACCAGTCCGTCCCTGCTCAATGTGAGGTCTGCCAATTCCCACATCTTACGTTTATCCCAATGGTATAGCCACTCTTTGCACTCTTCCATTTTTCCCGAAGCGTACACACGCTCCCACCATTGCTCCCATAGAGCTTCCTGAAATAGAGGTTATCTCAAAATCATGGCGTAGTAATTCTTCAATTACTCCAATATGTGCTATTCCACGTGCTCCACCCATAGAAAGCACCAATGCTACTTTTTGCTTGCTCATATAATATACTATTCTGTTAGTCGTTTACAAGATAACACATTTTTCTCGAAAAAGATGTTTAATTCCGATTTATAATCGGATTGACTGATTGAAAACCGATAATAGAAGAAAGGCAGTAAACCACTGAAAAAGTGGTTTACTGCCTTTCCTTTATAGTCTTTTATTCGGATTCGGATAAAGTGATTCTACTTCTTTCCTTGAGCTTTCTTTTCTGCGTTTCGCTTGTTTACATAGTCCTTAAACATCTGACGCCAGTTGCGGCCATGTTCATTAAAGTACTGTTCGCACTTGGTTTTATAGATTTCAAAGATAGCAGAAATCTGCTTCATATTCTTATAGTCAATAGCCTGTTCACGCGCCAGTTTCAATTGTTCCAGAACAAACGCAGTTTCTTCTTCTGTCATATTGGGGACAATAGCCTGATATCCTTTCAATGTAAATGCTACCTTACCGACTGTATATTTATCAAGTATTTGCTCTACTTGTTCTTCCGTCAACACTCTGCTCAAGCCTTTCATCAGTCTTTCATGTACTTCTTTCGGCATGGCAGAATCGGCTATCATTTCGCGGTCGAGTTTGCTTAATGGTTTGCCTGTCAATGGATTGATACCGGCAGGAATTGTTGTATAGGGATGGTCGTTGTGCCAATCACGTACCTGACGCAAATGATTATAAATAGTTGTTACGGCAAATCCGGCTTTCTTATCATCATTCAAATTCAGTGAAGCTACCCAGTCCATCGCTTTTTTCTCAAGAGAAGCATCCGATTTCAGTTTGGCAAACACTTTCTTATCAGCAGTAAGCCGCTACCTTATCAAATGAACGGATGGCACCTTCAGGAAGTAATTCACCGTTTTCTCCGAAGCTGTACATGGCAGATTCCGGTTCAATGGTAACCTTGCTTTCATCCAACATCTTCTTATTCAAATTGAATACGTCCGCGAAAAAGTCATAGACTGCATTTCTCTTATTAGGGCCAAAATCATGCTTCTCTTTCGGGAGATGTACATTGGTTACTTTATCTTTTGCGTTATAAAACCCGTATATTCGCTGCAAATAAGGAAATTCCAAATCAGGAACACTTGCTGTCCAGTCTCCGCCGTCAGAAACAATCAATTGCGGACGGGGGGCAAAAATAGCTGCCAATTCTGCGTTACAAGTCCCGCCCGCAGAAAGTTGAATCGGCATTCCGCTTTCACAAAGGCATCCACCGTCGAAATGGGAAGCCAGACTTACAACCGGTGCGGAAGCCGTAAAACGGTCATCCAGCACGCTTAATAAAACAGTATGTGTGCCACCACCTGAGCCACCGTTCGCTCCGATACGGTTAGTATCAATATCTTTGCGGGAAGTAAGCATGTAGTCAAGAATCAGCAAACCGTTCATTGCCTGGATAGTGTGCGCCGCACTGCTACGATGTGCCGCACTTCCCACTTGCAGAATAGACTCACCCCATCCGAACAAATCATAATCTACACAAATAGCTCCCATACGGGCAAGTGTACCCATACGCTGCTGTTGGTCTTTACGATAGCGACCGCCACCGAAATGTCCGTTCGGACAGATAATCAGTGCATGCTTTCCTTTTGACTGGGGAGTATAGATGGAACCGCAGACATATAACCCAGGAAGTGTTTCAAGCGCAAAATTCTGTACAGTATAGCCGTCAAACTTACGTATCTTTGAAAGAATTGGCTTTGATTTCACACATTGAGCCAGTAAAGCATCCATCCCTAAACGTTGGCGGACTTCCTTTTTTAGAGAATCGGCACGAAGCTGAAAAGCTTGTTTGTCCGCATATAGCGTATTAAGATAAGCTAGCATCTTTTCCCCATCCGCATCTGTACGGCGTGGATACTCATATGCTTTTAACTTATACATATTCCCTTTCTGCTTGACAAACTTATAGTCAAAAGGTGCCAGTACGTTTGTCAGCGACTCTTCCACCGAATAAGGGCGGATACGGAAATCAGCATAGGACAACACCTTGCCTACCGTATCAATATCATACTTTAACCGTACTCCAAAACGGTTCTGAATATCTGACAGGACTTCATTCAAGGGACGGGCAAATTCCGTCTCATATGTTTGTGTTTGCGCTTCTGCCGAAAGGGATGCGGCAAGAAGCATTGTGAAAAGGATTCGTTTCATTTTCTGATTAGTTTAATTTCTATCTATATTATAATTTGATTTCCTCTCCATTGACGATTACATCATCCATGGTGATACGTTCACAATCTTCAAAGATACACTTCTGCTTACCTCCCAGGATATGGATGTCGCGCAATACGATATCAGAGATAGGAGCTTCTTCCAATCCTACGATTTTGATGGGAGTCTTTACGTCTGTCACAGTCATTCCGCTAATATGTACATTGCGGAATACCGGGGTACGTTCGCTCTTTGGTTCTGCCGGCATCTTGCTGTATTTCAGATTCAGCACGACCGCTTCCTGCTTGATATTACTCATCACAATATTGCTGACACGAATATCTTCAACTACACCGCCCCTTCCACGGGTTGACTTGATACGTATTCCACGATCTGTTCCGTCGAACACACAGTTGGAGATAGTGACTTTACGCACACTTCCGCTCATCTCGCTACCTATCACAACGCCACCGTGTCCGGAAAGCATTGTACAGTTCGTTATAGTGATATTCTCACAAGGTACTCCCAAACGGCGGGCTTGCGCATCCCTTCCTGATTTAATGGTTATACAATCATCGCCGACTGAAATATGGCAATCACTGATATGTACATTACGGCATGATTCGGGATTGATACCGTCCGTGTTGGGCGAAGGAACATTATTTATCGTAATACCTTTTATAGTCACATTTTCACAAAACTCCGGATTCACCGTCCAGAAAGGAGAATTGATGATTTTCACTCCTTCAATCTTTACTTTCTTACAACGAACCGGCTGTATAAAAGGTGGACGAAAAAAACGCCGTTGCAATGTATTCACATAATCCTTGTTTGTTTCGGCATAAATCGCTGTCGTATCGTTTTCGGCATCCCACATCGGCTGATATTTATTGATATCACGCATGCCATTATCTTTCAGGTCAATCATGACACGGAAAAACTCCGTCCACCATTTCTTGCCTTGTCCGTCCAATGTTCCCTCTCCTTTGATTGTTATATTCTCAGCATCTACCGCATAAATCAACGGTTGGAAACTTTTCATCATCACTCCTTCGTGACGGACTTCTACAAAAGGAAGATAATCATCAAAGTTGTCGGAAAAGAGTAAAGTTGCTCCGGCTTCCAGTTCCAGTGTGATATTGCTTTTCAGGTGGATACTTCCCGTCAGGTAAATTCCGGCAGGAAAGAAAAGCGTACCGCCACCACCACGATTGAGACGGTCGATTGTGGTGTTGATTAACTTTGTATTAAGGGTCTTGCCATTTGCTTTTGCACCGGCTTTCAACATGTCCACGCGTTCAGCACGAAGAACGGTTGCAGCACAGAAGCAAAGAAAAGAAATAAGAGTTATTCGTAAATTCATGGTCAATATTATTAAAAAAAGATTTCTTCGTTACTTTCTAAAAAATCATGCTGATAGATTTATTTTTTCTTCCCAATGTTTTTATAAATCATTGCAATGATTTTTTCAAAGATGCAGCATGATTTTTTAAGGCATGCTATATATATTTTTCAATCATGTTGCATGTTCTACAGAAGCAACACATTGTTTTTTATGCTACAAATATCTTATGCAAAGATTTCCTTATTCCGTACATACAAACTTGTACGTTCCACTTTGCACTTCCTTAGGTTCTTTCCCACCCGGAAGATAAACAACAGCAGTTGTGTTGACCGGAACGGATACATTCAAAGTGAAAGTACCGTCCTGACGAGCCCAATCCACAACAATTGTACCATATAAGGTTTCATAGGATGATTTGACAAACTTCAAATCTCCCACAGGTTGCGGAGCAATAATAAATTTCTGATAACCTTGCTTTGATTTATTTTGTTGATTCTCCAATGTAGACGCGGCATAAGGACGGATGCCGACCAAGGAATTGAAGAACCATTCGTCAATCTGTCCCATCATAAAGTGATTCCAGGAAGAGCCTTGACGTGGATCCCATTGCTCAGTCAAGGTTGTTGCGCCAAATTTCAGTTGGAATCCATAACCGGGCGCTTCTTCATGGTTGAACATTTTATATATCAATTCATGCTGATCGTTACGGGCTAACGTCTGAATCAGATAACGATTACCTACATCTCCGGTAGTCAAGCGATTGCCATGTGCTTCCACATCTTTAATCAGATTCATAAACACTTTCTTATCCTGCGTCATATGAAGGAACAAGGGAAGTGCGTTACTGCACTGGCTTCCTGTACCATACTGTGCCGTATCATTGTTCAGGAAACGCTTGTCAAAAGCAATCCTGATATCATCTGCCAAAGAGCTGTAATAACGAATATCATAATCATTACCTACCATCTTTGCAGCTTCTATCAAATACATGACAGTCATATAATAATGTGCGGTAGCTACCAGTGGCACAGGTGTATTGCGTGAGAATCCGGCACGGAAATCCCCATAATCATACCAGTCGCCCAGTCCGAAAGAGAGGATATTATTATCCGCACGTGTCTTCAGGTAATCGACATAACGGCGCATATTCGAATAATACTTCCTTATCAACGAATCATCTCCATACGTTTCATAATACATAAACGGGAAAATGACCAATGAACCACCCCATTCGGGAGATTCGGCAAAGGCATCCATTCCCGGCCCTTCAAAAACCACGTATTCCGGAGCTGTGGTCGGCATTGCTCCATTGGAGTGTTGCGCATCCGCCATATTCTGCATAATCTGTGGGGCGTAGGCTGTCAAATCATAATTGTATAGCAGTCCCGGCCCGTTCAGATGTACCTGTTCCAACCATCCCAGTTTTTCCCGATGAGGGCAATCCGTAAATACTGATTGCATATTGCTACGGACAGCTTTCTCTATCAGACGATGAGCAGCATTAAATATCGGGTTAGATGATTCAAACGTAGAAACTTTCTTTGCCGAATTATAAACAAAACAAGATTGGATATTCTTCAATACGGGTAACTTCTGCGGGTTCTTTTGTCCTTTCAATACAGCGCCTTCCACTTGAATATATCTGAAACCATAATAGGAGAAACGAGGATGCCAAGTTTCATCACCTTCCCCTTTCAACGTATATTCATAATAATGCTGACGCCCTGTCTGACGCTGGTTACAAGCACCTTCATCCGTCAATGCTTCGGCAACCAGTAAAGTAACTTTCTGCCCACGTTTTCCACGTACCGTTATTTCCGGGAAACCGGCTAAGTTCTGTCCCATATCCAAAACAAAGGCGGACGGGTCTACTGTTCTTTTTGTCGATTTAGACAACGCAGCCGTTATTTGTTCCGTATTCAGTTTGGTTACCTTTTGGATATCGTACCGTTCCATGATCTTCACAGGTGGCGCCATCTGTGGACGGAGTACTCCTTTAGGTGCTTCCTGCATTACTACCGGACGCCAGTGGCTATCATCAAATCCTGCCTGATTCCATCCTTTCTGTTCGCGACGGGCATCATAATCTTCACCACCGTAAATACAGTTGAACGTTACCGGACTCAAATCATATTTCCACTCATTATCAGAACGGACGATTGTACGTGTTCCATCCTCATAATTGATTACCAGTTCAAATAAAAGTGTGGGGGGACCGAAGCTTATCTGCAACTTGCGATAACGTCCTCCCTGCACATTATAGAATCCATTCCCCAATAAGATTCCAACGGCATTCTCACCATACCGCAATTGTTCTGTTACATCATATGTGTTATAATAAACACTTTTATCATAATCACTCCAAAGCGGAGCGAATTCACTATTACCGACTTTCTTTCCATTCAAAGAGAATTCATAGAATCCCAAACCACAAACGTATGCAGTCGCTTCGACTATTTTCTTGCAGGGCTTATTGCCGGAGTCATTCCGATACTTATTCCGAGACTTCCGAATCTTTGTATTCTCTGCATCATCCAGCAAAAACGTTCTTCGTAAATAAATGCTTTTCTTCGCCAAAGTGTCCACTGCTTCCCAAGCTGCCTTCACTTCCGGCTTTTTCAGTTCGCTGCCGTGGAATTTACGTCCTTCCGGAAGGTGTGCATTCTGACGGGTGATAGCTCCAATCCATTTTCCGTCGGAAAGTCTTGAGGGGGCAGAACGGAACTTCGCTTCATGACTCCATTCGGAAGGAGTACCCGTTTCGTCCCACACACGGACACGCCAAATATAATTGAACGGATTGCCAGAACTTATATTCGCTCCGTCTGTTGGAACCAACTGGCTTTGTGAAGAATCGACTTTGCCGCTATTCCAGATTTGATGTCCTGTGAAAGCTTCCCGAATATCAATCTCGTAGGCAGATTGTCGTGTCCCATTTTCCGGTGACTCCATCACCCATCCCAAACGGGGTGAACCTTCAACCACTACCAATCCTTCCTGCATTTCACAAGTAAGACGGGTGATCGTTATATTCTTTGCCTGCAAAATACAGGGTAGACAAAGAAAAAGAAGAAGATATTGTTTTAAAGCCATTATTCGTTTTCCTTTTTTTATTAGACAGAAGAACAAAAGAACAGATATTCAGTAATCAATAAATAGTTATAAAAACTTTTGTTCTTCTGTTCTTCTGTCAGAAATATATGATTTGTGTTTACTTTAAAGCATTCTCACAAACGACTTTTGTCAATGTATCCGCATGTCCCACTTCTTTGCCATCGACAAAGATGCGTAATCCCTTTCCACAATGATAGCGATCACCATTTTTATCCCAAAGAATGATCAGATTATGTCCATGATACAATACATTATCCAAACAGAACCAATCCCATTTATCTGCAGGAATCAACGGATTCACCTCTATCGTATTATCCAAACGCGGACGCAGCCCGATCAATCCTGTAATTATCAGGTCGTTGAAAGTGGAATGGTTATAATAACGGCTACGTTCCTGATCTCCTTTCAGCCAATAACCGGTCACCTCATCCAAATATTCACCAATATAGGGACGACCACGATGATACTGTGATTCCACATACAATTCCATCTGACGGAAATATACACTGTCAGACAATACAGTCTGCGGATAATTATTCATAAAGTTAGCCATTGCTGTCAATGTCTGTG
>ERZ791659.1086-NODE-1086-length-15695-cov-2.18274_pt1 | contig 15695 bp, 12 predicted proteins | sample MGYA00510053_ERZ791659 | MGnify/ENA primary metagenome ERZ791659 (study PRJEB30046, sample SAMN00715192) | human gut metagenome | study: EMG produced TPA metagenomics assembly of the A metagenome-wide association study of gut microbiota in type 2... | reverse complement strand
TGTCAATACAGAGGAACAGAGGAGGACGTTTTGGAGAAAAACGAGATGATACGTTTCCGTTATAAAGCAATGCACGATAGAATTACAAAATTTGATTTTGATTAAACCGAAGGAGGCTGTCTTGAATTTTTGAGGCAGCCTTTTTCAAAAAGAGGTAACAGCCATGGGGAAAAAGAAAAAAGACACGATGGAGCTTCGGTTTTACGAGGTGCCACAAAATGAATATGTTCTTGCACTTTTAGGAGACAGCTGGATCCGTGACTATGGTCATGATGAGAGTAATCTTCATTTTCATAATCTCATGGAGATCGGTTATTGCAAACATGGCACAGGGGAATTGATCTTAAACGAGGAGTCAAAGCCTTACGAACCGGCGATGGTCAGCATTATCCCACAGAATTACCCACATGTGACCATCAGTGATTCGGACAGCGGGCCAAGCTTCTGGGAGTATCTGTTTTTTGATCCGATGGTCATGATCCAGGAATTGTATCCAGATAATCCGGTCATACAGAAAAAGATTCTGCAGATGGTCAACCAGAAAGCATTATTTTTTCATGAGTGGGAAAATCCGGGGGTTTCCGTGCTGGTCAAAATGATCATGGATGAGATGCGGCAGAAGAAAAAACGTTTTCATGAATGTGTCCGGGGACTTATGATTGCACTGTTTGCAGAACTTTTACGAATGTGCGAAAATGATATTGCGGAGGATGAGATCCGGAAAAAGACAGGTGTTTCACAGATCACACCGGCATTGGAATATGTCAGAAATGAATATGCGAACAATATCCGGGTGGAGGAGTTAGCGAAGGCGAGCCACATGAGCGAGACACATTTCCGCAGGGTGTTCGAGTCCTACATGAATATGTCTCCGATGGATTACATCAATCTGATGCGGGTACAGAAAGCCTGTGACATTATGAAAAAGACGAATGACTCCATGGATGTTGTTGCACAGAAGGTTGGATTTACCACGACTTCCACGTTCAACCGGAATTTCAAAAAATATTTAAATACATCGCCGTATCAGTGGAAAATCAGCCCGGAAAATTACGAGCGGAAGCTGTTGAATTATAATATTTCTGCGTTGAAAGGCTGGTAAGGTATAAGGGAGACATTTCTATGGAATTTGATGTGAAAAAAATTCATGATCCAAAGTTTTTCAAAGAAAACTGCATGGCGGCACATTCCGACCATGTTACATATAAAAATGAAGCGGAGGCAATGGAACAAAACAGTAGTTTCAGACTTTCCTTAGATGGAATCTGGAAGTTTCATTATGCAAAAAATGATGCACAGACGATTCTGGGTTTTGAGGCGGAGAACTACAATTGCAGACCGTGGGATGACATCCGTGTGCCGGCGCATATCCAGATGGAGGGGTACGATATTCCACAGTATGCCAATATCCAGTATCCGTGGGATGGAAGAGAGGATGTGTGGCGTGACGCGGTACCGACAGACTTTAACCCGGTGGCAAGTTATGTGAAATATTTCACATTGCCGGAAGGATTTATAAAAAATGGACTTTACATCTCGTTTCAGGGTGTGGAGAGCGGTTTTGCATTGTGGCTTAATGGAAGTTATGTCGGTTACAGTGAGGACAGCTTTACACCGTCGGAGTTTGATCTGACACCATATGTGAAAGTGGGCGAGAACAAACTGGCGGTGAAGGTGTTCAAATGGACCTCATCAAGCTGGTGTGAGGATCAGGATTTCTATCGATTCTCCGGTATTTTCCGCTCGGTTTATTTATATACCATGCCGAAGGTGCATGTGTATGACCTGAAAGTGCAGCCGCTTGTTGAGGAATCGTTGGAGAATGCGAAGCTAGTGCTTGATATGGAGATTTGTGGAAAAGTAGAAACTGTTGAAAAATCCGCAGATGATGCCAAAATACAGAATGTATCTGCCAAAATCACGCTCACAGGAAGCAGGGATGATTCAAAAGAGGGAGCTGCCGGAAGTGTTTCAGAAAACACAATTTTTTCCGAGACAATCAGCTTTCAGCCCAATAATACTTCAGATACGATCCGTTTCACAGATACAGGTGCAGCGACAGTTCACTTTGAACAGCAAGTGAGCCATCCAGCGCTCTGGAGTGCTGAACATCCGGATCTTTATACGCTTACGGTCGAGCTTTTTGATGAGAGTGGAAACAGCGTTGAATTTATTTCACAGAACATCGGATTCCGCCGTTTTGAGATGAAAGATGGCATCATGACTTTAAACGGAAAACGCATTGTCTTTAAGGGCGTGAACCGCCATGAATTCAGTTCGAAAACAGGGCGTGCCGTTTCAAAAGAAGAGGTTTTGCAGGATATTATCACGATGAAGCAGAACAATATCAATGCGATCCGCACCTGTCATTACCCGGATGCCTCCGGCATCTATGAGCTGTGCGACCGGTATGGACTTTACATGATCGCGGAGAACAATCTGGAATCCCACGGTTCGTGGGATGCGGCAAGTCACGGACTTGTGCCGAAGGATACCATCGTTCCGGGCGATAATATGGACTGGGAGCCGATGATGTTAGACCGCGTGAACTCCTGCTATCAGAGGGATAAAAACCATCCGGCGATCCTGATCTGGTCGGTGGGGAATGAATCCTACGGCGGAAAAGTCATTTTTGACATGTCCGAAAAATTCCGTGCAGTAGATCCGCACCGTCTTGTACATTATGAGGGAATTTTCAATGACCGCAGATATGAAGGCACGAGCGACATGGAAAGCCAGATGTACACCAGCGTGGAAAATATTAAGAAGTTTTTGGCAGAGCATAAGGAAAAACCTTTTATCTGCTGTGAGTACACCCATGCGATGGGAAATTCCTGCGGGGCAATGCACAAATACACAGACCTTACCGATACCGAACCAAGATATCAGGGTGGTTTTATCTGGGATTATATCGACCAGTCTATTTTGAAAAAAGACCGCTATGGACAGGAATTTCAGGCATACGGTGGAGACTGCGGCGAGCGTCCGACCGACTACAATTTCAGTGGAAATGGGATCTGCTATGGCGGTGAACGTGATGCTTCCCCGAAAATGCAGGAAGTGAAATTCAACTATCAGAATATCAGTGTTGCATTTGAGGAAGAAGGAAAATTTACCGTTATCAATAAGAATTTATTTGCGGATACAGGCGAATACCAGTGTGTTGCAATTTTACAGAAAAACGGAATTGTTGTAAAAAAACAGAAAATAGATACAAACGTTGCACCGCTTTCTTCCGGCACTTACGAAATCCCATTTGTAATCCCGGAGGGTGCGGAGTACGCAGTGACAATTTCTTTTACATTAAAAGAGAATATGCTCTGGGCGAAAGCCGGACATGAAGTTGCTTTTGGTCAGAAGGTTTATAAAAAAGAAGCACCGTTTGCCGTACCGGAAAAACCATTAAAGGTAGTCCGCGGAAAAGTCAATATTGGTGTGAAAGGAGATGATTTTGACTGCCTGTTTTCCCTGTTGAACGGCGGTCTGGTTTCCTACCGCTATGCGGGAAAAGAGATGATCGGAAAAATTCCGCCGCCGAACTTCTGGAGAGCGCCGGTGGACAATGACAACGGCAGCATGGCACCGGGACGTTATGCACAGTGGAAGATCGCCAGCATGTACATCAGTCACAGAAATGGCGGCATGTTCGACAATGTGCCGACAACCGTGGAGGAGACAGAGCACAGTGTGACCATCACATACACCTATTATATGCCGACCACTCCGGCATCAAAATGCCAGGCCGCATATACCGTATATGGTGACGGAACCGTTGAGACAAAACTTACCTATGATCCGGTGGAAGGACTGCCGGATATGCCGGAATTTGGCATGATGTTTAAATTAAACGCCGATTATGACAATGTTGAGTGGTATGGTTATGGTCCGGAGGAAACTTATGCAGACCGCAGACATGGGGCAAAACTTGGCATTTACAAAAATAAGGCAGCAGACAATATGGCAAAATACTTAGTTCCGCAGGAGTGCGGCAATAAAGTCGGTGTGCGATATGCAAAAGTGACCGACGACAGAGGAAGAGGGCTGTTATTCTCCGGGGACGAGCTGAGTTTCTCTGCACTTCCATATACGCCGCATGAACTGGAAAATGCAGCACATCCGTATGAACTGCCACAGGTACATTATACTGTCGTGCGTGTCGCGCTGGCGCAGATGGGTGTCGGCGGTGACGACAGCTGGGGTGCATGGGTACACCCGGAATACCATATCGATGTGACAAAACCACTGGAATTTACGTTCCGTTTTAAAGGAATTTAGGTATAATTCGAAACTCAAATTAAGGTTGAGAGGATTGCGAAGAATTAACAAAATTTTCGAAGACACGTTTTCACTATGTGTCGCTCGCAGCGGTACTAAGAAGCCAGTCACAACATACTGTTGTTCCTGCCTTCTAAGTACCGGCGGCTCCCCAATGTCTTCTCAAGCTTTTGTCAATTTTTCACAATTCAATTCACGTTTTCTATGAGTTTCGAAATACCTATGAAATATAAAAGAAAAACAGGAGGAACAGGAAAATGAAATTTGTAAAAGGAATGGATTTATCCACTTTATTGGAATTAGAAAAATGTGGTACGCATTATTATGTGGACGGAATGGAAATGGATATTTTAGACATTATGAAAAAATATGATGTCGATACGATCCGCATCCGTCTCTGGAACGATCCGTGGTCTGAGAGCGGAGAATCCTATGGCGCAGGAGAAAATGATCTTAAAACAACACTTGCAATTGCAAAGAAAGTGACAGACGCAGGACTGGGTGTTTTACTGAATTTCCATTACAGTGATTTCTGGGCTGATCCGGGCAAACAGATCAAACCAAAAGCATGGAAAGACTACAGCGTGGAACAGTTAGAGCAGGCGGTGTATGATTTTACTGTAGATACTATGAAAGTATTTAAGGAGAATGGCATCAATACCACGATGGTGCAGGTTGGAAACGAGCTTTCCAATGGCCTGTTATGGCCGGAGGGAAAAGTGCCGAATTATGATAACATTGCAAAATTTGTCAATGCAGGAATCCGCGGTGTCCGCGCTGTGGACAAAGATGTGCCGGTCATGCTTCATCTTGACAATGGCGGTAACAATGCTCTTTACCGTGAATGGTTTGACGAGTTTACAAAGCGCGGTGAGGATTTCCAGATTATCGGTTTATCCTACTATCCGTTCTGGCATGGCACATTAGATATGCTCACAGACAATATGAACGATATCGCAGAGCGTTATGGCAAAGACCTGATCGTAGCGGAGGTTTCCATGGGGTATACGATGGAAGATTATAAGGATTACGAAAAGCTCTCTGACGAAGAACGCAAAGGCTATGCAACGAAACAGGAACTGGTAGAAAAAATCGAATACCCGATGACGGTTCAGGGACAGTATGATTTTATGGAAGATTTCTTAAACCGTATCAGTCACATTAAAGGAAACAGGGGAAAAGGCTTTTTCTATTGGGAGCCTGCATGGATCCCGGTTCCGGGTTCCGGCTGGGCAACGGAAGCATCCTTAAAATATATGAACGATAAAGGACCTTGCGGAAATGAATGGGCAAATCAGGCACTCTTTGATTATCAGGGAAATGCACTGCCGACCTGGAATCTGATCCGCGATTTTAAACCGGAAGAATAAAAAACTGCCACACTGGGAAAAGAAAATCCCAGTGTGTTTTTTTGGTGTAAATTTCCATTCAGACAAAATTAAGAATTTCATAAACTTTTGTATCTTGCTTTTCCATAAGGACTTCTATATTCTGAAATTATAGAAAAATCGTCCGCAGAAAGCGGCATTTTATGGGAGGAACGCATATGAACCGAAGTTTATGGAGAAAGGCGGTGGCACTGACACTTACAGCCGCAATGACAGCAGGGCTCACTGCCTGTGGCGGTGGCGGTAACAGCACATCCGCAGACGGAAATAAGAGATATTTCAAAGCAGATTATCTGAGTGATCTGCCGGATAGTTTTAATGATACGACAAGTGATATACAGTTTAAGGGAGATGTGATGTATTACACTTCCAGCAATGAGGACTACACAAAATCAGGACTGTATTCCTATAATCTGATAACCGGAGAAAATGCACAGCTTTATGAGCAGGCGCAGAGTGACGGCAGCGGAAACAGCAGCTGGGTGTCAGGATATACCGTGGCAGACAGCGGAGAGGTTTATCTGTTTGTGACGAAGAATCAGATGGATGAGTCGAGTGTCACCGAGGATTATTCTGACGCAACACTGGATGATGTGTTAAGTTATATGGCAGACCAGTGGGGATACAACACCGAGGATGCAGAAAAGGACTGGAATGATTATTATGCAAAAGATTATACGGATGAGGACGGCAATGTGAACTATGGCAGATTTCTGCTGGCACAGAATGCGAGATTCATTCAGACTTCTTCCATTCTTAAAGTGGACACATCCGGAAATATTGCGTTTGAACAGGACATGGATCTCGGAGCAAATGCAGAGAATGTAAGCTGTAACGGGATAGCAGTGGATAAGGAGGGAAACCTTTATCTTGCCCTGAATACCTGGTCCAATAATGACAGTGGCAACAGCGTCAGCTCAGATGAATATTTTACACTCGTAATAGGAGAGGACGGCAGCCAGAAGGGCAGGATCCCATCGGATGGATATACATCCAGACTGGTCGGGCTTGCGGACGGAACGGTTGCCTCCATCGGATATGGGGATGCCGGATGTGAGCTGCGGCCGTTAGATGTCGGCGCAATGAAAGAACAGACAGACAAGGCAATTGAAGTCCCTTCCGATACAGTCTCTGTGTTAGATGAGAAGAATCTGCTGGTCACAGAGGGCAGCAGTGTTTATAAGTACAATCTGGATACGAAGGAAAAAGAGGAATTTTTCAGCTGGATGGACTGTAATATTTCCAGCTCCAGCGTGAGCAGCTACGGAGTCCTGTCCGATGGAAGAATCGCAGCTTATCTTCAGAACTGGAACTCCAACGGAAACCAGACGGAGATCGCACTGATCAAAGAAGTGGATGCCAGTGAAGTGGCAGATACCGTAAATCTCACACTCGCCTGCATGTGGACAGGTTCAGACATGGAGGAGAAGGTGATCGCATTTAACAAGAGTCAGGATAAGTATCATATCACAATGAAGTCTTATGGAGACGGCGCAGAGGAGTACGAGGATGCAGTGAACAGCTTCAACACGGCAGTGACATCGGATTCCAACATTGATCTGGTGCTTTTTAACGATTATTCCCAGGCGATCAATTTTGCATCCAAAGGATTAAATGTGGATCTGTATGGACTGCTGGACAAAGACACGGAACTTTCGAGAGATGATTTCCTTCCAAATGTACTCACTGCATGCGAGTATGATGGAAAACTGGCGATCCTGCCGCAGACCTTTACGTTACAGACGGTGATCGGAAAAGCGGATGATGTTGGAACGACACCGGGATGGACCGTGTCGGATATGAAGGCGCTGCTCGCATCCAAACCGGAAGGAACACAGCTTTTCTGGGGTATGGACCGGACGTCTGCATTGACAGCACTGATGAGTCTCGGCTATAATGATTTTATCAACTGGGAGGATGCAAGCTGTAATTTTGACAGTCAGGAATTTATAGATGTACTGGATTTTGCAAATATGTTCCCGGAAGAGTTTGAATATAGAGATGATATGGAAGACAGCACTGTTCTGATGAGTCAGGGAAAACAGCTTTTAGATACTTATTATCTCAGTGATTTTGAGCAGGTACAGATGTACCGTGCGATTTTTGGAGGCCCGACAACATTTATCGGTTATCCGACCAGCGAGGGAAACGGAGCAATGCTGAGTCTGAACAATATTATAGGAATTTCCAATAACTGTAAGGATGTCGATGGTGCATGGCAGTTTTTAAGGACATTTTATCTGCCAAAGAAGAGCAGCGACGGCGACAGTGATTACACTTATGGATTTTCCATTAGAAAAGACGATTTTGAAAAATATTGTCAGAACGCAATGAAAGCGGACTCTGACAGCGGAAGCACCTGGGGCTGGGGTGAATTCGAAGTTGAGATCCAGCCGGCGACACAGGAGGACGTAGATCAGGTAAAAGATCTTGTATACAATACAACCGCTGTTTCCGGTGCCGTTTCCGATGATATCACCAATATCATCAATGAGGAGGCAGCAGCCTATTTCTCAGGACAGAAGTCCGCAGAGGATGTGGCAGAAATTATCCAGAGCAGAATGCAGGTATATTTAAGTGAGACGAAATAAGAAAAAGGATTTTAATAAGGTTATAAAAAAACAGAATAAATCATGGTTTCATAGGCTGGTGTCAGGAGCGTTCCTGGCACCGAGCGTTCTGGGAGTACTGTTATTTTTTGTACTCCCGTTTCTTGTAGTGATCTATTTTTCCTTTGTGAATAATCCGGTGGCAAAAAAGTTCGTGGGACTGACAAACTACATCAATGTCATTCAAAATGGGGCATTCCGGACAGCAGTTGGAAATACACTATTTTTTTCGGTAGTGGCAGTGCCGCTTGCAGTGATCCTTGGCATGGCACTCGCATTTCTTCTGGATGCGGGCATTCCGTTAAAAAGTGAACTGCGGAGCTGTTTTCTGACACCGCTTATGGTGCCGACAGCGTCTATCGTGCTGATCTGGCAGGTGCTTTTTGATTACAATGGTGTTGTGAATGTGGCAGTGCAGAAGTTCGGCGGAGGGCAGGTGGACTGGCTGAAATCATCCGCAGGTCTTTTCGTTGTCATTCTCCTGTTTTTATGGAAAAACTTAGGATATAATATGATCCTCTTTTTATCTGCCATGGGAAATATCCCGAAGGATATCATTGAAGTAGCAGAGTTAGACGGGGCAAACCGCTGGCAGATTTTTATACATGTAAAATTGCGGTATCTGTCGCCGACGATCATGTTTGTGACAATACTTTCCATGATCAATTCGTTTAAGGTATTCCGTGAGATTTATCTTCTGACAGGAGAATATCCGTATGGCGCACTTTACATGTTGCAGCATTATATGAATAATACGTTTGCTTCGGCAGATTACCAGAAACTTTCCACGGCAGCAATTTATATGTCCTTTGTGATGATCGTCATTATGGGAATTTTATTTTGGGTGGAACATCATTTTGGAAAGGATTTGGAGGAAGAATGAAAAAGAGATCAGAACGAAAAAAATTATGTATCCGCATCTGCCTGACAGTGATCGCAGTGGTTACGGCGCTGATTTTTATCATGCCGATTGTTCTTACCATCAGCAATTCATTTATGTCGGCAGCGGAGATCACCTCCAACTATGGTTCCATTTTCCAGAAAACGGATACAGGGGGCAAGCAGTACATCTCCCAGACAGTAAACCTCAAGTTTATACCGGATATGGTGACTTTCTCACAGTATGCGACCGTGTTATTTAAGAGTCCGGACTACCTGTTGAAGTTTTGGAATTCCGTGATCTTAGTGGTGCCGATCGTGGTATTCCAGCTGGTGGTGGCAGTGCTCGCCGCATATGGTTTCACAAGGACCAGAGGAAAACTTTCCGCAATCGTCTTTTTTGCATATGTGATCTTAATGATGATGCCATATCAGGTTACACTGGTGCCAAATTATCTGGTCTTAAACTGGATGAAGCTACTGGATACGAACTGGAGTATATGGCTTCCGGGTATTTTTTCTCCGTTTAGTGTGTACCTGATCACGAAGTATATGAGACGAATACCAGTGCCGCTCATCGAGGCGGCGAAGATTGACGGAGCCAACGAGTTTCAGGTCTTTACAAAGATATGTATCCCAATCTGTAAGGGCGTGATCACAACCTGTGCGATTCTGGTATTTATGGATTACTGGAATATGGTGGAACAGCCACTGCTGTTTTTTAAAGATACAGATAAATACCCGTTGTCGATCTTTTTGTCAAAGATCAATGCGCAGGAAGTGGGACTGGCATTTGCAGTGGCGACCTTTTATATGATCCCAAGCCTTTTGATTTTCCTGTATGGTGAGGATCAGCTGGTAGAGGGTATCGCTTATCAGGGCGGTGTCAAAGGATAGAAAATGGAGAGTTAAAAAGATGACAGATAGAAAAGATAAAATAAAGAATATCACAATTATATTTTTACTGGTGATGCTGATACTTACCTTTTTTTCCAATACGATCATGAATTATTCGCTTGTGGAGGTCAGCACACAGCAGGTGACAAGCGGTCAGATCACTTCCAAGGTACGTGGAAGCGGTTCTGTGGAGGCGAGTGAGAGTTATTCCGTCACGATCGAGGAGACAAGAAAGATCGCAACGGTCAACGTGAAAAAGGATGCGGAAGTAGCAACCGGAGATTTACTGTTTACCTTAGAGGATACAGACAGTGATGAGTTAGATGCTGCAAAGAAGAGTTTAAACGAGGCGCAGGCAGCCTATGAATCCGCAGTGCTTACCGCAGGGATCACCGTGGCAGAGCGTCAGAGCATTGTGAGGCCGGAAAGGGATCAAGCCTCACCCAGAAACAAAATGAGATCGCAGCAGCAAATCAGAGAGTGAAGGATGCGCAGGCGGCAGTGGATGCTGCACAGGCAAGTGTCGATAAGATCAAAGCACAGATCGATGCGGTCAGCAACTCAACAGCAGACACGACTGCAGAGGAAAAGGCAGTGTTAGATGCAGAGAAAAAGAACAGTGAGGCGCAGGACAGCCTGACGAGTGCGGAGAGTGCTTATACGCCGGTGAAGAGTGCGTATGATGCGGCACTTTCAGGTCTGCAGAGCGCACAGAGTGCGTATGATGAGGCTGTAGCACTCAAGAACGAAGCACAGGCAAATTACAATAGTGCAGAGAAAGCTTATAATGATGATAAGACTAACAACGATAAAAAAACTGCATGGGATAATGCCAAAACTGCGTTGGATGCAAGTGTCAGCGCAATGAACAAGGCAAAACGCCAGTTAGATACAGCCCAGTCCACTTTTAACACCTGTCAGGCAAACTTAAACAAAGTCCAGGGTTCCTACGATTCCGCAAAGTCCACAGCAACCGACAGCAAGAATGCTCTGAGCAATGCAAACTACAATCTTTCCGTGAAAAAACTGACTGGCACGAACACAGCGGAAGCAAACAACCTGCAAGCGCAGCTGAACACGGCAACGGCGGCACTGACCGATGCAAACACTGCATTGACCAGTGCAACCAATGATCAGAAAAAAGTGACCGATAAGATCAGTGGCGAGGTGACGATCGCATCTGCTTACAAAACAATGACAGATCTTCAGGAAGAAGTAGCAAAATTACAGGCAAAATCCATCGGAACAGAGATCACATCACCAATATCAGGAACTGTTACTGATATTGCAGTGACAGCAGGAACTACGGTCAACGCCAACGATGTCATGATGACCATTCAGCCGGAAAACAAAGCGTATGTGTTGCAGTTCTCTGTGACTGAAAATCAGGCAAAGAAGGTCAGAGTCGGAGATACAGCGGAAATACTGAATAACTGGTACGGAAATGATGTTTCCGCAGTCGTGTCAGCCATCCGCAAAGATCCACAGAACCGCTCCAACAGTATGATCATCTGTGAGATGAAAGGGGATGTGTCAGTCGGAGACAGCTATACACTGTCTATCGGGGAGCAGAGCTCCAACTATGACACGATCGTACCGACGAGTGCTATCCGGGAAGATTCCAATGGAAAATTCATTCTGATCATAGAGTCAAAGAGCACACCGCTTGGAAACCGTTACTATGCGAGACGTGTGGATGTGGATGTTATCACATCAGATGATACAAAATCAGCAGTGACCGGAGCTTTGGAAGGTTATGAGTATGTGATCACAACGACTACAAAACCAATCAAGGAAAACGAACAGGTACGTCTGGCATCAGAATAAGCAGAAAGGAATGACACATGAAGGTAAAGCAGTACAGAAAAATACTTCTATTAGTGCTGATGATATGTGCTGCCATTCTTTTTGGCTGTGTGGAACGGGCACTCGGCAGACAGCTTTCCACACAGCAGATCGCATCAGAGTGGTCAGCAGAAGACAGTTATGCACAGATTTCCTGCTTTTTTTCCAAAGATGCAGCAGTGACGAAGGACTATGTGATACAGCTGGAACAGAAATTAAAAACTGCATTGCAGGAGGCGTCAGAGGATACATCGGATGTAAACGGAAGAACGCTGGTGGACTGTTACAGTACAAAAGGGGAACTTACCCTTTATTCTGACCGGGCATCCATTACGGCGAGAGCATTCGGTGTTGGAGGAGATTTTTTTACATTTCATCCGCTGAAACTGTTGTCCGGCAGCTATTTTGATGGAGAAGATTTAAACAAAGACGGTGTGGTCATTGATGAAAATGTTGCATGGCAGTTATTTGGTTCCAACAATGTCGCAGGAATGTATGTGGAAATCAACGGAGTACAGTATCCGGTGCGCGGTGTGGTAAAAAGCGATAAGGGATATTTCAGTGATGCGGCGGACGAGGAAGCAGCAACCGTTTATGTCTCTTATGAGATTTTAGAAGGCAGATCAGACAGCAGTACTGGCGGCATGGACAGCGCAGCAGCCAGCACACCGGCAGCGGGCACAACGGATTCAAAGGGGGGAAGTTACGGACAGTCAGCAGGAACGACGCTTGACAGCTATGAGCTTCTCATCAAAAATCCGGTGCAGAAGTTCGGATTCAATGCATTAAAAGAAGCATTGGGATTGGATAAAAGCAGTTATGAGATCGTTGAAAATTCTTCCCGTTTTGGATTGATGAATCGTTTTACGGTATTAAGAAATTTTGGAATCCGTTCGATGAATACAAAGAATATTGTTTTCCCATATTGGGAAAACCGGGCGAGAGCTTATGAGGATCTTGCAGCGCTGCTGTTGATTCTGGAATTGTTATGTCTGGTCTATCCGGTCATTTTTGCAGCTGGGAAAATACACTGGCTGTGGAAACACAAGACTGAAATCCGACAGAAGCTGGTGCAGTGGATCAAGGTGTTCGTGAAAGAGCTGCGGATCTGGATGAAACATGTGAAAGCACAAGAGCGTCCGGTGAAAAAACAGTGGCATTGGAAAAAATAAAGGAGTGGCGGTATTCAGGACAGAATACCGCCTTGATGTATTTATGAAAAGAATTGTTTTATTGGTTGGCGGTGTGGAAACGCTTGCCTACTTTTCCATACAGATGGGAAATGAATGGAAGCGCATGGGTTATAAGGTGTTCTATTTTGACTTGGAGGATGAGATGAACAGCGCCAAAAAGCTGCGCAGATTTATCAAACCGGGGGAGACAGTGCTTGTCACGTTTAACTTTGAAGGTCTGGAAAAAGAGGCAGGCGTTTACCGTGAAGGCATTGGCTATGTATGGGATGAATATGCAATTCCGTGTTACAACATCGCAGTCGATCATCCGTATTATTACCATGAGAGACTTGCTGATCTTCCGGAAAAATATTACCACATCAGCATCGACCGGCTGCATGAGGCTTATTTTAAGCAGTTCTATCCGGAGTTTACGCACCGTGGATTTCTTCCGCTTGCAGGAAGCAGATTGGAAGAATTATGTAAACCGAATACCGGTAAAGAAGATGGAAAACAACCGGTTGAATATCCGGCAGAAGCAATCAGGAAGCCTGTTGAGAAAAAATATAATGTTATTATGACAGGAAACTTTACCCCGACGTCTTTCTGTGAACCGTATATCCACTGGATCAATGATGAATATGCAGCCTTTTATCAGGGGATCATCGATGATATCATTGCGCATCCGCATCGCACGGTCGAGGAAGTGGCATTGGAACACTGTGAGCGCGAGATGGGGGAGAATACTTATAAGGATCTCCGCATGGCGCTGCACCGCATGATATTTATTGATATCTATGTGCGCAATTACTGGCGCAGGGAGGCGGTAAAAGTGCTGGTGGACGCAGGAATACAGGTGGATGTATTCGGCAAGGGCTGGGATGAACTCACCTGCGAACACCCGGAAAACATGATCCTGCATCCGCAGACAACCTCAGAGGAGTGTTTAAAAGCAATTGCGGCGTCCAAAATATCGTTGAACGTCATGCCATGGTTTAAGGACGGAGCACATGACCGTGTCTTTAATTCCATTTTAAATGGCACTGTCAGCGTGACCGATACGAGCAAATATCTGTGCGGGGAGTTAAAAGAGGGACAGGGTGTATGTTATTACGATCTAGCCCATATGGAAAGACTGCCGGAGCTGGTGGGAGATCTGCTGGCGGACGATGCACGCCGGGAGGAGATCGTAAGAGCCGGAATCCCTGTGGTGGAAGAAAAACATACGTGGATCAGACGTGCACATCAATTGATGGAATGGATCGAAGAAGATGCAGGCGCGGCAGAAAGAAAAGATTGAGAAAAATTCGGGAAGAATGCGAAGAATTCCGCATAAAACAGTTGCATTTTGCAGATAATGAGGGTATAATGTCGGAAGAAATTGGCAGTGACGAAAGCTACGACCGCAAAGCTGTTTCAGAGAGCCGGTGGCAGGTGTAAACCGGTGCAGTGAGTAAGGTCTTTCCACTTTCAGAGCCGGTGATGAAAGTCACAAGGTTCGTACCCTGTATCGTACGTTTGAGAGGTCGGAAGAAGATCTGTTCTTTAACATAGAGAAAGAGAGGCAGAGTATTCCGGCAATATGGGTGGCAACGCGGAAGAGAATACAGCCTTTCGTCCCATGTGTTTTGGCACAGGGGCGGAAGGCTTTTGTGTTATAAAAAAGAAAAAGGAGCTTAGAAGAAATGATCGATTTAAAATTTTTAAGAGAAAATCCGGAAATCGTAAAACAGAACATTAAGAACAAATTTCAGGATCAGAAATTACCGTTAGTAGACGAAGTGATCGAGTTAGATGCGAAGGCAAGAGCAACACAGAAAGAGGCAGATGAGCTTCGTGCAAGCCGTAACACCTTATCCAAACAGATCGGACAGTTAATGGGACAGGGCAAGAAAGAAGAAGCAGAGGCAGTAAAGGCACAGGTAAGTGCCAATGCAGCACGCCTTGCTGAGTTAGAGGAAACAGAGAAAGAGTTGCAGGAAAAAGTAACAAAGATCATGATGGTGATCCCAAACATCATCGATCCGTCTGTTCCAATCGGAAAAGATGACAGCTGCAACGTGGAGATCGAAAAATTCGGCGAACCTGTCGTTCCTGATTTTGAAATCCCATATCACACAGATATCATGGATCGTTTTGATGGTATCGACCTTGACGCAGCAGGAAAAGTTGCAGGAAACGGTTTCTATTATTTAATGGGTGATATCGCAAGAATCCATTCCGCAGTGATCTCCTACGCAAGAGATTTCATGATCGACCGTGGATTTACTTACTGTGTACCACCATTCATGATCCGAAGCAACGTTGTAACAGGTGTTATGAGTTTTGACGAGATGGATGCTATGATGTACAAGATCGAGGGAGAGGATCTTTACCTGATCGGAACTTCCGAACATTCCATGATTGGTAAATTCATTGACACGATCAACGATGAAGAAAAATTACCATACACACTGACTTCTTACTCTCCATGTTTCCGTAAGGAAAAAGGAGCACACGGTATTGAGGAACGTGGTGTATACCGTATCCACCAGTTCGAGAAACAGGAAATGATCGTTGTCTGCAAACCGGAAGAATCCAAAATCTGGTATGATAAATTATGGCAGAACACCGTTGACCTGTTCCGCATC
>ERZ791659.1085-NODE-1085-length-15702-cov-1.97635_pt1 | contig 15702 bp, 10 predicted proteins | sample MGYA00510053_ERZ791659 | MGnify/ENA primary metagenome ERZ791659 (study PRJEB30046, sample SAMN00715192) | human gut metagenome | study: EMG produced TPA metagenomics assembly of the A metagenome-wide association study of gut microbiota in type 2... | reverse complement strand
AGATTCTCCCAGGCCGGTAGCGCTGGAAGCATCGTGCGAACAATCGGCGAACCAACGGTCTTGAAAAGTGTTGGTAGCCGGTCCCGGCTTATAGTAGTTGTTGATGAGGTTGGTACGCGAATAAGCTCCCTCTACGATGGAATGTAATTGTCCGCCATATAAGGCACCTTTATTGCCCCAGTTGAAGTGTACGTTATTGATGATTTCCGTATCTACGAAAGCATCGTGCCCACTGGCAGATTTATCACGTGCTCCGTTTACCAATGGAGTACGTCCTACGCAGTGTGCAAACAGATTGTGATGGAATGTAGAGTGTTCACCTCCCCATTGGGCACCGTATCCGCGTGCACCTTTATCATGCTTGGATACATAGAGCGGTTCGCTCAATATACACCATTGCATAGTAGTGTATTTGTTGTCGTACATTGTCACGTTTTCTTCCATCGACCAACTGAAAGAGCAATGATCGATGATTATATTTTCGGTGTTCTCTATACCTAATGCCGAATAATTACTGCCGGACAGGTCTCCTGCACGGAAGCGGATGTAACGTACGATGAAGTTTTTACTGTGGATATAAATATTTGCCCCGGAGATACAGATGCCGCCACCCGGTGCCGATTGTCCGGCAATGGTCACATTCGGTCTCGGACATTTCAATCTTTCTTTAAGATTGATAGTGCCGCCCACTTTGAAGAGGATGGTTCGCGGCGTATCGTCTCCTGTGGTTAATGCCCAACGGAGTGTCCCTTCTATAGGCTCTTCGGACGAAAGATAATCATCGAGACTTGTTACGTAATACACTTTGCTTCCGATAGCGGGATCTGTGGTACGTCCGCCGGTTGCAAACCGTCCCCAGCCTTCGGCACCCGGAAAAGCGATTTGTTGGTTATCGGCCTGTGAATATACAGGCGAAAGTGGGAGTAACGCTATGCAGCCCAGTAGAGCATGTTGACGTAAAACTTGTTTGAGAGTAATGTTTTTCATCATGTTTCTCATGTTTTGTTAATGATTGGAGATTATTTTTTATTTTCTTGCAATATTACCCGATTTATATTAATCGCGTGTGTAATATCTGTTGTAAGTGGATGGCAACCAATTATTGCTCATGGATAATCAATAATTCCACATTCATTTTATTTTCGGAGATAGATACCCGATAGCAGAAAGACAGGATTTTTTCCTTTTTAGCGGACCGTACTTTTTGTATGGGAGACTGTATGCTGGCATTTGTTTATGAAAGTTTGCCGTTGTGTTCATTTTCATATCCGTAAATAGTCCGCCTTTGCGAAAAGTGTTCATTTTCGGACAGCTACGTTTTTAGCTAATATTCAGAATATAAGTAATTTATGTTTTTGGCATATCATTTGAAATCCTTTTAGTGATAAAATACGAAATTGAAAATTCTATTAAATACAAAAAGTTATGATTACATTGACTTCGCTCTCTAAAGTTTACCGTACAAATGAGATTGAAACGGTAGCCCTTGAAAACGTGAACTTGACAGTGGATCGTGGTGAGTTCCTCAGTATTATGGGTCCTTCCGGTTGTGGGAAATCTACATTACTGAATATTATGGGATTGCTCGATACACCGACTACCGGTACGATCGAGATCAACGGTACCCGTACCGAAGGGATGAAAGATAAAGAGTTGGCTGCTTTCCGCAACAAGACTTTGGGATTTGTGTTTCAGTCTTTCCATCTGATAAATTCATTGAATGTATTGGATAATGTGGAGCTTCCGTTGCTTTATCGCCATGTGAACAGTAGTGAGCGTAAACGCCTGGCACAGGAAGTACTTGAAAAGGTAGGGCTGAGTCACCGCATGCGCCATTTCCCGCCTACACAACTTTCCGGCGGTCAATGCCAACGTGTAGCCGTTGCACGTGCCATTATCGGTAATCCGGAAATTATTCTTGCCGATGAACCGACCGGTAACTTGGACTCGAAGATGGGGGCTGAAGTCATGGAACTTCTTCACCGTCTGAATAAGGAAGACGGACGGACCATCGTGATGGTGACCCATAATGAGGAGCAGGCCAGACAAACTTCGCGTACCGTTCGTTTCTTCGACGGACGCCAGATACAGTAATGATCCCGGACTACTCGCAGACCATTTTATAACTTAAAGAAATCATACAGATCATGAAAACAAATATATTCATAACTACTATCGTGCTTGTATTAGGAGCATTTTTCACTTTCTCACAAGCGCAGACCGACAAAACGATCACTCGTAATGAGTCCGTTTCACAATTCTCTTCCATCCGGTTCGAAGCTGTGGGCGATGTGAATTTTGAACAGTCATCCGAATATTCGCTACGCATTGAAGGCCCCCGGAAATTTGTAGAGAAGGTACTTGTAAAGGTAAAGAATGGAGAACTTATCCTTACTTACAAAGAGCAGAACAATAAGTCCAAAAGAGTGAAATTTTATATTACGGCTCCCGACCTCTCCCGTGTGAATATGGAAGGCGTAGGTGCTTTCCGTTGTGAGAAAAAGTTGGAAATGAAGGACCTTGAATTGAATATGAAAGGGGTAGGCTCCATCCGTATTGCCGATCTGGAGTGTAAAACGCTTCGTGCCCGAATGGAAGGGGTAGGGAAGATAAATGTCCATGTTCATTGTGTGAAGCTGGTAGCCAAAGCCGATGGAGTGGGACATATGACGTTGTCCGGATATGCCCGGAGCGCCGATGTCACCAGTGACGGCATAGGAGGTGTGAATACCCGTAATCTGCAAGTCGGAGAATAGAGGGATTTGTCAAATCGTAAATGATCTCAAAATGATTAAACTATATTTCAAACAAGCATTGGCACAATTGCGCCAGCAGCCCATCATCAGTCTCGTCAGCATATTGGGTACGGCACTTGCCATCTTTCTCATAATGCTGGTGGTGATGATTCAACAGGTGAAAGTAGCCCCTTTCTCGCCTGAGAGCAACCGCGACCGTTTTCTGCATGTACGCTTTATGAGTATTACCAATAAAGAATGGGGAGGAGGTTCCAGTAACGGACCGATGAGTGTACAGACAGCCAAGGCATGTTTCAAGTCGCTTACAACTCCCGAAGCAGTAACCATTTATTGTGTTGCTGCCATAACTACTCCGGCTTCCATGCCGGGTACACCTGCCATCAGTATAGATATGCAACAGACGGATGATACTTACTGGCAAGTTTTTGACTTTGCGTTTGTCGATGGGAAACCTTATGATCAGGCTGCCTTTGAATCGGGACGTCCGGTAGCGGTTGTCACTGAAAGTGTAGCCCGCAATTTGTTTGGTACGACAAAGGCTGCCGGGCGCGAATTTTTGTTGAATCATGCGCCTTATACGGTAGCGGGAGTGGTGAAAGATGTTTCAGCTTTGGCGGATGCTGCTTATGCACAGGTATGGATACCTTATACTTCTACCGATCTGGCTCAAGATACGTGGAGCGACAATCACATGGGCATGATGAGTGCCACTATTCTGGCACGTGACCGTGACGATTTCGATGCCATTCGTGAAGAATGCGAGAAAGTCCGCCTGCAATATAATAATCTGTTGGCTGAAAACGGATATGAGTTGATTTATCGTAACCGTCCTTACGATCAGGAAAAGCAGGCGATAGCTTACGCCGCCAATTGGGAACCGGACCTGTCGGCGGCCCGGCGTCAACGGGTAATTATTTTTATCATTCTGTTGCTGGTACCTGCTATTAACTTGAGTAGTATGACACAGAGCCGTTTGCGCCAGCGTGTTTCCGAGATTGGGGTACGCCGCGCTTTTGGCAGTACCCGCACGGAGATGATCGGACAGATTGTGATGGAAAACTTAGTGGTCACTTTGCTGGCCGGTGCTGTGGGATTACTTTTCAGCATATTGTTTGCTTATCTCGGCAATGGATTGCTATTTGCCCAAGCTTATAGCATTACGCTCAATCCGCCGGAAGTAAATGCTTCCATTCTGTTGCAGCCTTCCACTTTTATGTATGCGTTGCTTTTCTGCTTTGTACTCAATCTTTTAAGCAGTGGTTTTCCTGCCTGGAAAGCGTCACGTACCAGTATTGTAAATGCGTTGGGAGGTAGAACCCACTAAATCGAATGAATGATGAACAAGAAACTATTTACACAGATAAAAAATGAATGGCACTCCAATCTTTGGATAGCGACGGAGTTGCTGTTGGTGAGCGTAGTGATGTGGTATGTTGTGGATTATATTTATGTGCAGTACAAGGTTTATACCGAACCGCGCGGATTCGATATTTCAAACTGTTATCTCGTGAGCATGGGGCAGCTTACCGACAAGAGTCCCGACTTCATACCGAATGATACGCTGATTGCCGAAGAAATAGATGAACTGGTCAACCGTATTGCCCGCCGTCCGGAAGTGGAAGCGGTGAGCCTGTCGCAAAATTCATATCCGTATAACGGGAGTAATAGCGGGACGGAAGTGAGATACGATACTTTGCAGTCTTATGGTTATGTGGTCCGCCGGTTTGTGACACCGGATTTCTTGAGAGTGTTTCGTTATCAGGGGACAAGGGGAGAGACTCCGGAACAGTTGGCAGAGATGCTTACGAAAGAGAATTTCCTGGCATCGGATAATTTGTATGAACGGAAATACGGTGTGAAGCTGACTTCATTGGTAGGAAAACAATTTTATCTGTTTGGAGATTCAGCGAAAACGTATAAGTTAGCTGCTTCTTTAAAACCGGTACGTTACTCGGATCATGAACAGGCTTTTTCTTCTTATTGCATGCTTTACAAATTAGGCCGCAGTTGGTATGATACTCATCTTGAACTTTGTGTACGTGTGAAAGAAGGACAGGATGTCGATTTTATGAACCGTCTGAAAGCGGATAGCGAGAAGCAGCTCCGAGTAGGAAATGTTTTTATTGCCGATGTTCGTTCATTTGCCGATATCCGGCGTAATTTCGAACAAGCTTCTATGAATGAGCTTCGTAATTACATTTTCGGTATGGTCTTTTTGCTATTGAATATTTTTTTAGGATTGTTGGGCACTTTCTGGTTTCGTACACAACAGCGCCGTAGCGAGATCGCCCTGCACAAAGCATTGGGAGGAACGAACCATACGATATTCAACCGCCTTCTGTCCGAAGGTCTGTTACTGCTTTTGATAGCTACCGTACCGGCCATTATCATAGACTGGAATCTGGCTCATGCCGAACTGAACTCCTGGATGAACGGAACCACATTGGAGACCGGCCGTTTTATTATCACCGTTGTTCTGACTTTTATTCTCATCGTCCTGATGATTGTGATAGGCATCGGCATCCCGGCGCGTAAAGCTATGAAGATACAACCGGCAGAAGCCCTGCGCGAAGAATAAAGGAATTGTAATCGTAAATTATAAATCGTCAAATCGTAAATCCTCTCCATGTTCAGACAATATTTTAAACAGGCCTTTCATCTTCTGATGGAGAATAAGTTACTTTCTGCCATCAGTATTGCCGGTACGGCACTTGCTATTTCGGTAGTGATGGTGATTATCATTCTGCTGTATGCAAAAACGGCTAATTACGAGCCGGAAATGAATCGTGACCGTACGCTTTATGTGAAGTGGTCGAGTGTTTATGAAAAGGAGGATAAAGATGCACGTAATTACAGCCGCCTGTCTCTTTATGATATACAGCAAATTTTCTATCCTCTCACGACTGCAGAAGCCGTATCTGCCATCTGTGAATATGGGCGTATGCTCGCTGTGGTTCCGGGGGGAGGAGAAGAGATCAACTGTCAATTGCTTTATACCGATGCTGATTTCTGGAAGGTATTTGAGTTTGGATTTCTTGCCGGACAACCCTATGATGAGGTTGCTTTCAAGGCCGGGCTGAAACAGGCTGTGATATGCGAGAGTGTGGCTCGGCGTCTGTTTGGTGGGGTAGAGACGGCAGTAGGGCGTCATCTTGAACTTAACTTTGTAGAGTTTACGGTTTGCGGTGTGGTACGTGATGTCAGTAAGTTTGCCGAACAGAGTTATTCGGAAATATGGTTGCCTTATACCACTAATACGGATATCAGCCGTATTGATCTTTCCGGATGGACCAAAGGGCATACAGGCAGTTTCCAGTGTTTTATCCTGGCCCGTTCTTCGACCGGCTTTCCTGAGATTCTTGCGGAAGTGAATACGAACTTGGCAAAATTGAATGCAAATGATCAGGATATGCAACTGGATTTGCTGGGGCAACCCGATACATTTTTTATTCAGATGCTTCATAAATACGCCCATGGAGGTATTCCGGCAAAAGAGGTAGTCATTCACTATGTGATTATTATTATCGTTATTCTGCTTGTGCCGGCTATCAACCTGTCCGGGTTGACGCAGAGCCGCATGCGGAAACGCCTTTCAGAAATTGGAGTGCGTAAGGCTTTCGGTGCCAACCGTTCGGTCTTGTTGAAACAGGTACTTGCCGAGAATCTGTTGCTTACGCTGATCGGTGGTGTGGCAGGACTTCTGTTCTCTTATTTTGCTCTTTGGCTGTTATCGGATTGGCTGTTGGCATCTGCATTATCGGTTGGGGGGACGGCCGCCCCGGACGCTATTATGGGTGGGAGGTAGGGCCGCCATGAACGCGTCCATGATAAGTCCGTGGATATTTTTTGCAGCCTTAGCTTTCTGCTTGGTTCTTAATCTGCTTTCTGCCGGTATTCCAGCGGTTCGTGTGGCTCGTACAACGATTGTCAATGCACTAAATGAAAGGTAATTAATATGTTCAGACACATTCTTACAATTATATGGAATAACCGTCGTCACAATGGATGGCTGATAGCCGGTTTGTTTGTGATGTCTACTTGTATGTGGTATGCGGTAGATTATGTTTACACGGTTACGGTCAATCAGACCCGTCCTTTAGGATTCGACTGGCACAATGTGTATGCCCTCAATATCGGGGTACTGACCCCTGAAAGCCATAAATTTTTATCGGACAAACTTCATACCAAGAATGCTACAGGTGATTTTTACACTTTCATGGATCGCTTGGAACATCATCCGGCTGTGGAGTCTGTTTGTTATACACGCATGCATAAACATTATGTATGGACGAATCAAGTTGCCTCTCTTATTTACGATACAATTACTTGCAACAGTTGGATGCGTACCGTCAGTTCCGGATATTTCCGGGTATTTCGGGTGAAAGGGGCGGATGGAAGTTCTCCGGAACAGTTGGCAGGCAGGGCCAATCTTACCGATATTATCATTACGGATAATTTGGCATGCCAGCTCTTTCCCGGACGTTCTGCTGTGGGTGAATGGGTAAAAAACACCTTGAATGGCGACAGTGTACGTATTGCTGCCGTATGCGAAAATCAAAAGTATAATGAATTTACCTCCCACCAACGGGCTACCTACATACCGTTGCATTTCACACAAAAGCGTCCTTTTTACTATCTGGAGGCTCCCTATTTGGGTGTGTACATTCGTGTGCATCCCGATTCCGACGGTGATGATTTTATTCGTAGATTCCGTAAAGACATGCGTGAACAGTTGATGATCGGCAACTTTTATCTTGAAGATATGCGCCCTATGACCGATTTCCGGAACGAGCAATTGAAAGAACCTCGTAATGATTTGTATACCTATCTATCAGTGGCGGTATTCTTTTTATTGAATGCTTTTCTGGCAGTGTTGGGCACTTTTTGGTTTCGAACGCAGCAACGTCGTTCCGAACTCGGATTACGTGTAGCTTTGGGCGGTTCAAGAGTCAGTCTGTGCAGGCTTCTTTGGGGAGAAGGGGTAGTATTGCTCACATTGGCATTCATTCCGGCAATAGTAGTGGCGGCAAACTTGGGATTGGCAGAAATTGTATCCGATTATCCGGTTGAATTCACCTTGTTCCGTTTTGTTGCCGGTATTTTTATCACTTATCTATTGTTGGTATTTACCGTTTTTCTGGCTGTTTGGATTCCCGCACGTCAGGCTATGAAGATACAACCGGCAGAAGCATTGCGTGAAGAGTAAAAAAATAAAATTATATATCTGCGTTGCTAACAAGATAATAGCGTATATTTGCGTGCATATTGTGAAACAACGCAGTTATGTAACTTTATGATCCGACAACGTTATTATACTCTTCTGCTTCTTTTATTTACGGCATTTCTGGAGATAGCTGCTGCTGAACAGACCTATAATGTTCTTTTTATACAATCATATACGAATCAGACTCCTTGGCACAATGACCTGACCCGTGGATTGCGTGACGGTTTCAGCAGTGAGAAGGTGAAAGTTAAAATCACGACGGAGTATCTGGATGCCGATTATTGGGCTTATCGATCCGAGCAGGTCATCATGAAGCGTATCTGCGACCGGGCAAGGGAAAGGGGCACCGATCTGATCGTGACATCCAGTGATGAAGCTTTCTATACCTTGTTTAATTGTGGAGATTCGTTACCCCGTCAGATACCGGTTGTCTTTTATGGTATTAAATATCCGGATGATGCGTTGATCTCTACTTTGCCGAATGTTTGCGGTTTTACCTCTAACCCCGACTTTTTTCTTTTATTGGAACAGGCGCATAAGACATTTCCGGAACGGAAGGAAGTAATTTGTGTGAATGATAACAGCTTTCTGAGTCTTGCCGGAAAAGAAGACTTCATGAATGAGTGGCAACGTTTTGTGAAGCGTTATCCCGATTATAAATTGCAGACCTATAATGTGCAGACGGGTAGTACGAGCAGTATAATCTCTTCTGTTTGTTATCCGCGCAATAGTCATGGACGCATTGTAATTGTTCCGAAGTGGTCTCCTTTCATGGCGTTTATCGGTAAAAACTCAAAGGCTCCTTTTTTCTCCTGTCAAAGTATTTCCTTGACCAATGGCGTATTCTGTGCCTATGATGCCGATCCGTATACCTCTTCGCGTATGGCGGGTGTACGGGCTTCCAAAGTGCTACGGGGAGCTTCTCCGGAGGAGGCCGGGATATCTGAGACTCCGGTCGAGTTTTTTTATGATTATAAGCAACTTGAGTTTTTTAAGGTAGACAAAGACCGGGTGAAACCGGGCATTATACTCAACGAACCTTATCTGGAAAAGTATAAGTTCTTTTTTATACTGTTTTATGCTTCTATCTTAGGCCTATTGATTTTGTTGGTTATTTGGCTGTTCCGGGTTAACCGGCGGGAGGCGAGACGCAGGGTGCATGCACAGACTCGACTTTTGGTGCAGAGCCGTCTGGTTGCGCAGCGTGATGAGTTTGACAATATTTTCCATTCCATCCGTGAAGGTGTAATAACGTACGATGCGGACTATCGCATCCATTTTACCAATCTCTCTCTATTAAAGATGTTGCATCTTCCTACCGATGTCTCTGTCCGTCCTTATGAGGGGCTTCCGGCCGGTTCTATTTTTAAGATATATTCAAATGGAAAGGATATTCTGCGGGAGATGTTGAAGGAGGTGATTACGAAAGGGAAGAGTTGCCAGATTCCTCCCGACTCTTTTATGCAGGAAGTGCACAGTGGAATTTATTTTCCGGTTTCGGGAGAGATGGTGCCTTTACATGCGAATGGGGAGGTAACCGGAGTTGCTTTTTCCTGTCACAATGTATCCGATGAAGAGATGAAGAAGCGTTTCTTTGATTTGGCAATAGAAGAGAGTTCCATTTATCCGTGGCAGTTTGATATCCGTACGAATGTCTTTACATTTCCTTTGGGATTTCTTCAGCGTTTTGGCTTTGACGGTTCGGTTGTTACCATTTCGCGTGACGATATGGAAAAGACGGTTCATCCCGAAGAATTGGAACACATACAAAAACAGTTTGATTTAGCGTTGAAAGAGGGACGCAGTATCCGTATGAGTTTCCGCCAGCACAATGAAAACGGTGGATACGAATGGTGGGAATACAGAACTTCCGTGCTTGGAGGGTTGACGGCTGATACTCCATATAGTATTTTGGGAGTTTGCCAGAGTATCCAACGGTATAAAACAACCGAAGAGGAATTGACGATTGCCCGTGATAAGGCATTACAGGCCGATAAGCTGAAGTCGGCATTCTTGGCCAATATGAGCCATGAGATCCGTACTCCGTTGAATGCTATTGTCGGTTTTTCCGACTTGTTGAGCGATACCAGTGCTTTCACGGAAGAAGAGGTGGCACAGTTTATTGCTACCATTAATAAGAATTGCAGCCTGTTGCTGGCATTGATCAATGATATTCTCGATTTGTCGCGTATTGAATCCGGAACGATGGACTTCCAGCTTTCACGGCACAGTCTTCCTTTACTGTTGAAGAATGTACACGACTCCCAACAGTTGAATATGCCTCCCGGTGTGGAGTTGCTGCTGGATATTCCAGAAGGCAGTAAGAAATATATGGTGACGGATAACGTGCGTTTGCAACAGGTGGTAAATAATCTGATAAACAATGCTGCTAAATTTACGACGAGCGGTTCAATTACTTTCGGGTATACGGAGGACGAAGACGGATACACTTCCTTGTTTGTGGAGGACACCGGTAAAGGGATTTCCAAAGAGGGAGTAAGGCATATCTTTGAGCGTTTCTATAAAGTGGATAATTTTACCCAGGGAGCCGGATTGGGACTGAGTATCTGCCAGACGATCGTAGAACGCCTGCACGGAACGATCAGTGTCACGTCTGAAGAAGGGAAAGGTACCCGGTTTACAGTCCGATTGCCTGATATCAGCGAATAAACGGCAAACGACGTTCGCTTGCGCACAAAGTGTTCGTTTTCGAACAGTCGAAGAATGAATTAATGTGCCGAAAATAAGTGATTTATCTTTTTGGCATACCGTTTGGACTCTTTGCTCACAGAAAATAATACTTTTATGAGAAAGAAGAATATACTGCTTGTTTTAGCGGCTTTTGTGTGTCCATTGATTCTTGAAGCACAAGACGAACGGAAAATAACACTCGGTGAAGCGATTGCTTTGGCTCGTACGCAGTCTGTTGATGCAGCTGTGGCTTTGAATGAATTGAAAACATCGTATTGGGAATACCGTACATTTCGTGCTGATCTTTTGCCGGAAGTCAATCTGACGGGGACATTGCCCAATTATAACAAATCATACAACTCCTATCAAAATTCAGACGGGACGTATGGCTTTGTCCGTAATAACTATTTAGGGCTTAGCGGAGATTTGTCTATCGATCAGAATATCTGGTTCACGGGTGGAAAGTTATCCCTTACTACGTCATTAGACTACATTAAGCAGTTCGGCGGGGAGGGGAAAGAAAAGTTTATGTCTGTGCCGGTCAGCTTGGAACTGACGCAACCCATTTTTGGCGTGAATAAATTGAAATGGGATCGTCGTATCGAACCCGTACGTTATGAAGAGGCAAAGGCGGCTTTTATTTCTGCTACGGAAGATGTGACCCGGAAGACCATTACCTATTTTTTTCAGCTGTTACTGGCTAAAGAGGTATTGGCTACTGCCCGGCAGAACCAGTTGAATGCAGAACATCTTTATAAGGTGGCGGGAGCTAAGCGGGAGATGGGACAGATTTCTGAAAATGAGCTATTACAACTGAAACTTTCTGCTTTGAATGCGAAAGCTGCTGTAACGGAGGCTATGAGTGATCTCAATGCCAAGATGTTTCAGCTTCGTGCCTTCCTCGGAATGGGCGAGAATGAGAAATTGGAACCGGTATTGCCCGAATCGGTTCCGGATGTGCAAATAAAATATGATGTAGTACTAAATAAAGCATTGGAACGGAATTCTTTTGCACAGAATATTCGCCGTCGGCAACTGGAAGCAGATTATGCGGTAGCTACCGCACGCGGTAACCTGCGGAGTGTCGATCTTTTTGCAAGCGTCGGTTATACTGGCTTGGATAATGAGTTTGCCGGTGCTTACAATCATTTGCTCGATAATCAGATTGTACAGGTAGGAGTGAAAATCCCTCTTCTTGATTGGGGAAAGCGTCGTGGAAAAGTGCGTGTTGCCAAGAGTAACCGGGAAGTGGTTCTTTCGAAAATCCGTCAGGAACAGATGAATTTCAATCAGGATATTTTTCTGCTCGTGGAACATTTCAATAATCAGGCACAGCAATTGAGCATTGCCAAAGAGGCCGACTTGATAGCCCAGCAACGTTATAAAACGAGTATCGAAACCTTTCTGATCGGCAAAATCAATACGTTGGATCTAAACGATGCGCAAAACTCTAAAGATGAGGCGCGTCAGAAGCATATATCGGAACTTTATAATTATTGGTCTTATTTCTACCAGATTCGGAGCCTCACATTGTGGGATTTTGAAAGGGGGACGAAACTGGAAGTTGATTTTGAAGAAGTGATTAAATAATGTGCCAATATATCAATATGCCAATGTGCCAATTTCCATGCGGGATGCTATTCTTTTGATATAGCGCAGCACATTGGCACATTGGCATATTGGCATATTGAATAATTATTCTTATTTTTGCGCATATAAAACCACATACACATATGATACTAATCATTGATGATGACAGTGCTGTCCGTTCTTCTCTCAGTTTTATGCTGAAACGTGCCGGTTATTCGGCTTTGGCAGTTCCCGGTCCCCGTGAAGCGATGGATGTTGTTCGTTCTGAAACTCCGGATCTCATTCTGATGGACATGAATTTTACCCTTTCCACTACAGGAGAGGAAGGTCTGACGTTGCTTAAGCAAGTGAAAATATTCCGTCCCGATGTGCCTGTTATCTTGATGACGGCATGGGGAAGTATTCAATTGGCTGTGCAGGGTATGCAAGCCGGGGCATTTGATTTTATAACGAAGCCTTGGAATAATGCCGCTCTGCTGCAACGGATAGAGACGGCATTGGAATTGTCTGCTACGCCTGCCGAAATACCGCAGGAACAGAGTGATGCGCTGAATCGCAGTCATATTATAGGAAAGAGTCAGGGACTGACGGACGTTTTGAATACCATTGCCCGGATTGCCCGTACCAATGCTTCCGTGCTTATCACGGGAGAAAGCGGAACGGGTAAAGAACTGATAGCCGAAGCGATTCATATCAACAGTCAGCGTGCGAAGCAGCCATTTATAAAAGTGAACTTAGGCGGTATATCCCAGAGTCTTTTTGAGAGTGAAATGTTCGGTCATAAGAAAGGAGCTTTTACGGATGCGAGTGCCGACCGTATCGGACGTTTTGAAATGGCAAACAAGGGTACTATCTTCTTGGATGAAATTGGAGATCTGGACCCGTCGTGCCAAGTGAAACTGCTTCGTGTCTTGCAAGATCAGACATTTGAGGTGTTGGGAGATAGCCGTCCCCGAAAAACGGATATCCGTGTTGTTTCTGCAACGAATGCCGATCTACGTAAGATGGTAAGCGAACGTACTTTCCGTGAAGATTTGTTCTATCGTATTAATCTGATCACAGTAAAGCTACCGGCTTTGCGTGAGAGACGGGAAGATATTCCTTTATTGGCCCGCCATTTTGCCGATCGTCAGGCCGAAGTAAACGGATTGCCCCGCACAGAATTCTCTGCCGATGCACTTCAGTTTCTTACCCGCTTGCCTTTTCCGGGAAATATCCGTGAACTGAAAAATTTAGTGGAACGTACGATTCTGGTTAGTGGCAAACCGATACTCGATGCCTCGGATTTTGATGCCCAATATCTTCGACAAGATGAACCGAAAGCTGCTGCGGGCAGTGCGTTTGCCGGTATGACGCTGGATGAAATTGAACGTCAGACTATATTGCAGGCGTTGGAACGTTATAAAGGAAATCTCAGTCAGGTAGCTATGGCATTGGGCATCAGCCGTGCGGCGCTCTATCGGAGGTTGGAAAAATATGGAATTAGTTATTAGCCACTAACCCACTAATCACGTGCGTCTTAAAGGATACTTTTTTATACTTACCTTCTTTCTGATCATTCTTGGTGGAGTGATACTCTACTTTGGTGGCTGGATTTATCGGCCTTTATTATATGGATCGGAAATATTGATTGCTTTCCTGCTGATTTATCTTATTCTGTTTTATAGAAAGATAATAAAGCCGTTGGATACCATTGGTAGTGGTATGGAATTGCTGCGCGAACAGGATTTTAGTAGCCGGCTGAGCCTTGTGGGGCAATATGAAGCCGACCGGGTGGTAAATGTCTTCAATCGGATGATGGAACAGTTGAAAAACGAACGTCTCCGTCTGCGTGAACAGAATCATTTTCTGGACCTGTTGATAAACGCTTCTCCGATGGGGGTAATCATTACCAGTCTTGATGATGATGTGTCTCAGTTGAATCCGATGGCTGTAAAAATGCTGGGTGTCCGTTATGAAGAGGCGCAGGGGCAGAAACTTTCTTCCATAGATTCTCCGTTGGCTGCGGAACTGGCTGCTATTGCCCAAGGAGAGACCGTGACCGTTCGATTGAATGACTCGAATATTTATAAATGTACACATTCGTCATTTATAGACCGGGGTTTTCATCATCCGTTCTTTCTTATCGAAAGCCTGACGGATGAAGTGATGAAAGCAGAGAAGAAAGCCTATGAGAAAGTGATTCGTATGATCGCACATGAAGTGAACAATACAACGGCCGGTATCACCTCTACGCTCGATACGGTGGGGCAGGCTCTTTCCGAATCGGAAGGGATGGAAGATATTTGTGAGGTCATGCAGGTGTGTACGGAGCGTTGTTTCTCCATGAGTCGTTTTATTACCCGCTTTGCCGATGTAGTGAAAATCCCGGAACCCAATTTGGCTCCTGTCAATCTTAATGATCTGGTATTTTCTTGTAAACGATTTATGGAAGGAATGTGTACGGATCGGAACATTGCTATTACATTGGATATCGATGAGGAATTGGGAGATGTCAACTTGGATATTGCTTTGTTTGAGCAAGTATTGGTAAATATCATCAAAAATGCAGCCGAGAGCATCGGAAAGGATGGAAAAATACAAATACGTACCTCTTCTCCGGCAAGCATTGAAATAGTGGACAACGGTGAAGGAATAACAAAAGAGACTGAAGCTAAACTCTTCAGTCCCTTCTTTTCAACCAAACCGAACGGGCAGGGAATCGGTCTGGTGTTTATCCGTGAGGTATTGATGCGTCACGGATGTTCGTTTTCGCTTCGCACTTATGCCGATGGGCTGACACGGTTTAGAATAATATTTAATTAGTGATAAGTGAGTAGTATCGTTTATCACTTATCACTACTCACCAACTCTACTTCTCTTTCCATTCTTTTGCATATTCGTCCAATATGCGTTTGATGCCTTGGCCTATTTTTACATAGTCGGCTTCGTTCAAGTTGGCAAGAGAAACGCGGACCTCCCACTTGGGACCGGCAAAGCCACCGCCATTTAACAATACGAGTGATGTTTCGTTGGCGAGACGGAATACTACGTCTAATGGGTTGTAGCTCTTTTCCAAATATGTAACAAATTCATCGCCATAGAATTTTCGGGCCCATACCAGCATATCTATTTCGGAGTAATAACCGGCGCGTAACGGGTCTTCTACCAATGAGAAACCGGTGTTGTCCCACAAAGCATTCAGACGGCGACGGATGATATTCTGCATCTTTGTTTTATAATAATCTCCTTTGTCTAATAGGGAGAAAGAAGCGAACAGGCTCATTTGCATTTGCTGTGGTAGTGATAATCCTGCTGTATGGTTTAGCGCTACCTGACGGCTGTCGGCTACCATACGGTCGATGAATTTCATTTTTTCCGGATGTAAATCGAGGCTGGAATAACGCTTGGATAATATGGCTTTCTGCTCTTCGGGCAGGCGGGCAATCATCTTGTCATATT
>ERZ791659.1077-NODE-1077-length-15765-cov-3.40528_pt1 | contig 15765 bp, 22 predicted proteins | sample MGYA00510053_ERZ791659 | MGnify/ENA primary metagenome ERZ791659 (study PRJEB30046, sample SAMN00715192) | human gut metagenome | study: EMG produced TPA metagenomics assembly of the A metagenome-wide association study of gut microbiota in type 2... | reverse complement strand
CATTGATGAAGTCCTCTCTTTCCTTTACCCACTTCTTAATGAGTTCGATTTCCTCATTCATGTTCGGCTCTTTCTCTGATTTCCAGTCCTCTCTCATGCTTTTCAGTTCTTCTTCCCAGTCCGCTATATCATCATCAACATAGCTCGCTTCTTCCTCGTCTGCTTCTTCTGGGTGTTCTTCCAGATACTTCTTTTCTTCCTTGGCGGTTTCGATATTGTCCATTGCGTTCAGATAGTCCTCTGGGTCATATCCCCAACAAAGGAGATGATTCAGAAGTGTAGGCTCTGGGAACATTCTTCTCTCTCTGATTGTCTCAATTTCTTTCTTCTGTTCTTCTCCCCAACTCATGCTTTTACCTCTCTTTCATCTTGGCTATCACTGGTCTTATCTTCTCTTTTGTCCTGTACATTTCCGGCACTTATCTTCTCTTTTAGATATTCCGCTACTGTCTGCCGGATCATTTATTTTCTTCACCTCTCCGCAATCACAAGCTTTCCAGTCTCATTCATTTTAAAAAAATGTTACACCGGAACAGACATCAACTCATTTCTTATTCCTCATATCTTTCAGATACTCTTTTAAAGCCGTCATATTAACTTTACAATTTGCAAAATGCTTATATCCTGGCTTTAATAGATATAATCGCTTCTCTTCGCACTGCTCTTTCATCCATTCCCCCCAATATGGGAATACCTTAACCACAATCGCCGCACCATCCGGCAGATCATATCTGTAAAAAACTTCCTCCGTCAAATCATTCCTACACCAAATCTTCCAATCCTTATATGTATTAACAAAATCCTCTCGCTCCTGCATATTCTTCATATCCGGGAAGTCCGGCTGTCTCTGCTGATCTGACTGATCGGCTACTATCTCCACAGGCTGATCTTTCACTGCATCTTCCAGTTGCGACGTCGCAACCACATCATCTTCTCTGACATTTACCCTTGTTCCACGCGCCGAGATTTTATCCTTTTCCTGCTCTACAACAGGTTTCATGTTCTCCGATGATTTCTTTTCTTTCAATCGTTGTTTTACTTCTCTGATCTTCTTTACAGACATATCACTACTGATCCTATACCGATCCCGTTCCGACATCGGCAGCATCTCCGTAAGCTGTGAGTACGAAAAGTCCTTATACCTGTCATCTACCCACATTTTACGAGATCCATCACCGTCTACGGCCGCAAAAGCTTTCCAGACACCAATACACCGCGACACCGCTGATTTATCCATTGCAAAATTTGCTTCAATGCATTCATACAAATTTTCATATCCCAGATCTTCATAGTATCTGCACTGATCCATTTCATACAGGTGGAAGCCTAACGTTACATATCGTTTCTTTATATCCATCACATCTGATTCAATGTAACCTATGGATGCTCTTGCCAGCTCATTGACTTCTTCCGGAGCATAAATATCTGCACCAAACTTAATGCTCATCCGCTACCTCCTGTCCTCTGCTATCACCAGTCTTATCTTCTCTTTCGTCCTGCATATTTCCAGCATTCACTCTTTCTTTCAAATATTCCGCTACTGTCTGCCGGATCATTTATTTTCTTCACCTCTCCGCAATCACAATCACAAGCTTCCCTGTCACAGTCTCATTCATCTTCACATGATACTTGTCCTCCGCTACTGATTCTGTATCCGTCAAATACAACGCAACATGTATCAATGCGGCCGCATCCGTAAGCGTTGTTAAATTCTTTACTACAATTTCACCCAATAGCTTCACCCCTTACCTTTTTTTCTCGGGCACCATGCCGGACTCGTCTTCAACGGCACCTCCATCTTTCCAAACCCTAAAAATCCTGCCATTGAACTCATACGATGCTCCTCAAAATAATCATGAATATATTCTTGATCCAAATGTTTACAAAAAAATTCGTGTCTAGTATTTCCAAGCTTTCTATATCCTTCACAAAATTCACAATCCAAACATCGAATAATCTGCTTGCTCATTCAGCCCCGCCCTCTTTTCCTAAAAATTTATCCAGCTTAGTGCGAAATATGAAATACTCGTTATTTCCTCCCTTAGCTGCAGGCTTCACCACATTTCCAAGATCCCAGGCTCCCGCTTTCATCTGCCTCCGCAAATACTCTGGATGACATCCAATCTCTTTTGCTGCCGCTACCACGCTTACCCTTTGTGTCAAAGCTTTCTCTCCTTCCCGTTGCGACATCGCAACTAATTCATTGTTTCTCACGAATCCACTCCCACAAAACATATACAACTAACGCATTTACTGATATTCCTGTCTGTTTTGCATATACCTGAAGTAGTTGTTTTAATTCCTCCGGCACTCTTACCGTTATAACACCTGCCATTCATCTTCTCCTTAATTCGTATAAGTGATATCACTTTGATATCAAAATATCATAGTTTCATTAAGATATCATATATCCAAAAGGAGATTTCACTTTGGCAACAACAAAAATTCCAACCATGTTACGTTTACCAGAAGACCTTCACTTAAAAACAAAAAAAATTGCGCAAATCGAATGTCGTTCTGTCAACGCAGAAATCGAATATATCCTTGCAAAATATATCTCCAATTATGAGTCAGAAAACGGCTCTCTACCAATCAACACTGACGAGCTTTATGAATAAGCAAAAGAACGTATCCATTAAAACTCAGCCCAAGTTCACACGCTTCTTTTCCTAATTGCATTTTTAATTCACCCGGCATCCGGACAAGTGCGGGCACACGAGATTCACATTTTCTTTTCTCCTCTACATCACAACGCGCTGCTTCTTTATTCTCGCATAATTTTGTCTTTGGCATCCGATTCTCCCTTCCCGTTGCGACATCGCAACTTTTAGTCCTATATATAATGCTGTTATCGATCCCCTACAAGTTCTTTACTCTTCTTTTCATCATCCACAGCCTGTCTCGCACTCTCTTCTGCCATACGAGTAAGATATCCCTTATCAAACTCACTCATATGCGGCAAAGCTTTTCCCAACTTTTCTAAAATATCCTTTTCATGCTCAACCATCCTATTACCTCGCTTTTAGAATATTGACTTTGTAAAACAATAATATATCACTAATTCAATATTGTCAATACAAAACATTGACTTTTTCAAATATTTTGTTTATCATCAGAATAGGAGGTAACGACATTGAATAAACGAATTTGCGAAATAAGAAAAGAAGCAGGTCTCACCCAAGAAAAATTCGCACAAAAAATGGGAATTTCACAAAACTATGTTAATTTAATTGAAAACAACAAAAAAAAGCCAGGTGAACGGCTAATTTCCGATATTTGCCAACAATTTAATATCAACGAAAAATGGTTGCGAACCGGCAAAGGAGATATGCACACACCACAGACACAAAATCAAGAAATCATAGATTTTGCTAATCAAATTATGTCTGACGAAGACGAATCATTCCGCAAACGCTTTGTTTCCGCACTGGCAAAAGCAAAACCTGAATTCTGGGACGATCTCGAACGAATTGTAGATGAAACACTAAACAAGGACTAGCATTATGCTAGTCCTTGCTTCAATTCTGTATATTTTTTATTACCATCCAAATCTGTTTCAATATCCACAAATTTTGAATACTTCTTACTTCCCTTATAATTTCACGCCTACATTTTTCCGCTTCATCCACCATGATCCTGATCTCCTCCTTTGTAATAAAACAACTCCCTAACATCCACATTAAGCGCATCTGCAAGCCGGAATGCAACCTCCGCCGTTGGATTCACATTAGCACCATTTTCCAATTTGCAAATAACACTCCGACTCACACCCGCAGCTCTTGAAAGCTGTTCCTCTGACCATTTCTTTTTCCACCGATACATCTGTACTCTATTATTAAGTCCCAACTTTACCCCCTATCCGAGTAAAGTATACAATAGAGCTTCCAATAATAATTCTGGAAATTTCTTCCTGCCAACTACATACTAGCATATATTTTGTTTCCATACGGAAACACTTTCTCCTCAAATTACGCCAGATTATATAGCTTTTTATTCGCAAATATGATATAAGATATAATTTATAAATTGAAACACATAATAAATACACTTCCAACAAAAGGAGGCATTAAATGTACGAAACTTACCGCAAACTTAGAAATTCCCTCGGCTACAAAGATTCTGATGTTGCAAAAGGAACAGGAATAACAAAATCAACCTTTTCAGATTGGAAAACCGGTCGAAGTATACCCAAAATGGACAAACTAAAAAAAATTGCACTATTTCTCAATACATCCGTTGATCATCTGACGGCAGAAGAAAATATTACAGGAGCCATGACAACATATGAAATAATTATCAATCTCTGCAAGCAACACAACCTAGCAGTCACAGCACTTGAAAAAGATCTCGGTTTCGGACGCGGATCTATAGGTAAATTAAAAACCGGCCAAACCTCCGCCGAACGCCTGAAAAAAATTGCAAATTATTTTAACGTTTCTGTTGATTATCTAATGACAGGTATGGAAATAAACACTAAAGAAAAATATGATAAAACAGCCAGAATAGCACAAGAAATTCTCAATAACAAATATCTGCAGCAACTTTTTAATGCCGCACACGATGCACCACCAGAGGATCTGGAAGCTGCACGAGCTTTAATTCTTGCATTAAAGAAAAAAGGATCAAAATAGAAAGGACTATGCATATGAGAAATCGCAAAAAACACATGAAACTCCCTAATGGTTTCGGCTCAATCAAGTGTCTAAGTGGAAACAGACGCAAACCCTATGCTGTCTATCCTCCCGTTACTGAATGGACACCTACAGGTCCCGTAACGCCTCCAGCACTTGCATACACCGAAACCTGGGAAGAAGGTTATGAACTTTTAACTGCCTACAATATGGAAAAAGCCGGGAAAATCAAAATAAACCGCTCCGTATTCATTGAACGCACACCAACATTCGCCGAAGTCTATCAACAATTCTTTGACGAAAAATTTCACAACTCACCAAAAAATTTTTCAAAAGAAACGATTGCCTCAACCCGAGCAGCCTACAAAAACTGTTCTGCCATCCACGATATACCCATCGGAAATTTACGCTACGATGACCTCCAGCAGATTATAAATAATTGCCCCCTAAAGCATTCCTCACTGGAACTTATCGTATCACTCCTACATCAAATATATGCTTTCGCAATAAAATATGAAATTTGCGAAAAAGATTACTCTGCCTTTTTATACATCCCAATCCCCGATGATGATGAATCAGGCGAACCTTTTACTCTTGATGAACTAAATATTCTCTGGACAAACAAAGCCGATCCCATTGTTCAAATGATCCTTATTATGTGTTACAGCGGCTTCCGAATAAAAGCATATGCATCTATTGAAGTCCACTTGGACGAAGCTTATTTTAAAGGTGGTGTAAAAACAGCAGCTAGCAAAAACCGAATCGTTCCCATTCATTCCTGCATCCAAGATTTTGTTGCCGAGCGATATGATAATACAAAAGCGTTACAAAATCTTCTAGGCTGCACCCCGGCTTTATTCCGCAAAAACATGTATTCCACCTTAGAAAAACTTTCAATCTCATATTCTGCAAGTGGGAAAAAGCACACTCCACACGATTGCAGGCACACTTTCTCATATCTATGCGAAAAATATAATGTGAATGAAAATGACCGCAAACGTATGATGGGACACTCTTTCGGAAATGATATAACCAACGCTACATATGGCCACCGCTCAATCAATGATCTAAAGACAGAAATCGAAAAAATTCGTTTTCCTTAAAAAGAAAATCCTCGATTGTTACTAACGTGTTACTAACTGACACCATTTTTCCAATATTTTACGCGACTCATAACGTATATAAACAACTCTAATTTTTCCAGTAAATACACGGTTTTTCACATTTTATAGGCTAATTTCCGCCACTTTTAGACAATGACACTGTTTAAATTTATCTTAATTTCTCTTAATTTCCACTGAACTTTTACCGAATAAAATTTGTTTTCATTGCAGGTTCCCGCTCCGGGAATGTGATTCCCGCTGCCGCTCCTGCCTGAATACATTTGAGCAGCCATGCCATATTGCTGCCCAGCGTGCGCATGGTCTGCAGTCCCTCTGCGTCCTGCCGTACCTCGTCCGGCGTATTTCCGTGTACCTGGTTCCAGTACTGGGAGGAAACCACCGGCATGGAATTGATCGTGAAATATTTGTTCAGCTGATCAAACGCGGATGCCGCGCCGCCGCGTCTGCAGCTCACCACTGCTGCCCCCGGCTTTCCGGCAAACACATTTCCCTTTCCGTAGAATGCGCGGTCGAGAAACGAGGTGATGGCACCGGATGCCGCCGCATAATGCACCGGCGAGCCGAATACAAAACCGTCCGCCATCTTTGCTTTCTCAACAAATTCATTGACCGGATCATCCACAAAGCAGCGTCCGTTCTTAAGACAGACATTGCAGCCGATGCAGCCGGCGATCGGCTTTGCACCCACCTGGAAAATCTCGGTCTCAATGCCGTTCTTCTCAAGAGCACCTGCCACCTCGCAGAGCGCCGTATAAGTACATCCCTTTTCTCTCGGACTTCCGTTTACCAATATTACCTTCATGTTCTTTCCTCCATCCTGGCAGATTCCCTGCCCTCTATTCTATGCCACTTTCCCTGTGATCGTACGCTTATAAAATATAAAGTGAATCATGCAGGCAGGATTCTCCGCCCTAGGCGGGTCAGGATCGCTCCATTGATGTTCTCCGTCTTCCCTATGAAGCAAAGAAAAGCTGCCGTATCATCTGTTCCGGTGCAAAAATATCCTCAAACTGGAAATCTTCCTCCAGAAATTCCATATTTTCCTCGGAATGTTCTACTTCCTTTGAATACAGCTTTGCCACTGCCACCCGATCTTCCACGGAGAATGTTCCTCCGTTCTCCAGAAAACGCAGTGCATCCATATCGCGGATCATCAGAATACCCGCCACCGCAAACTGTGCCTTATTTAAAATGTTGTCATCATAATACGATCTCATAAAATACCGGAATGTAAAGTAGACCAGCAGATGCTCATACTCATATTCCCTTCCCTGCTGCGCTGCGTGAAAGTTCCGGATACATTCCAGATAATTGTCCTCATGGAATGCTGCACGAAGACGTTTCTTTTCTTCCTCCCAGTTCTGGTCGAGCACTTCCAGCTGTTCGTAGCGCTCCATGCGTGCAAGAAACGCCGCATACGCCTCCCCAGGCGTTACCTCTTTCTCCCTGCACTCGGCAATCAGCCGGCTCTCACGCTGCTCCTGCTCCTGCACGCTTACTTCCCCGCCTGTGTGATATCCGTAAAGTTCCTGCTGCATCCTCTTACAATATAGAAGATACTCCGCCGCGCGCTCTGCCACCGGTTTCTCCCGGTTCTGAAGCAATGCCACCGCCGCCTTAGAAACGGCATTCAGCCGATCAGCATCCACAGACACTTCCTCATCATCGTCATACGCCTCGCCGTCGGGCGCATCGTCCTCACACGCTGCCTCATCATTACCGTACAAAGCCCCGTCGTCCTCACACGCTGCCTCGTCATCGTCCCCGGTTCCACAGAAATCCGACATCTCATGCTCCTGCCAGGTGATCTTCTCGTCGGTGGAAAACATAATGTTTCCGACCTCCTCACAGGCCAGACTTAAGATCTTCTCCCGGACGTCCTCGTACTCCATGGTAAAGCGTGGAAACTCGGTGCAGATCTCGCTCAGTGCTTCCTCGCCCATCTTAATGCAGATGTCGCAGAGCTTTTTTTCATTTAAAAACGGGCAGTACCCGTCCTCGCGCATAATCATGGTGTTCTCCTCACCCTCCTTGATATGCGAGGTAATCTCTTTTCCAAGTTCTCCGCCCAGGCTGCGGTAGTAATCCATCGTACCCTCGTCGATGTCGATCTCCCAGCCATAGCAGCAATTATCCTTACACTGATCTGCAATACAGTGAAACTTTTCATAGTAAGACGGTACTTTTAATATCATCGTTTGCTCCTGTCTGCGCCTCTTCCTGCGCCATTTTATATCCATTTACGGTGCAAAAAGGTGCGTCATGCGCCGCACCTTTTTGTAATCCTACTCATCTTTCCGGAAATGATCGCTCAACATATAGCCGATACACCAGACGCCTCCCGCCAGTGAGAGATACACAAACCCCTGCACCAGTGCGACCGCCAGCTTGATCAGAGACAAATCTCCTGCCATATGCGCCAGAATCACTCCTCTGACCGGTCCTCTTAAGATCATCCATCCTCCTACATAGAACCAGCCAACAACTCCCAGCTGGTAAAAAAACAACGCCAGCAATGTCTTCCATGTTATTTTCATATCTAATCTCCCTTGTTGATCCTGCAATACCGCGTCTATTGTAACACAAACCGCAGGAAGATGCAAAATCCCTCCTTCTTCTACATCAGCTCCCGGATCTCTCCCGACCGGCAATACTCTGCACAGTCGATCACCCGCTGGTTGGAAGACCCCTTAAACAGCAGAGATATATCATGAAGCTCCGTCACAAACGGTCCGTCCACCAGCACATCGATCGTGTGAAGCAGCTCCGCGGTATCTGCGGTGCAGCATTTTCCGCCCGGCACAAGATCCCGGTCTAACACATAGCCGGTGTATGCCCACACATCCTTCCCCGGGCACTCCGCCTTCACTCTCCGCATAAACGGAAGCAGCGCCTTCTGATTCTCTGGTTCAAAAGGATCTCCTCCGAGCAGCGTCAGTCCCCGGATGTAATCCGGCTTCAAGGACGCAATGATCTCATCTTCCACCTCTCCGGTGAATGGATTCCCGTATTCAAAAGCCCACGTCTCCGGCTGAAAACAGTCTTTGCAGTGATTTCTGCAGCCCGACACAAAGAGAACGGTGCGCACACCGGTTCCGTTTGCAATATCACAATATTTGATTGCCGAATAATTCATATCTTTTCTCCTCAACAGGGAAAGAAAGACTGTGGCTGCACAATCCCGTGCACACCACAGTCCCCCTGTTTTTATAAATGTAATACCCGTTCCTTGATCTCCTGTGTTCTGCCCTGATTCCAGAACTGCGTTCCAATATAGCCGCAGGTACGTCTTGCCACGCTCATCTTGTTCTGATCGCGGTTGCCGCAGTTCGGGCACTCCCATACCAGCTTGCCGTCCCGGTCTGTCACAATCTTGATCTCTCCGGCATATCCGCACTCCATGCAGTAGTCACTCTTTGTATTGAGTTCCGCATACATGATATTTTCATAGATGTACTGCATCACGGAAAGTACCGCTTCCAGATTGTTCTGCATATTCGGAACCTCCACGTAGCTGATTGCTCCGCCCGGGGACAGTTCCTGGAACTGTGACTCGAACTTTAACTTATCGAACGCGTTGATCTGCTCTGTCACATGTACATGATAGCTGTTTGTGATGTAGTTCTTGTCCGTCACACCCGGGATAATGCCGAAACGCTTCTGTAAGCATTTTGCAAACTTGTAAGTCGTCGACTCAAGCGGGGTTCCGTAGAGACTGAAATCAATGTCCGTCTCCTTCTTCCACTTGGCGCATGCATCATTCAGACGACGCATCACTGCAAGCGCGAATTCCGTGCCTTCCGGCTCCGTGTGGGATACGCCCTTCATATAGCGTGTGCACTCGCAGAGTCCCGCATAGCCGAGAGAAATCGTCGAGTAACCGTGATAGAGAAGTTCATCGATCGTCTCGCCTTTCTTCAGACGTGCAAGCGCACCGTTCTGCCAGAGAATCGGCGCCACGTCGGAAGGTGTTCCCTTTAAGCGGTTGTGGCGGATCATCAATGCCTGATAGCACATTTCCAGACGCTCATCCATGATCTCCCAGAACTTCTTCTCATCTCCTCCGGAAGAGCATGCCGCATCCACCAGGTTCAATGTCACTACGCCCTGGTTAAAGCGTCCGTAATACTTGTGCTTTCCTTCTTTATAATTCTTGGCATGTGCCAGATTGCCCGTCGTGCGGTCTACTGTCAGGAAAGAACGGCATCCCATACAGGTATAGCAGTCGCCGTCTTTTAACTTTTTCATCATCTTCTCAGAGATATAATCCGGCACCATGCGCTTTGCGGTACACTCAGCCGCAAGGCTGGTCAGGTACCAGTATTTGGACCCCTCCCTGATATTGTCCTCCTCAAGCACATAGATCAGTTTCGGGAACGCCGGCGTAATATAAACGCCCTGCTCATTCTTGACCCCTAAAATTCTCTGATGAAGCATCTCCTCGATCACTGCTGCCAGATCGTCCCGAAGCTGTCCCTCCGGCACCTCATCCAGATACATAAACACCGTGATAAACGGAGCCTGCCCGTTGGTCGTCATCAGCGTGATGACCTGGTACTGGATCATCTGCACACCGCGGTTAATCTCCTCTTTGACCCGCATTTCCGCCATCTGGTTGACTTTCTCTTCCGTCGCCTCGATTCCGGCAGTCTCAAGCTCCTTGCGCACCTGCTTGCGGAACTTCTCACGGCTCACCTGCACAAACGGAGCCAGATGAGAAAGGGAAATACTCTGTCCGCCGTACTGGGAGCTTGCGATCTGCGCGATTGCCTGTGTGGCAATATTGCAGGCAGTGGAAAAGCTCTTCGGCGTATCGATCATCGTCTCGCTGATGACCGTACCGTTCTGAAGCATGTCCTCCAGATTGACCAGACAGCAGTTATGCATGTGCTGTGCAAAATAATCCGCGTCATGGAAATGGATGATTCCTTTCTCATGCGCCTCTACAATCTCCGGCGGAAGCAGGAATCTTCTGGTGATATCCTTGCTGACCTCACCGGCCATATAATCTCTTTGTACGCTGTTTACAGTCGGATTCTTGTTGGAGTTCTCCTGTTTTACTTCCTCGTTATTGCATTCCAGCAGACTTAAAATCTGCTCATCGGTAGAGTTGGACTTGCGCACCAGTTCTCTCTTATAACGATAAGTAATATAGTTGCGGGCAACATTAAACGCTTTCTGACTCATGATCTGGTTCTCCACCATATCCTGAATCTCCTCCACACTCGGGGAGCGCTTCATATTCTCGCAGGCTTTCTCAACATTGGAAAGAATCGCCTGAATCTTGTCGTCTCCAAGCTTTTCATAATCAATGACGCTGTCGTTTGCCTTGCGGATTGCAGCCTCGATCTTGCTGATGTCAAAAATGTCCTCGCTGCCACTTCTCTTAATAATCTTCATAACCGTTCAGAATCCTTTCTGTTAATTGCTTTTTCATTATACAATATCTAGTATTGTTGTCAATGCGTTTTCCTAGATTCTGTGGTTATTTTACCTTTTGAACAAAATTAACACCAAAACTTCGTCACTTTTTATTGTTTTGTTTTACAACAACATCTTGTGTCTTCTGCTATTGTCACATCCAGATTTTGTAGCATCTGATCCAGGCAGCGCTTCAGGTGCTCCACATCCTCCGCCGAAAGCCCCGCCGTCAGGCGCGCTTCCATCTCCCGTATATCGTGCTCCGCGCCATCCAAAAGCGCAGCGGCCTTATCTGTGAGCACCAGACGTTTTAAGCGCGCGTCGTGTGAGACCTGGGCGCGCTCGATCAGCCCCTTTCGTTCCATCACACCAAGCATATTAGAAGCGGTCGCTCTTGAAATGGAAAAAGCCTCCTCGATATCCTTCTGGTAGACTTCACAGTCGCTGTGATCTTTCAAAAAACCAAGTGTCCAGCGCTGCATTCCTGTCAGGTTATCCTCATTTTCCATACGCTTTGCTTCCATATTCTTATGGATCTGGTTGTGGAGCAGGCGTATTTTGTATCCGATGGTCTCTGACCTTTTGATTCGTTCCATCTCTTCCTCTCTTCTGTCTGTTTTCTAAAATAATCATTGACTTCTGTTTTTAATTATCGTATAACATTATTGTTAGCACACTAACAATTAAAAATCAACAGAAAATTCAAAAAGGATGTGAAATTATGTTAAAAACACTTGGAGCACAGATCAGGGAGTTCAAAAAAGATTCCCTGCTTACTCCCGTCTTCATGATTCTGGAAGTCTTCATGGAAACAATCATTCCTCTGATGATGGCTTCCATTATCGATCAGGGTGTGGAAGCGGGCAACATCCACCATATCTACGTCATGGGTGCCTGGATGGTTGTCGCCGCCTGTTTCTCCCTCTTCTGCGGTGTCATGGGCGGAAAATACGGTGCAAGAGCCTCCGCAGGTTTTGCACGTAACTTAAGAAAAGCGATGTACGAGAACATCCAGAGTTTTTCGTTTTCCAACATCGACAAATTCAGTACCGCAGGTCTTGTCACCCGTCTGACCACAGATGTGACCAACCTGCAGAATGCCTACCAGATGCTGCTGCGCATGTGTGTGCGTGCGCCGATCAGTCTGATCTGCGCGATGTGCATGGCGTTTTTCATCAGCCCGAGACTGGCGAGCATCTATCTTGTTGCCGTCATCATTCTGGGCATCATTCTCGCCATCATCACCGTGCGCGCGCATCACTATTTTATGGAAGTTTTTCCAAAGTACGATGACCTAAATGCCTCCGTGCAGGAAAACGTATCCGCCATCCGCGTGGTCAAGGCTTATGTGCGTGAAGATTACGAGAAAAACAAGTTCCGCAAAGCCAGCCAGAATATTTACAACATGTTTGTCAAGGCGGAAAGCATTCTGGCTTTCAACAACCCGGTCATGCAGATCACCGTTTACAGTTGTATTCTTGCGATCAGCTGGATGGGCGCAAAAATGATTGTCGGCGGAACATTGACAACCGGAGAACTGATGAGTCTTCTTACCTATTGTATGAATATCATGATGAGTCTGATGATGCTGTCCATGGTGTTCGTCATGCTGGCGATGAGTGTGGCAAGCGCCGAGCGTATCTGTGAAGTATTAAATGAGAAGAGCGACATCACCAATCCGGAAAATGCGGATAAGACCGTGCCGGACGGAAGCATCACCTTTGACCATGTGACCTTCCGTTACAGCAAGACATCCGCAAAGCCGGTGCTCTCCGATATTGACCTCTCCATAAAATCCGGCGAGACGATCGGTATCATTGGTGGAACCGGAAGTTCCAAGTCCTCGCTCGTCAACCTCATCAGCCGCCTCTACGATGTGTCCGAAGGCCGTGTTCTCGTCGGCGGAAAAGACGTCCGTTCCTACGATCTTGACACCCTCCGCAACGAGGTCTCTGTCGTATTGCAGAACAACGTGCTCTTCTCCGGAACCATCTATGAGAATCTGCGCTGGGGAGATGCACATGCGACCGACGAGGAGTGCCGTCACGCGTGCAGACTGGCATGCGCCGACGAATTCATCGAGCGTTTTCCGGATGGTTACAACACCTACATCGAGCAGGGCGGAACCAACGTCTCCGGCGGTCAGAAGCAGCGTCTGTGTATTGCCCGCGCGCTCTTAAAGAAGCCGAAGATTCTGATTTTAGACGACAGCACCAGCGCGGTGGACACCGCTACCGATGCCAAGATCCGTCGCGCTTTTCTCACGGAGATTCCGAACACGACCAAGCTGATTATCGCACAGCGGATCTCCTCCGTTCAGGATGCCGACCGCATCATTGTGCTGGATAACGGAGAGTTGAACGGTTTCGGCACACACGAAGAATTATTGCAGACCAATGCCATTTACCGCGATGTCTACGAGTCACAGACCGGCGGCGGCGGTGATTTTGATGAAGGAGGTGCTGCCTGATGCCACAGAATGAAAAAAATGCAAAGCCGATCGGCGGACCTGGCGGCCACGGCGGTCATGGTCCAAGACCGAATGTCAAGAATCCGGGAAAGCTTTTTATGCGCCTGCTTTCCTATATTATGAAAAATTATGCCGTACACTGCGTCATTGTCGTGATCTGTATTTTTATCACGGTTCTCGCAAGTGTGCAGGGAACCTGGTTTATGCAGACCTTAATCGACGGCTATATCCTGCCGCTGATGAAGCAGAGCGATCCGGACTTTTCCGGTCTCGCACACGCCATTTTACGCGTTGCCGTCTTCTACGGCATCGGCGCTATCGCAGCCTACATATACACAAGAATTATGGTCAATGTCTCACAGGGTACTTTAAAGCATCTGCGCGACGACATGTTCACCCACATGGAAGAGCTTCCCATCCGGTATTTTGACACACACTCCCATGGAGACATTATGTCAACTTATACCAACGATATTGATACCCTGCGCCAGATGATCAGCCAGAGTATGCCGCAGTTTTTGAACAGCATCATCTCCATCGTGAGCGTCTTTATCAGTATGCTTCTTCTCAACATTCCGCTGACGCTCGTCACACTTGTAATGGTCGGTGTCACACTGTTTGCCACAAAGAAGATCGGTGCCTTAAGTGCCCGCTACTTTATCGCACAGCAGAAAGATATTGCGACGGTCAACGGCTACATTGAAGAGATGATGAACGGTCAGAAGGTGGTCAAGGTCTTCACCCATGAGGAGGAAAGTATCGCCGATTTCAACCGGCTCAATGACCAGCTGTTCCACAGTGCAGACAACGCCAATAAGTTCGGTAACATTTTAATGCCGGTCAATGCACAGATCGGTAATATCAGCTACGTGCTCTGCGCGATCGTCGGCGGTATTCTTGCTCTGGGCGGATATGGCGGATTTACGCTCGGAAAGCTCGCAAGTTTTCTTACCTATAATAAGAGCTTCGGACAGCCGATCAATCAGCTCTCTATGCAGCTTAACAATATCGTGATGGCACTCGCCGGTTCCGAGCGTATCTTCGCTCTGCTCGATGAGCAGCCGGAAGTGGACGATGGTTACGTCACACTTGTCCGCGCCAAGTGGGAAAACGGTCAGATTGTGGAATCCAAAGAGCGTACGGGTATGTGGGCATGGAAGCACACCCATCAGGCAAACGGCAGTGTCGATTATATTGAATTAAAGGGCGACGTGGTATTTGATGATGTCGATTTCGGCTATGTTCCAGAGAAGACCGTTCTTCACAACGTAGATCTCTACGCTACGCCGGGTCAGAAAATTGCCTTTGTCGGCAGCACCGGCGCCGGAAAGACGACCATCACCAACCTGATCAACCGTTTCTACGATATCCAGGACGGCAAGATCCGCTATGACGGCATCAATATCAACAAGATCAAAAAAGATGACCTGCGCCACTCTCTCGGAATCGTGCTGCAGGACACCCATCTTTTTACTGCTACGGTTATGGAAAATATCCGTTACGGCAAGCTGGATGCCACGGATGAGGAAGTCATGGCAGCTGCCAGACTCGCCAACGCAGATACATTTATCCAGCAGCTTCCGAACGGCTATGACACCCTGCTGACCGGCGATGGTGCCAACCTAAGCCAGGGACAGCGCCAGCTGCTTGCCATCGCAAGAGCTGCCATCGCCGATCCGCCGGTTCTGATTCTGGACGAAGCGACGAGCTCCATCGATACCCGCACCGAAAAGATTGTGCAGGACGGTATGGATAAGCTGATGGCGGGACGCACCACGTTCGTGATTGCGCACCGTCTCTCGACCGTGCGCAACAGCGACTGCATCATTGTCCTGGAACAGGGACGTGTCATTGAGCGCGGTAGCCACGATCAGCTGATTGAAAAACACGGCAAATACTATCAGCTGTATACCGGGAATTTAGCGGAAGGCTAAATTCCCGTGTAATTCTAGCCGAAGGCTAAGTTTCCGTGTAATTCCAGCGGAAGATGAAACTCGCAAAAAATAGAGTTGTCGCAATAAGCATATCCTGCTTTGCTCTGATAAATAATATTACAGGAATACCAGAGACAAAAAAGTTCCAGAATAAACAGACGGCGGCAAAATCTTTGAAGCAAATG
>ERZ791659.1047-NODE-1047-length-16115-cov-9.1127_pt1 | contig 16115 bp, 10 predicted proteins | sample MGYA00510053_ERZ791659 | MGnify/ENA primary metagenome ERZ791659 (study PRJEB30046, sample SAMN00715192) | human gut metagenome | study: EMG produced TPA metagenomics assembly of the A metagenome-wide association study of gut microbiota in type 2... | reverse complement strand
CTGTGGCATATTTAACTTTTCTAAAAAAAGGCACAAGAAAATTTGCAAATTACAGGCACTCTTGAGGGGATGTCCGGGCAGGTTGCCGGAGGTGCCGGTTTCGGTGATAGTGGTGCGCGCACCTGCGAGGTCGGCAGGCAAGGTGGCGCTCAGGGTGATGGACTTGCCACGTCGGGCGGCGTCGGGGTTTTGGTTTCCGCCGTCGGGGACTGCATCATCGGTGCAGGCGGTGGCGAGGGCCATTCCGCCCAAGAGGGCGAGAAGGGCAAGGGGGTGGGTGAATGTGAATTTATGGTTCATATGAATTTCTGTTATTGGATTATTAATGTATATAATATTATAAGGTTACTCTGTCTGCCATCCTATTGCTCAGGCTTTACCAGCCCTTCCCCACCCACGGAAATGTTGGGCAGACCGATGCCCGCACACAGCTTGATGGCGTTCGCCGCCTTGTCGAGGTACAGCCCGTAGCCGTCGGGGGCGATGAAGCCGCTGCTGCCCTGCTTGCGGATTTTCTCCAAGGTGAAGCGCGAGAAGTCGTCGTCGGTGAGGATATGTCCGTTCCCCCCGGTGACCACCGTTTCGCAGATGACAGTGCCGTCCGCCGTGATGTAGTTATCCAGCGTCAGCACGTAGGCGGAGGTCGTGGGGAGGGCGGCGTCCACCGTGACGGCGGGAGCGGTATTGTAATAAAACAAGCAGAGGCTTTCGCCGTTGTTGCCCGTGATGCTGCCTCCCGTCAGGTGCAGGGAGGGATTATACTGAGTGAAGGAAACCGCATGCCCCGCGCCGTTGCCCGTAATGGTGGCATCGCCTTCCATCACCAGTGTCCCGCGGACGACAATTCCGTTTACACTACTACCACCACTGCCCACCGCACCCGTCAGACGGAAGCCGCTGCCCAGCGTCAGCCGTCCGATACCATACTGATGTGAGATATCGGCATCTCCTATAAAGAAAAGGGCGTTACCGCTGGTGTTTTTGCCGTCCGCCGTCAGGTTGGTCAGCCGCAACGAGGCGCCATCCTTCACCCCAAAGAGGAAGTCCTCCGCATCGGCACGCGTGAGTGTAAATTTGTCCGCACCGCCATCGATGGCGATATGCTTGCCCTGGGGGAGGAGGATTGAATTAGAAATGCCAACCGTCCGTGCCGGGAACTTGATATCCGCTCCCAGCTCTATCAGCGTGGGCGCGTCTGCAGTGCCATCCGCGGCCTTGATGGCAGCCACCAGTCCGGCGAATGTCGTCACCGTTCCCTTCCGGCGCAGGCGGATGCTGTTGGTGGCCTCATCGAGCCAGAACTCGTACTGTTCGCCGTTGGGGGCACCACTACCATTGTCGTCTACCCACGTCTTATCCGGAAGGAGTGCCAGCCTTTCCACGTCTGCCGCAGCGAACCGTCCTTCGGTGGGGGTCACGGCGAAGTTCTTCGTGAAGAGCATTCCGCACAGGGGCACCGTGGTGGCGATGCCGGGCGCCATGCTGATGTTGGTGACGTACTCCGAATACATCACGTAGATGCAGTCGTCGGCCCCACCGAAGGAGAAGCTTTTGAGCACAAGGTTCGTGTTGGTCAAGGCGTCCATGCTTATCCATTTGCCGAAACTGCCCGTCTCGCTGCCGAACGTAGCGCCGTCCAGCACCACCGTAGCACCGCTCTCGATCATGATGTAGGCGGCGAGTATAGAAGTGTCCCTCCCTTTGGTGACGACGGAAACGCCCTTGCCCAAGGTGAGGCGGCACTCATTAGTCAGATTGAACATATTGCCTACACGCACATTATCATCCTTTATCACCAAGTCAGCCAGCTCCAGCGAAGCGTCGTTGTCATCAATCCAGATTAGGTAGTTTTTGTCGGTGATGCCATTCGTCAGCGTGAAGCCGTTGCCGTCCAGCACCTTGCAGCCTTGCACTACGAAGTAGACGCCACTATTCCCCGCAGCGGCATCCACGTCCGCCGCGGTCACGGTTAGGTCGTTCGCCAGCACAATCCTCACCGGTGCGTCCGCCGTTCCTTTGTCGGCCATCAACGCTTTTATCAGCTCGTCGGCGGTAGAGACGATGGTTACGTCCATCACCTTGACGGCGCATGTAGCCGTGTACTTCATCCCCTTGCTATCCAGCAGGGTCACTTCCAGCCACACAGGAGCCTCATCCACCTGGCCGTCTGCCGTCTTGGGAGCAGTGAGTGTCACCACTGCCCGTCCCCGTTCTTCTGTAAAATTCGGTTCGTCCACGGTTACCTTCCATCCGGTGTTGCTTCCGTCGGCGGCGCGCGCCTTCACATCGGTGCTTGTGCCGAAACTGCCTTTCACCTCCGCCATAATGGAAACGTAATCTTCATCGGTGAAACCCGTAGGCAGCATCACGGTGACCTCATAGTTTTCATGGCTAGCCGGGTAAATGATAACCCCGTCCTTGCCCATTGTGAGGGGTGCGGTGCGTGCCACGGTAAACGTCGTCTTCCCGCCCGCCAAAGTGAAGGTGACGAAAGCTGGGTTTGTAAGGTCTACACCTTTCTCGGCGAAAACAGCATCGCCTTGCGGACCTTGAGGGCCGGTACTCCCTGTGGCACCGGTGCTACCCGTCGCACCTTTTTCTCCGGTGGCAGGCACTTTCTTTCCGTCGCTGTCCAGCAGCCATTCGCCATCTATTTTCCAATAAAGACGGCCGTCGGCAGTATCTACGCTTATCACGGGCTTGGCGCCATCATCCCCGGTGGTACGGATTTTGTTGCCTTCGGCATCAGTCAGCCAGGCAGGGGCGGCTTCGCCGGTCTTCACCGTCCAATAATACTTTCCGTCATCGGCTTGCTGTACACCGACGATGGGAGTATTGCCATCTTTGCCATCGGCACCGTCCTTACCATGCATGATGGTGATGGGGGAACTTTTTGAGAAAGCGATGGTGTAGCCTGTTTCTTCGCCGGTGGTAGGGTCAACAACAGGCGATACGCCGGTCACATAGTCGTTTTCCTGAAGGGCGGACACCAGCCCTTGCAGGGCGGAGATTTGGGAATTGGCGGTGCTGCACCACGATTCCAGTTGTTCTACTCGCGATTTAAGGTCGTTCACGTCATTGCGCAAGGCAGTGTCGTCATAGTCGTCACCGCAACTGAATAGGGCTATCGCCATCAGAAGGGACAGGAGGAAGGGATTTAATACTTTCATAATCATTGTTTTAATGAGTGCTTTTCTGCTCTTTTTAAGGGTTTATCAAAATAAAGATGTCAGAACCCCTCATTTTCCGGAGCCGCACATACGTAACAATGGCGTGAGTTCCATGTTCCACATCCATCAATCAGGGCTTCGCAAAACCCAGCCGTAGATGAAAAGAACAACAGAACTCACGCCATTCAAATTATATATGCAGCCCCATGCACGAAACCTGTTTCCCCGGGGACGGGAAACACGAAACGAACAGGCAAATAGATAAAACAATGACGTAAGCGTTTGCTGCTACCATCCCTACGGCATTAGTCAAAGTTGCGAAGTTTGATTGATGTAGGATGATATGTATGAAAACGCTTTCGTTATCAGTATGTTGAGGCCCTATAAAGAGGGACCGGTACAAAGATAAGAAAAAGCATGTTTCCTAAAATAACAAAATGCCAAAAACTTACAGTAAAATAGATAAAATTCATAAAATCAGTCCTCCTCTTTTTCAGAAGGCGCCACTTTTGCAGCATCCAAGAAGATGAATTTACTAAAAACATCCTGTCTATGTGCTTTGCTGATAGGAAGCTTTACCGTGTCTATATACAGTATATTCCCGATAAAGCCTTCCACATAATTCAGATTGACAACATACGAGCGATGTATCTGCATAAATGCATCGGCAGGAAGTTTTTGTTTCACATCAGCCATAGGATAACTGACCAGCAAAGGGGATTGCCCCTTTAAGTGCAAAGAACTATAACTGCGCGAAGCCTCCACCCACATGATATCGGCAAACCGAACTTTTATGAATCTTTCTTTGTGACGAATGAAAAAGCCGTCTTCCACTACCTTGGGAGGCACATTGCCTGCCTTGGGAAGAATCTTTCCGATATTGACAAACTCTGCATCTATCTTATCGGTAGCCGGCAAACCATGAACATCGGTTTCATTCTCTTCCAGATAATTGTTAAAGTCTTCTTTTCGGTCGAAACAAAAGATTTGGAGAGGATTCCCATTTTGCTCGGCAAACTGGAAACACAGCAGGGCGGACGATTTTAAAATTACATACTTCATTATCTTTAGTTTTATGGTTTATAATTTGAGTTTCTTTGACAGCAAATCTTGTGTGAAGCAAAACGCCATTCCCCGTTGGCGAAAAAAATGTCTCCGACACACATATATGCCGGAGACAAATATCAGTTAAAAAATTATTAACGTGAGGCAAAGTAGATGCTTTGTTTTATTCTTTATAAGTAACCGAGCCATGTTGATTGAGGGTAGTACCCCATATTTCAACCAACACTTCGGGACAAAGTTTTGCATCCTGATCCAGAATAGTACGCCATCCTTCCCATGCCAAACCGGTATTCTCCGTAGCCTTTATATGAAGGTTGCAGGTATTGGCAGGCAGAGAAATCACCGTTTCATATCTTGAAGTCAGTCCTTCACCATTCCTAGACCACGACTTGCCGCTGAGCACCTGCTTTCCTTCACTGTCGTAAGAGCTTTCTTTCCAGTCTATATAGAATTTAGCCACATAGCCACCGGTATGCACCAATCTGACCGAACCGCTGGAATATTCCGTAGAAACAGTTTCGATATAATCGGTAGAACTGTTCACCTTCGCCACGTTGCCATCTTTCAGGAAAGACGCTGTGTACGACACCGGAAAACCGGGATTCTTGGCGCTGAACTCAGCATTGTCGGCTATAATTTTCTGAATGTCGGCAAAGTCCTGGGTAGTGATGATTTGTGTATGGGCACTTGCATCTCCACCCAAAATCACTGCCGTAAAAGAACATTCCTTCAAGGCACTGCTGTTCATTTCGGACACATTGATTTTATTGCCCTGAATAAGTGCCTTCAATGCTGTTTCTATCTCCTGGCTCTTGGACGAAGTTTCCGCCTTGACATATACCGTGCGTCCGTAAGAAACATTGGTAACATAGGCCGGCGGATTTTGATCTTTCACACCTTTCTGCACCAATTCATCCCATGTGACATCGCTCGCAAAAACATCTGAAGGATGTGTAGGCGCATCAATGGACATCATGTAGAATATCTGCTTGAAGGACAGAATAAAGACTTGCTTTTCATTCTTCGAGATGGAGTTGAAATCGACATTCAACGAAGATTGCAGAATATCAAAATTACATCCCAAAGCTACCCTTAACTGGCTTTCACTGTAGGCTTTGGTTTCAGAATACTGGCAGTTGGCATTCAAATGATGGGTAGCCGCATACTTGTTTTCCCAAGCTGTCAAGATCTGGTTGATTGCCTCTGAAACTCCTGAATAGGTAGGGTTCTGAACCACCACAGTGCCTTCATTACCCATCGGCAAGTTCGTTCTAAGGGTCAGTGGAGCGCGATTCACATTCAGGGTATCGGGCATATTGTTTACTAATGCTTCATTGGCAAAAAGCAACGCCCCCGGATAAGTACGGTCTGTCATGGCAGTGATAACTGCAATATCTACATTGGAACTGTCAATGGAATGCTTTGTTCTGTGTGTAACAATGTACTTTCCATTGTCCCAACCATCACCATAAGGAACACAATTTTCAATTTTGTCACCGTGGAAAGCCAAGATCTGCTGAGGATCATAATTCAATCCCAAGATTTTGTCATCAATCGTTTTATTCATTTTTCTTTCTTTTTTAATTAGACAAGATGTTATGTAAGCTTACGGACACAAATTTAAATGATTGGCAAGAGGATAAAAAATCTAAATTTCCGATGCAACCTTCCATTTCCCTGCGCTATAAATAGAGGTTCCTAAACAGGAATACAAATAAGTTTATAAATTCTTTTCCATACAAAAGGGAAAAGTAACGATTCGGAAATAGTAAAGATTCATCTAATAACAAAAAACGACAAAACAAAGGGGAGGAATATACACTCTATCCAAAGAAAGTGATGATATAAATATATAGTATCTGTCAGGAGCAAGAAAGTAGAGAGCCGATTTCTCTTATGAAGCATTATGAAAGAATTCCAAAGTATTCTTCATGTGATAGTTCCTTTATTCATGGGGGTTTCAGAGGGTTCATGAAGGAATGAAGGAAAATACAAACGAATCCTTGTAACAGGGAAAGGACTCTCTCTCCCTGTTTTAGAGGGAGAGTCCGGGTTAGCTCTGCTACAAGGATTTCCTTTAGTTGACCGTCTTTTCCCTCAGCTTGATAGCATTAGCGACGGTATCCAGCCAAAATTCGTACTTGTCACTGGAATGACTGTCTATAGTCAATTTAAGAAGCACCAGCTTCGCCACATCATCGGCCGTGAACGTGCCACCGTCATCCGCGGGGGTGATAGTAAATGAATCCACGTCTTCAGCGTTGAGATTTAAATGCAGCCGCACCGGACCAGCGATGCCGGGCGCCATCTTGACAAGCGATTTACTCCCTACATATATATAATCGTCCGCGCCCGCAAAGGAGAAGTCCCTCAAGATAAGACAGTCTTGCACACCGGCCTCACCTATGTGCACCCATTCCCGACCGGCATTGTCAACAGTGTACTGAAACTTGACGCCGTTCAATTCCACCGTAGTTCTACCCGTGACGCTGATAGGTGCGCCGACATCATCCTTATTGACAACGACCGACACCCCGGGTCCCAAAATCAGACGGCTGCTCGCATTCACAAACCTAAACCACATACCCCCGTAGTTATCGGTAAGCGTCAGACCTCTCATCTCCAGCGACACGCCCTCTGCCCCGCTCTCGAAAGAAGTGTAACTCGTACCATCGGCCCGTGTCACCCCGTGGGTTCCGCCACCGTCTACCACCTTGTGCCCCTTTACTTTAATCTTTTTGTCGTTTGGGTTGCCGGTGACGTCAGTCACGTCCTTCACAGTGATGGTCACGTCCTCGCTAAGGGTAATGTGCATCGGGTACTGGGGAGTTCCCGCCTCTTTCATCAGCAGCTTTATCAAGCCCTCGGCGGTGGAAACGGTGTGGTTCACTTTCACCACGCACGTTGCCGTGTACTTCAGCCCCTTACTGTCCAGCAGTGTCACTTCCAGCCATACGGGGGCATCGTCCACCTCGCCGTTTGCCCTGAGCGTCACCACTGCCTGCCCCTGTCCTTCTGCAAAAGTCGGGTCGGTCACGAACACCTCCCATCCGGTGTTGTTTCCCTCGTCAGCGCGCGTCTTCACGTCGGTGCTCGTGCCGAAACAGCCTTTTACCTCCGCCATGATGGAGACATAATCTTCGTCGGTAAAATCCGTCGGAAACGTTACAGTGACGTCGTAGCCATCTGCCTCTGCAGGGTAGAAGACAACCCCGTCATTATCCATTCTGAGAGGTGCGGTGCGCGCCACGGTAAACTTCGTCTTGCCATCCGCCAAGGTAAAGGTGACGAAGGCAGGATCTGAGTCGATGTCTACACCGTCCGCGGCGAAAACGGCATCGCCTTGCGGACCTTGAGGGCCTTGCGAACCGGTACTGCCTGTGGCGCCGGTGCTACCTGTCGCACCTTTTTCTCCGGTGGCAGGTACTTTTTTTCCGTCGCTGTCCAACAACCATTCACCGTCTATTTTCCAACAAAGACGGCCGTCCGCAGTATCTACGCTTATCACGGGCTTGGCGCCATCATCGCCGGTGGTGCGGATTTTGTTGCCTTCGGCATCAGTCAGCCAGGCAGGGGCGGCTTCGCCGGTTTTCACCGTCCAGTAATACTTTCCGTCATCAGCTTGCTGTACGCCGATGATGGGGGTATTGCCATCTTTGCCATCGGTGCCGTCCTTGCCATGCATGATGGTGATGGGGGAACTTTTTGAGAAAGCGATGGTGTAGCCTGTTTCTTCGCCGGTGGTAGGGTCAACAACAGGCGATACGCCGGTCACATAGTCGTTTTCCTGAAGGGCGGACACCAGCCCTTGCAGGGCGGAGATTTGGGAATTGGCGGTGCTGCACCACGATTCCAGTTGTTCTACTCTCGATTTAAGGTCGTTCACGTCATTGCGCAAGGCAGTGTCGTCATAGTCGTCACCACAACTGATCAGGGCTATCGCCATCAGAAGGGACAGGAGGAAGGGATTGAAGATTTTCATAATCGTTTTTTTTAATGAATACTTTCTGTTTTTTTAAGGGTTTATCAAAAAAGATGTCAGAGTCCCCCGTCTCCCGGAACCGTACATAGATAACAATGGCGTGAGTTCCATGTTCCACATCCATCAGTCAGGTCTTGGCAAAACCCAGCCGTAGATGAAAAGAACAACAGAACTCACGCCATTATATCTATATATGTACCCCCATGCCCGAAACGTATTCCCACCAAAGAAAAGACAGGAAACACGAATCGGACAAGCGAATAAATAAAACAACGACGTAAGCGTTTGCTGCCACCATCCCTACGGCATTAGTCAAAGTTGCGAAGTTTGATTGATGTAGGATGACATGTATGAAAACGCTTTCGTTATCAGTATGTTGCGGCCCTATAAACAGGGACCGGTACAAAAATAATAAAAAGTATCTCAGACTAGCAAAGAAACGGTAAAAACTTGCATTAAAAACAATAAGATTCATAAAAAGGGATGTAGTCCCAATGAAAGTATATAAAGAAGCATAAGGGAAAGCCGCTATCTGAAATAACTTTCTTTTATCTCATATAATATTTTAGAATATACACCCTATTAAAAGCTTTCGTACCTTTGCACCCGTAAAAAGGAACAATGTTCACATTGAAAGCGTTTATATTACACAACTTTAAATAAAAGAATTATGGAATTTGTAACAAACGAAAAACTGACAATCGTAGGTGCAGCCGGCATGATCGGCTCTAACATGGCTCAAACTGCTATTATGATGGGCCTTACCCCTAATATTTGTTTGTATGACCCTTACGCTCCGGGACTGGAAGGTGTGGCAGAAGAATTGTTCCACTGTGGTTTTGAAGGTATGAACATCACTTTCACTTCGGATATAAAAGAAGCGTTGACCGGTGCTAAATATATAGTAAACTCAGGTGGTGCTGCCCGTAAAGCAGGTATGACCCGTGAGGATTTGCTGAAAGGCAATGCTGCCATTGCAGAAGAATTCGGCAAGAACGTAAAGGCTTACTGCCCGGATGTAAAACATATCGTGGTTATCTTTAACCCGGCCGACATTACCGGTTTGATCACCTTATTATATGCAGGCCTGAAACCGTCACAGGTTACTACCCTGGCTGCTTTGGACTCTACCCGTCTGCGCAGCGAATTGTCAAAGCACTTCGGCATCTCTATGGATAAAGTAGAAAACTGCCGCACATATGGCGGTCACGGCGAACAAATGGCCGTATATGCTTCTACTGCAAAAGTAGACGGCAAAGCATTACTGGACATCATCGGTACCGATGCTCTGACCAAAGAACAATGGGCTGAAATCCAGACTAAAGTAACAAAGGGTGGTGCAAACATCATCAACCTGCGCGGACGTTCTTCTTTCCAAAGCCCGTCATACGTTTCTATCGAAATGATTGCTGCCGCTATGGGTGGAAAACCATTCCGTTGGCCTGCAGGAACTTACGTTTCAAACGGCAAGTTCGACCATATCATGATGGCTTGGGAAACTTCTATCACTAAAGACGGTTGCCACCTGAAAGATGTGAAGGGTACTCCCGAAGAAGAAGCTGCACTGGAAAATAGCTACGAACACCTGTGTGCTTTGCGCGACGAAGTAATCGCTATGGGCGTTCTTCCTCCGGTAGCCGAATGGAACAAATTGAATCCTAACATCAAGTAATTTCGATTACAATATTCCGTTAAAAACGTCGTCGGACTCATCTCCGGCGGCGTTTTTTTTGTATCTTCGCATCCGCAATGATAGATCAACCCACCATAGACCGAATACTGGATGCCGCACAGATTGTTGATGTAGTGTCCGAGTTTGTCACCCTGCGCAAGCGCGGCGTGAATTATGTGGGGCTTTGTCCGTTTCACGAAGACAAAACTCCCTCATTCTCCGTATCGCCCGCCAAGGGGTTATGTAAATGTTTTGCCTGTGGAAAAGGAGGAAATGCCGTCCATTTCATTATGGAGCACGAGCAAATGACCTATCCCGAGGCACTGCGCTGGCTGGCAAAGAAATATAATATTGAGATCAAGGAACGCGAACTGACCGATGAAGAAAAGCAAGTGCAGAATGTGCGCGAAAGTCTTTTTGTGGTCAATGAGTTTGCCCGCGATTATTTTCAGAACATCCTGTACAACCATGCGGATGGAAAAGCCATCGGCATGTCTTACTTCCGCCAACGCGGCATTCGCGACGACATTGTGAAGAAGTTCCAACTGGGATATAGCACAACAGCCAACAATGCCTTGGCACAAGAAGCCACACGAAAAGGATATAAAAAGGAATTCCTGATAAAGACCGGCCTCTGTTACGAAAAAGAGGACGGCAGCCTGCGCGACCGTTTCTGGGGGCGTGTGATTTTTCCGTGGTTTAACATCAGTGGGAAGGTACTTGGATTTGGCGGCCGTGTGCTGGATAGCCGCACCAAAGGGGTGAGCCAAAAGTATGTAAACTCTCCCGAGTCGGAGATTTTCAGCAAGCGTAAAGAGCTGTATGGCATCTTTCAAGCCAAAGCTGCCATTGTAAAAGCGGACTGTGTTTATATGGTAGAAGGCTATACCGACGTAATCGCCATGCACCAATGCGGCCTGGAAAACGTGGTGGCCAACTCGGGTACAGCGCTCAGTGAACAGCAAATACGGCTGCTTCACCGCTTTACCTCCAACATTACCTTATTATATGATGGCGACGAAGCGGGTATAAAAGCCAGCATCCGAGGAATCGATATGCTATTGGCAGAAGGCATGAACATCAAGGTATTGCTATTGCCGGACGGAGATGACCCGGATAGTTTTTCAAGAAAACACAATGCCACGGAGTTCAGGAAATACATTGATGACCACGAAGAAAACTTTATCCGCTTCAAGACGAACCTGCTGATGAAGGATGCACAAAGAGATCCCATCAAACGGGCGGGCCTGATTTCGGACATGGCAAGAAGCATCGGGCTGATTCCCGATGATGTAATCCGCTATGCTTGTCTGAGGGAGTGTGCCACGATCTTGAATGTAAACGAGCAAATTATCCAGAATGAGATAAAGAAATATCTGCTGCAACGGGATGATAACTATCTGGAACAAATAAAAAAAGAGAAGGATGCATCTGCTACTGCCACTGCCCTTCCCCCGGCAGGTATGCCGCCCGTCGGCATGCCACCCGCAGATATGCCTCCTATGGGAGTGGACGATGATGTTCCACCTCCCCCCTTCCCTCCCGAAGAAATGGAAGCGCAATTCCAGTCCTACATACCCGAAGAGGGACGGGAGCAGTATATTTTCTATGCAAAAGAGCAGTTGTTGATACAGACTTTAATCCGCTATGGGGAGAAAGTGATGTGCTATGTAGAGACAGAAGAAAATGCAGAAACTCCGCTGACAGTCATTGAGTATATCTCAATGGATTTGAAGCAGGATGAATTACAGTTCCACAATCCGCTGCACAGGAAGATATTGGCAGAGGCAGAAACGCATCTGCATGATCCTAATTTCACGGCGGAGCGTTATTTCCTGGCGCATCCCGATCCTACGATCAGCAAACTGGCGGCGGAGATGATAAGCGACCGTTATCAACTGAGTAAATATCACTCGAAGTCGCAAAAGATTGTAACGGATGAAGAACGCCTTCACGAACTGGTTCCGCATCAGATTGTAGACTTTAAACTGGCTATACTGGAAGAAGAAATGAAGCATACCTTGCAAGCGTTGAGTAATCCGGAAGTGGCTAATGATCCGAATCGGTGCGTAGAGATAATGGGGCATTATAAGGATCTTAGTGAGTTGCTGAAGGCGATGGCGAAACGGGCGGGTGACCGGGTGGTGCTGAAATCTTAATACATTTATTTGTTGCAATCGGGCAGCGTATCAAAACAAAAAACAGCTATCATTTTGCTGTAGGGGCAGATTGAATCTGCCCGATAATAATTTGCTTTGTGTATTACTCCCAAGGTCGTGACCGCTGGTTCGGGCGGATTCAATCCGCCCCTACGGTGAATAATTTGATAGTTACTTTAGGGTTTTGCCCCTACAAGTGGATATATCAGCGATTGTATCTGATAAGATTCATAAATTCTTCACGTGTCTTTGCCTGATTGAATGCGCCTGTAAAATCAGAAGTTGTGGTGATGGCATTTTGCTTTTCTACCCCACGCATCTGCATACACATATGTTTTGCTTCGACTACAACCATTACGCCTAACGGGTTCAAGGTTTCCTGAATGCATTCCTTTATTTGCAGAGTCATGCGTTCCTGCACCTGTAAACGGTGAGAGAAAACATCGACCACACGGGCAATCTTGCTCAATCCGGTGATATAACCGTTGGGGATGTATGCCACATGAGCTTTTCCATAGAATGGAAGCATATGGTGTTCACACAAAGAGAAGAAATCAATATCTTTCACTATAACCATCTGGCTATATTCTTCTTTAAACTTAGCTCCTAGCAGAATGGCGTGCGGGTCTTGTTCATAGCCACGTGTCAATGTCAGCATAGCCTTGGCTACACGCTCGGGGGTTTTCAGTAATCCTTCTCTTTCTACATCTTCGCCCAACAGCGATAAAATACTCTGATAATGGCCTTTCAACTGCTCAATCTTCTCTGCAGACCATTCGGGATGCAATAGTTCTTCCATGTTAGTCCAGGGGGATATTAATTTGTTCGCGAACAATAGATACTTCTTTAAAAACACCGGTAGCCTTCAAGCGACGCATGGCTGCATCGGCTTCCTCAATGCTACGAAAAGCGCCTACACGACACAACCAACGGGGCGGTTGGAAGTAAGCGTAAACGGGCATATCGGGAAATTCTCCTTTCACCTTGGTTGCCATGTTGTTGGCTTCGTTGCGGGCTACGCGCGAATTGTTTCCGGCGTACACCTGAACACGGTATCCTCTGGCTTTCAGGGTTTTCTGTTCACCTCCGGCGATACTCTTTGTATGGATAGTACCGATCAATCCTGTTATTTTAGGATCTTGATGGATGGTTACAGTACCTTCTCCGGCACGGCTGTGTTGCAGGCTTTCTACTATGTTTTGCTGCGCAAAAGCGGGAAGTCCGAGGGTTAGGAGGAAGAATATAATAATGTATCTCATGTCGTTTTATGAATTTAGAAAAAGCAATAAGAAACAGAAGTCAGAAGTATTCTCATCCCCTCTTGAGAGGGGTAAGGGGTGTGTGAAAAGCACAAAATAGATGTATTCCGTTTTTGTATTCTAACACACCCCTTAATCCCCTCTCAAGAGGGGAAATTAAATACTTTCGACTAAAGTTTTCCTTTATTATTTGAATGCATCAATAATGCCCTTGAAGTCAGCAACTTTCAAAGCAGCACCACCGATCAAACCACCGTCTACGTCAGGGTTAGCAAACAATTCTTTAGCGTTAGAAGGCTTGCAGCTACCACCGTAAAGGATAGAAGTGTTTTCTGCAACTTCCTTGCCATATTTTTCAGCAACCAATGAACGGATGAATGCATGGATTTCCTGAGCCTGTTCAGCAGTAGCAGTCTTACCTGTACCAATAGCCCAAACCGGTTCGTAAGCCAAGATGATCTTACCGAAATCTTCGGCAGACAAAGAGAATACAGATGCCAACTGAGCAGCAACTACTTCATTCTGTTTGTTAGCTTCACGTTCTTCCAAAACTTCACCGATACAGAAGATAGGCTTCAAGTTGTTAGCCAAAGCCAATTTCACCTTTTCTTCCAGGATTTCTACAGTTTCGCCATAGTATGCACGACGTTCCGAGTGACCCAGGATTACATATTCTGCACCTGTAGAAGCTACCATTTCAGCAGAAACTTCACCGGTATATGCACCTGATACTTTGTCTGCACAGTTTTCTGCACCTACACCGATCACAGCTTTGTCTACGATAGGAGTAACAGAAGCCAAGTGGATAAACGGAGTACAGATTACTACGTCACAATTAGGTTTGTCAGCAGCCAAAGCCTCGTTCAATTCTTTTGCAAGAGCAATACCTTCCTGAAGGTTCTTGTTCATTTTCCAGTTTCCTGCAACAATGTTTTTTCTCATTTTGTTTGTTTTGTTAAAGGGTTAATGAAATTATTTTGTTCGATTCTCTTTCAATTTAAGTTTTTTCTTTTGGTGGAAATGCTCCCAAATAACGTCCAGCATGCTGAAGAACAGCAAAGGGAAAACAAACCAGGCAAAGACCAAAACAACCTTATGGCTGAATGTCTTTTCATTGATCTGCGCCAATGGCAGTTTCTCCAAGCGGCCTGTCAACACATATTCATCGGGCAGGTTATTCACGCTCCACTTATTCATAACCACACCTTTCTTTAATAGCATCAATCCCGGATTAGAGCGTATCATGGTTTTCAGCGTAATGTTATCCATCAGGCAGAAAGGATACTCGGCTCCTGTGCGTTCCTGCCAGTCTTCTATATCACTATCGGGTGACGAAGTGAGGCAGTAAAACTTATATCCGTGCTCTACACTGTAATCGTAAAGCTCATTAATCAGGTCGATAGTGCTATCATCTGCCTGGCTCAGTTGGTGTGCTACCAGCAGGAAAGTATATCCGTCATCCTTCAATACCTCGTCCGTAATATCCTCTCCATCCTCTTGGCGGATGATTGAGAAATCATGAATGGGAGCTTCATATCCCTGCTCCTTCACTATCGTTTTAGAATCAACGAATGTCCACGTGCTATCAGGATAATTTTCTAATGAAAACTCTTTCTCCACTCCATCCTTTTGAAGAATAAAACGGGTTTCGTAAACAGTGGGCTTGGCTCCTTCCGGTATTTCCATTCCTTTGCGGATGTCCGCACCAATGTGGTAAGGACGGAAATCAAAGAACGGCAATTCACGGTAACAATACATAGTCATTCCCGATATATAAAGGAAAGTATAGAGAGCTACCAGCCAGTCAAAACGCTTGGTTATCAAAGGGGTAATACGATTGCCCCACTTAAAGATGGATACAGCAGCTATCAGCAGGAATATATTTTTCCAAAAGGTTTCCCAATTGGTCAGTGTTACTGCATCGCCAAAACATCCGCAATCTGATATGGGATTGGTCAACGCCAACCAGAAAGTAAGCGGCGTCATGATCCCCATGATAATCAGAAGCAACAGAGTAGTGACCCGCCTGCGAATACCAAATAAAAGATACACGCCCAGGCAGAACTCAACCATAGCCTGCAACACAGATGCCAAAAACGGAAGAAATGCAGGTACCAACGTAGCCCAACCAAAGGCTTCCAGGTAATCCTGAATCTTATATTGGGTACCCAACGGATCTACCGCTTTGACAAAACCGGAAAATATGAACACCACTGCCAGCAGAAACCGGCAGACATTTGTCCAAATTCCAATGATGCTATGTAATTGTTTACTCTCCAAATTCTAATTTTATCAATCCGAATACAGAATAATTAATCATATCCATATAATTGGCATCAATGCCTTCTGATACCAATGTGGCGCCGTCATGACCTTCAATCTGCTTGGTGCGATAGATCTTCATCAAAATAAGATCGGTGTACGAACTGACACGCATACTACGCCATGCTTCATCGTAATCATGGTTTTTGGCAAGCATCAACTCCAATGCCTGTTTGGCATACTGGTCATACAGTTCCAAGGCGCGTGCCTCGGTCATGTCATCCGTTTCAGCATGGCCCAAGTCCAACTGAATCAATCCGATGATTCCATAATTCACTATGGCTATAAACTCCGAGCGAATACCTTCATCCACCATCGTCACTCCTTTGGTTTCGATGCTGCGGATGCGGTTTGCCTTAATAAAGATCTGGTCGGTAACAGATGAGGGGCGCATGATGCGCCATGCCGCACCGTAATCGTGCAGTTTCTTTGCAAACAAATCACGGCAGACAGCTATTACATGTTCAAATTGTTGTTTCGTATCTT
>ERZ791659.1045-NODE-1045-length-16126-cov-2.26613_pt1 | contig 16126 bp, 9 predicted proteins | sample MGYA00510053_ERZ791659 | MGnify/ENA primary metagenome ERZ791659 (study PRJEB30046, sample SAMN00715192) | human gut metagenome | study: EMG produced TPA metagenomics assembly of the A metagenome-wide association study of gut microbiota in type 2... | reverse complement strand
CACGGCAAAATCCGTTGGAACCGTATCTTTAAATGGGTAAAATAGTAATTATTCAATCGATCAATGCGCCAATGTATGCATTGGCTGTACTATGAAGAGAAACCTGAAATGGATAATCGCCTTAACCGGAGCAATAATCATCGTACTATTGCTCCGTGGTTTTGCTTTTACCTCCTGTCTCATTCCTTCGGCAGGGATGGAAAATTCTCTTTTTCGCGGCGAACGCATATTGGTCAATAAGTGGAGCTACGGACTCCGCCTGCCTGTCATGTCCCTTCTCTCCTACCATCGATGGGGAGAACGGAAAATCCGGAAAGAAGATATTGTTGTTTTCAATAATCCCGCCGCCGTAACGGAACCGGTCATTGATAAACGGGAAGTGTTCATCAGCCGTTGTATAGGTGTGCCCGGCGATACTTTGCTGGTCGATTCTATTTTTTCCATCGTATCGTCCCGAAGTGCCTCCGCCCCCGACCGGAAAAGGCTGTATGTCTATCCACGAGAAAAAGAACAACTGCTGGATTCTCTCCTATCCATCTTATCCATCACTCCGAATGACCTGATGGGACAAGATTCCATCAACAACGTACGGAGTTTCAGCCGCTATGAATACTATTTACTGGAACAGGCCATGAACGGCAACAATTGGATACATCTGCTGGAACCCGGTCAAGAGAAACAGATAGCCAACCCGTTGATTATCCCGGGAAAAGGAAAGGCCATACGGGTATACCCGTGGAATAAAACCCTCCTTCGCAACACATTGGTACTGCATGAAGGGAAACAGGCCGAAATCAAGAACGATACATTATATGTGGAAGGACATGCCGTACAGCATTGTTATTTCACAAAAGATTACTATTGGATGGTCTCCGACAATTCCATCAACCTGTCCGATTCACGTCTCTTCGGTTTTGTCCCGCAGGACCATGTCATAGGAAAAGCCGCTTTCGTCTGGTTTTCTAAAGAAGACGGGAGCGGGCTATTCAACGGATACCGATGGAACCGTTTCTTCCAGCCGGTAAGATGAATGAGGGATTTATGATTTTTGAATTATGAATTATGATTTATGAATATAGAAAGATGAAAACTGCATACTTATCTTCCGCCTATCTGGCTCCTGTAGAATACTACACTAAGTTAGTAACTTATGATAAAATCTACATCGAGCAACATGACCATTACATGAAGCAGACCTATCGCAACCGTTGCACCATTGCCGGCCCGGACGGGGAAATAGCGCTTTCTATTCCTATCATAAAGCCGGAAAACCTGAAATGCCCGATGAAGGACATTCGTATCTCCGATCACGGTAATTGGCGGCATATGCATTGGAATGCCATAGAATCAGCTTACAACAGCACACCGTTTTTTGAATATTACAGGGACGACTTTTATCCTTTCTACGAGAAGAAATATGTATTTTTAGCCGATTTCAACGAGGAGCTATGTCACCTTATCTGCCAACTGGCAGACATTCAACCGGACATCACACGAACGACAGAATACAAAACGGACTTTACTCCGGATGAATACGATTTCCGGGAAGCCATTCATCCCAAGAGAGATTTCCGGCAGACAGATCCGGAATTCATCCCCCGCGCCTATTATCAGGTATTCGAGCATCGAAATGGTTTCCGCCCAAATTTAAGTATCATAGACTTGCTGTTCAACATGGGCCCTGAAAGCCTGTTGATACTACAACCGGAAGCAAAAAGCAAATAAGAAATAACTTCCAACAAAAAAGAGGTCAGAAACAAATATTTCACCTCAAAATAAAGGCAGGAAAGAAACCGGAGTTTCCTTTCCTGCTTCCATGTCCTAAAGTAAATTGTGAAAAAACTCTTTCCTCCTGCCTTAAAACCGTCTATCACTTCTTTTAGAAGGATTCTGACCAGCGGACAGGGAAAAGAAGAACATGAAGCCTCCAATAACCACAGTGTAGCCTATGATGCACAAGTCATTGCTTTCGCCATGTATGCCGGAGACAAGGCTACAGCCAGCCGGTTCATCAAGGAGTTTCCGGAATTCTCTTGAACAACCCATATCCTCAAAGCCCGTCCGGTCCCAATCGATTAGTCCGACGGGCTTTTCTTATGTCCCGCAAAACAGATGTAACACATCTTCCACCTTTCAAAAAGAAAAAAATCATTTCGTCCACATCACTCCAAGAAAATCCCAATTTTTCCACTTTATAAAAAAGTATATCCCCCTCCGTTTCATCGATATCAAATATTTTTGCAATGATTAAAACATGTGAAACTTTATAAATCAATCGATTATGAGAAACTATTGGAGGATTATCCTTTCCTTATTTTTAATCGGCAACGCTTTATCCGTCCAAGCTGCCGTCAAATCCTTTACCGAAACATTTGTTCTTTATACCGACTCGGAAGGATTAACCACTGCATACAATGAAGGTTGGTGTCTGGACGGAAAAGGTTCGGGCACATTCGGATATTATTCATCACGTTCCGGCACATTTCCCGACCCGTTAGACGATGGTACCATTACAATGGAATCGGACTGGCTGGACGTCAAAGGAGCCGGCAACAATAAAGGAGCGGTCTTCACTGTCACAGGAATTTCCGGATTGAAGCTCGCATTTCAAAGCGGCAGTTCGGTAACCCGTTACGTCCGTGCCGATATATCCGGTACTTCCGGCGCGAACATTACTTTAAAAGGAGGTAATGACGGTACAGAGGGCAGCATGCTGGAAACTTCCGAACTGATTCCCGCCGAGCAATACACGATTACCATCACATCCTGGGCAGACGAAGAATGTACCAGTGGCGCTGACAGCCGTTTGTATTATGTGGCTTTCATGGTAAATTCTGCCGATCTGCCTGCAGCAGCCTATGTTTACGATTCCCAGTATGCCAATTATTCAATATCCAAAGATCCGGTCTATCTGACACTGACAAAATCCTATAAGGTAACAGCCGTCGATGCAAACAATTACAATTCTGTTCCGGGTACTTATTACACAGAGACTTTAAAGGATTATGACCTGGTAGTTGCTTCCGAGTCCGTTGCCAGTACGAATAAATTCGGTATTGCCTTGGCCGGCCTTGCAGGCAAAGTACCGATGCTAAACCTGAAGGCATTCTACTACGGAAGCAGTTCATGGAACTGGGCGACGGCCGCCAATCCGACGGCAGGAGCTACCGGATGGAATCAGATTATTGTAGCCGATGCATTTAAAACCCATCCTCTCTTTGCAGATATCGACTTCACAAACGCCATCACCCTCTTTGACGGTACCGCAAAGACAAGCAACAATGTACAGAGCTACCATTCCCCCAAAGAAATCATCTCCGCAGACGATGTGCTGGCAACCAATGGTGCAAACGGGTACAATGCCATTCACGAACATAAGCAAAGTAATGGTAAAAACACCTATATACTGATTCCCCTTTCGTATTCTGCCATCGAGACATTGACTCCGGATGCGAAAACACTGATTGCCAATGCGGCATCCTATGTAGCGGCTACTAAAAGCGAATACACCGCACCGGACCAAGTAGAAGCTCCCGTCATCAGTTATGACAGTGACAATAAGGTGACTATCAGTTGTCCTACCAAAGGAGCTACCATCTATTACGGCAAAGATGTTTCCGCCCTGTCTGCATCTGCATCCGTTTATACGGAAAGCTTCTCTTTGGGCATCACGACAACAGTCAGAGCCATCGCCGTAAAAGAAGGCATGCTTCCATCCGAAGAGGTTTCCGAATACATTGAAATCATCAGAGAATGCGGCCCGCAAGTACTCGACCCGGAGCGTCTGAACCGAGGTACCATTGCCACGTACACCAATGACGGTATGTTAGTCAGTTGGCGTTGGCTCGCTACCGATCCGGACGACATCGTTTTCAATGTATACCGCGACGGAACGAAGCTGAACTCGCAACTCCTGTCCTCACGCACCAATTATCTGGATGCCGAAGGTTCGGTTAACTCTAATTACACGGTTGAAGCAGTGAGTGGCGGTAAGATCATTGAGACTTCTACGGCATTGGTTCTGGAGAAAGGGTATCTGAATATTCCTCTCGACCGCCCGGCAGGAGGTACAGTTCAAGGCAGCAGCTATACTTACACCCCCGGTGACGCCAGCGTAGGCGATGTGGACGGAGACGGCGAATATGAGATCATCCTGAAATGGGATCCTACCAATCAATGCGACAACGGGCAGAACGGTAGCCAAAACTATACCGGAAACGTTTATCTGGACTGTTATAAACTGAACGGGACAAAATTATGGCGTATCGACTTAGGCGTCAACATACGTGCGGGCGCCCACTATACCCAATTCATGGTTTATGACCTGGACGGCGACGGAAAAGCCGAAGTAGCCTGCAAGACCGCTCCGGGTACCATTGACGGGAAAGGAAACAATGTAATCATGGGTAGTGATGACCCTAAGGCCGATTATCGCGGAACGCACGGCGGCAAACAAGGAGTTATCAAAACCGGACCGGAATATCTGACGGTTTTTGAAGGCGCTACCGGTAAAGAACTGTCTACAGTAGCCTATGAGCCGAGCCGTAACATCCTTTCAGATTCGGCATGGGGAGACAGCTTTGGCAACCGCTGTGAACGCTATCTGGCCTGCGTTGCCTATCTGGATGGGAAAAAGCCGAGCCTTGTGATGTGCAGAGGCTATTATACAGCCGCTTACCTGTGCGCTTGGGACTTTGACGGAAAAGAACTGAAAAAAAGATGGCTGCACGCATCTACTACGAAAGGGAAAGGAGCTTATGGCGAAGGTGCCCATAGCCTTACAGTAGGTGACGTAGACGGTGACGGATGCGATGAAATTGTTTATGGAGCCTGTTGCATCGACCATGACGGAAGCGTACTCTACCGCACCGGATTGGGCCATGGCGATGCCCTTCATTTAGGTGATTTCATTCCCGACCGTGAGGGTTTGGAAGTGTTCATGGTACACGAAGAAAAATCTGCTGCCTACGGTTTCGAGATGCGTGATGCCCAAACCGGTGAAATCCTTTCCGGGAGAAAGATGGGCTCAGATATTGGCCGTGGTCTTTGTGCAGATATCGATTCCCTCTCCCGTGGAGCCGAATATTGGTCATTGGCAAAGTTTAATATGACCAGTGACGGCAAGTATAACAGCATCACTTTCGACTGCAACGGCGACTCCATCTCCACCAAACGCCCGTCTGTCAATTTCCGCACTTACTGGACAGGCAATCTATCCGAAGAATTGCAGGAAAAAGGAGTCATCTCGCAATGGGTAAACAAAACATCCAGTTGTACTACCGTTACCGACTTTGTTTCCACTTACGGCTGTGGAGTGAATCTGATAAAAGATACCCCCTCTCTGCAAGCCGATATTTTGGGAGACTGGCGCGAAGAGTGTATCTATTATGACGAAAAGACCAAAAGCAATCTGATGATTTTCTCAACTCCGTTTACGTCTCCTTACCGTGTTCCCTGCCTGATGCACGACCATATTTACAGAATGTCTATCTGCTGGCAGAACGTGGCTTATAACCAACCGCCTCATTTAGGATACTATCTGCGCGACTACGTCAAATACCAGCAATCCAACCCTACGGGTATATCACGGCCAGTCCTGACGGATGAACAAAGTAATGTTGAGATTCCTTTCACTCTGATTTCCGATGGCATTGTTATCCGGTATACGGATATGGACAATGCCTCCTCCAGCATCCGCGTCTACTCTTTAGACGGATTGTGCGTATATCATGTCACGAACCAACTTCAAGGAAGCGGAGAAATCAAACTGGAAGGTCTGGAAGGACTTAAAAAAGGCGTTTACCTGCTTTCTGTAGTTGTTGATGGAGCAAAGACTGTCAGAAAGATCATACAGTAAAAGACGATTAATTGAAGGATAAGCCCATCATTGGCAAATTGATTGCCGATGATGGGCTTATCTGCTATTCCACCTGGGAATCCCCCTCCTCACCTTTTTTGCTATATCGGTTTGTTAATCATGAAAGCGCTCTCCCACCTTACTATATACACCATGCTTACGGTCGGTCTAAAGCGTGCTTACGATTCACAAGGACCGTATTCATGACACATAAGGAGTGTGCAGGTTAGGGATTCACTTTGTATCTACAATGGATAAAGGCTTTGATTAAGAAAGATGCTAAGTTCTTTTCCGAAAAACTTATATATTGATGTGTACTGGATTTAGTCGTTGACAACTTCGATTGTTATTACTGTATTAGTACACTTAATGTTTTCTTTAAAATTGTTAAGTCCCCTGATATTTCAAAAACACAGATTGTTAAATCCAGTAATCCCAATTGTACCAAGTTATTTTTTATCATTACCAAATGCAGATTTATCTTACTTAAAGCCAAGCAAGATTCTAAATATTTCCATACAAACCAGCAATTAGTTATTCAAAAACATTAACAAAGACAAATATTATAACTAATCAACCAAATATTACAACTAATCCTAATAAAACCGACGTAATATTGCAGTGAAATATTTAATCTTAATTCATCTAATACGACATGAAAAACATTATGTTATTTATTTGGATATTATGTGGTTTCATATCATGTAAAAATCATCCTTCAAAAGTAGAAGAAGCACTAATTTTATCAGGTGAAAACCGCGTAGAACTGGAAAAAGTACTTGAATATTCTAAAAAGAAAGGCAAAATAGCCTACGAATCCGCTTGTTTTTTAATTGAAAACATGAGATACCATAGGAGTGAAAATAAATTAGAACTGGATAGTTCATACATTCATTTTTTTAATCAAACAGATTCCATGTACAACTCTCTTTTTAAAGGAATGAATTTAGACGAGATTAAGTCTTTTAAAGGTAAAAAGTATGATTCAATACGTATTGCTTTAGCAGAAACGTTTAACAACATTAAAGCTACCAACAAAAATTACAAGAAAAATAAAAGCACAACTGACCTGCAAACAATTCATGCAGATTTTTTAATTGATAATATAGAATCTGCACTTCACATATGGGAAGCTAACGAATATACATATAAAAAAGATTTTGCTTTCTTCAAAGAGTTCATATTACCTTATAGAACCACTGACGAATACCCCGCTTACAATCGCAGTACCATCCACTCACTTTACAATAAAATAATATCAGATTCTGCAGATATAAACGCTTCAATCTACTCAAAACTCGAAAGATATAAAACATATGTCAATAAATGCAGATGGATAAACAAGTACGTCGAAGCCAAAGAACATTTGGGTATTTATGATCTATTCATCCCTAAATTCAAAATGGATTGTCACAACATGACAACCTGGAGTAGCGATATACTCAGAGCCTGCGGAGTAGCTACAGTATATGAATACACTCCACAATGGACAGACAGAGACAGAAAACACTTTTGGTGTGTATCACCTGATTCCACCGGGATTTTCCAACCTTACACAGCACCCGACAATAATATAAGAGAGGATTGGGAGAGCGACATAAAATACGCAGGAAAAGTATATAGAAAAACATTTGAAGCTCAAAGAAACACCCCTTATTTTTTAGCGGGAGAAGATGAGTATATTCCAGAATCACTACGTTCCCCATTATTATCAGATCAAACCTTTCGCTATCACCAAACAATAACACTAAGGATACCACTTTCCCCAAAAATAAGAACACACCTCGTTTACCTATGTATGTTTACAAGAGAAAAATTAAACCCTGTCGGCTGGGGAAAGGTAGACACCAATAACGGAGAAATCATTTTCAACCAAATACCTTTAAACATTCTTTTTTTTCCAATATATTTTGATGAGGAAGAAATGAAACCCGCCGCCCAACCATTTATGATTTGCTCTAATGGTATTCATCACGAAATACCTCAGCCTCTAACCATCAATGACATGAAACATGAGATGGATGTGACACTCCGCAACAACAGTCTTTATATATCCAATAGTATCAACAAAAAAACATCAGGGCTTAAATACATAAGTATAGATTGTGATACCACAAAAAAAAATGAATTGGTATTATTACGTAAATATCCGGAAAAAAGAAAATTGAAAGCATCATATAACAGAATGAAAGGAAATATATGGCTGGCCGGTAATAGAGAGAGAGGACAATATGACACGTTACACACCCTTGACTATGTGCCTTCTCCATATATTCAAGAAGTTTCGCTGAACAATAATAAGGAGTATAGATATTATCGTTATGTGAGTCCTAACAAATTTCCCATCGACATTTCACACATGGAATTTTTAAGTACAGACTCTAAACTTGAATCTCATTCTCTCCCGACTGCGCTTCCTATATTCCCCAATCAAAAAAATGAAAACAGTCAAGAAAAGAAATATCGTATATCCGGCAAACCAATCCACACAGGAAAAAAACCAGAACTCGCATTTGACGGTAACTTTGAAACTTATGTCGGTTCGTCCGGCATAGGCATGGATTTTGGAAAACCTGTTAAAATAACACATGTACGTTTCGTCCCCCGTAACGCCAACAATATGATAGTCATCGGTGACTGTTACGCTTTAATGTATTACAACAATGGATGGAAAAGATCAAAAGTTCAGAAAGCTGATAAAAATTATCTCAAATTCAATAATGTCCCGAAGGCTACATTATATTTATTAAAAAATCTAACCAATGGGACAGAGGAATTACCCTTCTTCTATATCAAAGGCAAACAGTACTTTTTACATGTAGACACATTGGATTACAACTCCTTATGAATAACACAACACTTTTATGAAAATAAATAATGAAAACGGGGTTAAAGGAATCTTTTTGGTGATTTTTTGTATCTCTATATTTCTTTTTACCCGTTCAAACGGATATAATATTTTGCCATTCAGCAACAATATCATGCTATATTTATATAGCGTTATTGGTAGTATTGTTATTTTATATCTATCAACATCACGTATCAAACTAAAAGCAATTGACATTTTATGCCTTGTATACTTCATATATAACCTTCTTTGGCTACTTGTGACATCTAAAACCAAAAATATAGAAACAATATACCTATTTTTTTTCCTTGCCATGTTATATATAAACATTCGTAATATATCATCCATATACTATAAATACATTCTTTACTCATTCCCATTCATAGTCATCAGCCATTTTATATACTACATATGCTGGGAAAACCCATATTATTTCTTATATGAGCACAAAGGCGTTTTCACCGGTTTCCTACACAATTCAGGTCTGTGGGGAGAATTCGTCGCCATGACACTTATTTGCAATATAGGATTAATTCATCTTAATAAAAAGAGCAAAAAAACATCCACATTATTGATATTTGTGTCCTTCATTGTTTCCTTTATGCTTTACGAATCCGACTCAAGAGCATCTTGGCTTTCTTTCGCCATAGGGATACTGACTTTCTTTTCACCTCTCATCATCAAGCATTTGCCAAAATCAATTATTATCCGAACCGGAAGCTTATTAATATTAATTTGTCTTTGCACTTATCTTATATCAGGGTTGTATTCATACAAAAAAGATTCTGCAGATGGAAGAATTCTAATCTGGAAAATTTCATTAGAAATGGTGAAAGATAAGCCAATATTGGGTTATGGATTTGATGGATTTAGAAAAAATTACATGAACTATCAAGCTGCATATCTTCAAGAAAAGCAACTTCCGGAAACAATCAATAATCTTGCAGATGACAATCACCATGCATTTAATGAGTTTTTAAGGATAATCATAGAGCAAGGCATTATAGGGGTAATCATACTATTTATCTTTTTAACAACCATAGGTTACACTATATATAAATACAAATTATATATAGATACCGTATCAAGAACGATAATCTCCTGTTTGACCGCATTGCTGTTTTTTTCTTTTTTTTCTTATCCGCTTTCGACATTTCATATAAATGCCTTAATAGTGATATTACTGGCAGGATTAGCTTGTTCTTCTCAAGATACTCCAATATGGAAGTTACAAATAAGATCTATTAGTCTTATAATACCATATAGCATAATATTCTTCATAAGTTCGGTTTATTTATTCTCCTATTCCAAGGCAAATTCAGATTGGCTAAATACTCTGAAAGGGGTGTACACAAATGACAACATTCTTGAAGAAGCGAGAAAAAAACTATCAGGAAACCCATACTTCTTATCTACATATGGCAAATATTTAAACAAGAAAAAACGTTACTCAAAAGCCGCTTCAATACTTTCTCAATCCATAAAAGAATACCCATCATACTATACAGTGATGGAACTGGGAATAAGCTATAAAGCACAAAAAAAATATACAGAAGCAATGCATTGCTTTTACAAAGCAATGCATATGATTCCACACAAAATCAAGCCACTCTACTTTATGATGGAGCTATATTATGACCAAAAGGATTACAAATCAGCAATCCAACTATCAAATAGAATACTATGTAAACAACCCAAAATCCGATCATCCGAATTAAATATAATATTAAAAAGAACAATTTTATTGCAAGAAAAAATGAACGCGCGTTACACTAATATAAACTAAAATTATTAACAAAAAAAGACAAGTAATGAGAAAACGACTAATTAAATGGGTTGCTCTTATCAGTATTCCATTTGGCATACTTTTTGCGTGCAAAGAGTATGATGAGCAAGGGTATCCGCAAAAAGAGCCCAAATTAGACAGAGCAACTGAAATTGCCAATGCCAGAACATGGTATGAGTCACAAGCCGCTGTCAGAAGCCGTACAAGAGCATCATCAAAAGAAGACAGTCCTCAAGGTACGCTTTTAAACATGGAGCCTAATTGGAAATTAACTTACCGAAGAAAGAATGATAGGTATAGAACTGTAGAATCAGTTATGACAAGTAATGAACGAGTTACATTTTTGAGTCCCGAACTTATCAACAAGTTGGAGCAAGATCGTGATTATAGATTCAAGAAATCCATAACCAGGCTCATTGTCAGAACCGATAGGGAAACACAAGAGGTTGTTGGTTTTACTATGACTATAATTCCTTCTATAGAATATTTAGAACTTACAGCATTTAATCCTTTTCATAACACATATGTTAATCGTGACGAACATTTTGGTGGTTACATTATATATCACAATTTGGATGGAACTTTTGCCAATGGGTGGAAATATGTTGACGGAAAAATCACACACACAGTATCAGAATCTATTGTTCCAGTTGACTCTATCAAAAATAGCCCATCAGTTCAAACAAGAATGCATGAAGAATGTGAAGAATTCGTATACGAAGTATTAGTGGAGGAATGCTTTGAATGGTGCACTGAAACAGAATGGGGTACCACATGCGAAATTGACCATTGTGATTACTATACGGAAATCCGCGACTCATGGGAAGAATGCGATTGGGTAGAAGATGAGGACGATTATGGTGGCGGTGGTTATATCCCCAAACCAAAGCCAGATCCGGACCCAAAACCCGAGAAAACTAAGGACCCCTGTGAAACTGCAAAGGAGACATCCTCCAATCAAGGATTGAAAGATAGAGTTAATGCAATATTCGACCAGACATTCCCTTACAGAGTTGGTGCAACAGAACATGGTTATATCAGGACAACCTCCGGAGAAATGATTTACCCTACTACTCTTACAGCAACAAGCTTGCAGTATTCCACTAAGGATGTAGCGAACAAATCATACTCAGAATGGTATCATTCTCACCCAACAGGTGTACCGATAACATCATTAAGTGATTTAAAAGCATTAAGCGAAGCCTATTTAAAAGGGAGAATTAAATCTGATAATTTCACCTATGGTGTTATGGCATCAAATGGATGCACAATAATTTCAATAAAATCAGAAACCAACTTTAAAACCTTTGCAACTAACATGCAGAATGGGGCATACGACGTTTTATTCGACAGATTAGTTCAACATGGGAAAAAAGGAGATTTCGATCAAAGCCTGGAAAATCTACTACTCTTCTTCGATAGAATCAGTGCCGGACTTTCCATGTTATTCCGCCCCATGAATGATTGGGAAACAGGAAAGCACCAAGGAAACTGGACTCCCAAAGAGTTAGATGAGAATAATAAAATGACAAATTCAAATTGCAATTAAGATTATGAAAACAATTAAGATTATTTTACTACTACTTTTAATAAGTAATTCCCTTATCGCACAAAAGATTAATATTGATATTACTTTCTACACTAAAAATTTAGGAGCGTATGAAGGTACATGGGTATATCAGTCAAATGACACCATATTTAAAATAGTTCTACAAAAAGGCCCCATAGTTTATCCAGATGGCGTTGCTATTGATGGACTTTTAGGAGGATATTTCCTTTCTGTAAAAGGAGATATCCTTGAAAACTATTTATCTCCTCTACCTGCTTGCTGGAAAACTTTTACTACGACAAACAACTTATACATATGGGCGACAAACTATTCACCCAATGAACAAGACGTTGATCCCAACAGCCTAAGATTCACATTTTGGGATCAGAAGAAGAGACATTACGATGGCAACGGAATTATGGCAGGAACTATAAATTTGCTATCACCGAATAAAATCCGGTGGATTCTTGATGAAATAGAAGGAATTAGGGCGACAATAGACCAAACAGCAGACCCGATAGGCTTTTCTGTGCCAACAGATGTTATTATGATAAAAGAGGAATAACTTATTATACAAATTGAGAGGATGTATAAAAAAATAATACATCCTCTCCTTATGCTTTTATAGTAGTTCTACGTAAACTCAACACCAATTATAATATTGCTGCAATTTTACGCACCTTATTAATTTTTTCCATCAAGCTGCTATCCTTCTTTGCCATCTGCAAATTGTAGGATGTTTGCATCCGGAGCAAAGGTTCAGCATCTAAAACTAACGCGGCTTCTATAAGCATAGCATACTCTGTATTTAGTAAACGCTTTGCATTCAGAATTTCATTTAATACAGTATAAGACACTCCCATTTCTTTAGCAAGTTTCTTTTGAGAAATACCCCTAAATTCAATTTCATCCTTTAACACCTCTCCCGGGTGCGTCGATTCAAAAGGTATTAAATTATTAGCTATCATTTTAGGGTCTATGCCATCTATTTTAATCATAACTTTTTATAATAGTTAAGCAATTCAATTATATTACATATTTTGCCTTGCACCTCCGTGGTTGTAGCACCAAATAAAGCAACTCATCGTTTCAACCTATTGAAACAATGAGTTGCATACTGAAGAAACGGACAGTGCCAACATATTGAAACGAATGGTTGCATACCGAAGAAACAAACAGTTTCAAACCGGTTGAAACTACCCCGCTATTCTTATCTCAATTCGAAAGGAACCACTCCTCTGATATCGGCAGCAGAAGCGGCAATCACAGCTTCGAACTTACCCGGTTCCGCTATCCACTCATGCTTAGCGTCATCAAAAAAGCTCAGAGCATCTTTGGCAACAGTGAAAGAGACCTTTTGCTCCTCGCCCGGTGCGAGCTTCACTTTCCGGAAACCTTTCAACTCTTTTACCGGTCGCGGCAAAGAAGATTTCTTGTCACTAATATAAAGCTGCACGACCTCTTGCCCTTCACGGTCGCCGGTGTTCTTTACAGTAACCGTAAAAGTAATCGTATCGTCGGCCGTCATCGTCTTTTTATCGGCAACAGGCTTACCATATTCAAAAGTAGTATAACTTAGTCCGTGACCAAACGGGAAAAGCGGCTTCGCTTTCTTCTGTTTGTCGGCCCAGCGATAGCCTACAAAGATGCTCTCATTGTATTTCTCATTCACAATGTCACCCACCTTTTCACTACCGGGATACTCACCCAACTGATGGGCAGGTACATCCTCCAAACGGGCAGGAAAAGTGAAAGGCAATTTCCCGGAGGGGTTTACATCACCCATCAATACGGCAGCGATGGCATTTCCGGCCTCCGACCCCAAGAACCAAGCCTGCAAAACTGCCGGAACTTCCTTGATCCAAGGCATCGCTACAGCATTGCCGGAAACATTGACCAGGACTAAATTCTGATTTACCTTGACCAATTCCGTGATAACCCTGTCCTGACCGTACGGCAAACCAAGACCGGTACGGTCAGAGTCTTCGCAATCCTGATGCGCACTCTTATTCAATCCGCCAATGAAAATAACATAATCGGCTTCACCGGCCACCCGGACAGCTTCGGCAATCAATTCTTCCGGGCTACGGCCATCTTTCAGATTCTGCCCGGAAACAACGCCGTTGTATTCGCCACTGACATCCCCCACATATCCACGGGCATAAACCACTTCCGCACGATTACCGACACGATTGCGGATACCATCCAACGGAGAAATTTCCCGTTGTACCTTCAAAGAAGAGGAACCACCTCCCACAGTCATCATCTTCACGGCATTCTCGCCTATCACGGCAATCTTCTTTGTTTTAGCTAAATCGATGGGCAACAGGTTACCATTGTTTTGCAGCAATACGATACCCGCTTCCCCTATCTTACGGGCGGCATCATAATGCTCCGGAGAACGCATGGCACCATAAGGCCGGTTACGGTCCATCGTTGTACGGAAAGCCAGACGAAGAATGCGGCGCACTTTATCATCCAGTTCTTTTGTGCCTGCCTTACCCGATTGGATACGTTCAAGGTAAGGATCCGCTAAATAATAATTATCATAAGCATTGCTTGCCCCGTTGGAAAGACCATCTGTCCAGCTACCGAATTCCATATCGAGTCCGTTGGTTATCGCCTGGTCTGTATCATGCACACCGCCCCAGTCGGATACCACCACTCCATCAAATCCCCATTCACCTTTCAGGATGTCATTCAGCAGATATTGATTGTGACAGGCATGCTGGCCTTTGTATAAGTTGTACGCCCCCATGATACTCCACGCTTTGCCCTCCTGCACAGCTGCTTTGAAAGCCGGGAGATAGATTTCATAAAGGGCGCGGTCGTCTACGATGACATTTGTGGTATGGCGGTTCACCTCCTGATTATTCAATGCATAATGTTTCACACAAGCGGCTACTCCGTTCTGCTGTACTCCCTGCACATAAGGGACGACCATACGTCCGGCCAGATAAGGATCTTCGCCCATATATTCAAAATTGCGCCCGTTCAACGGGGTACGATAGATGTTCACTCCCGGCCCCAGCAGCACGGTTTTATTGCGATAACGCGCTTCCTCACCGATGCTTTTGCCATAGAGCATAGACATATCGGTATCCCAGGTAGCGGCCAGACAGGTCAATGCCGGAAAAGCCACACAAGAGTCATTGGTCCATCCTGCCTGGTCCCATTCATCCCATAACACTTCGGGACGTATGCCGTGAGGGCCGTCTGTCATCCAAAACTCAGGAATTCCCAAACGAGCCACGCCCGGAGAACAGAATTTAGACTGTGCATGCGTGACCGCAATCTTTTCCTCCAGTGTCATTCGAGACAAGGCATCCTCTACTCTCTCTTCAACAGGTTTGCTATCGTCCAGATAGACGGGTGTCTGTGCCAATACCGGCAGAGCAACCAGGGATAAACCCAATAAGACTGATTTTGCTTTCATGATATGATCTATTGTATATAGTTAATCAAAGGAAATTTATCATTCATACATACTTCCCGAATATGGCCGCATATTCTCGCTTTCCGGTATTCAACCGTATTTCATTTTCCTACTGTCTCCTATCTATAAATCAACGTCGACAGATATTCTTCCGCAAACATCTCATTCGCCACTTCCAACAGATCGTCCGCCGTCAGTGCTTCGATCCGCTTACAGACCACTGCCAGATTCTCAAACTTATTATAATGCAGGAAGGTTTTAGCCATACTCAGTGCATTGTTCTCAAAATTATCCGAAGCAACACAAATCTGGCCGATCAACTGCTTCTTGGCTGCCGCCAATTGCGAAGAAGTCATTTTCATGTCACGCATCCGCTTCAATTCCTTATAGGTCAGTTTCAGGCAGGTATCCACGTCTTCCGGATCTGTCCCGAAGTAGATGCAGAAAGCACCCGTATCCGTATAAGAGGTAAGATTAGACTCTACATTATACACCAATCCGCGACGCTCGCGCAAAGCAACATTCAAGCGGCTATTCATACCCGGACCTCCCAAAATATTATTCAGCAGATAAAGGGCTGTACGTTTGTCGTCATAAGCATTGTAAGCACGGGCCCCCAGCATCACATGTGCCTGATGGGTGTCTTTGGG
>ERZ791659.1036-NODE-1036-length-16226-cov-3.05887_pt1 | contig 16226 bp, 8 predicted proteins | sample MGYA00510053_ERZ791659 | MGnify/ENA primary metagenome ERZ791659 (study PRJEB30046, sample SAMN00715192) | human gut metagenome | study: EMG produced TPA metagenomics assembly of the A metagenome-wide association study of gut microbiota in type 2... | reverse complement strand
CTTTCAGCGTTTTTACCAGTCCCCCCGTTCGGGACATAAGGCGGGTACGGGTATCGGACTTTATCTGGTGAAAACGTATACGGAACTGCATGGCGGACATATCAACGGAGTCACTTCCGAAGAGAATCAAGGGACAAGTGTAGGATTGAGCATTCCTGTCACTGCCATCGAAGAGGAAGAAATGCCGGCTAGCCAGACGAAGAAATCACTGGAAACATTGCCTGTGCTCAAACCTATCGAGGCAGAATCACAGGATGAGAAATTCCTGTCGAATATTATCCGTCTGATTGAAGACCATCTCTCCGATGCAGACCTGAACGTTAATGCCTTGTGCGAACTGTCCGGCTTCAGCAACAAACAGATTTACCGGAAGATTAAACAACTGACAGGAATGTCTCCGGTGGAATATATCAAATCCATCCGGATGAAAAAGGCGGCGATGTTGCTGCAACAAAAAAAATTCACCATTGCTGAAGTGATGTATATGGTAGGTTTTTCCAATCACTCTTATTTCTCCAAATGTTTTCAGTCAGAGTTCGGAAAAACACCCCGCCAATATCTAAATGAGGAGTCGTAGGGGCATTCTGACGCGTTTCGTCCTATTTTTATCCTTATATGTCCAATCTGTGCTTTCAGTGGATTTGCCAATAATTTACCTTTGTCGCTATCAATAAACCGATAAATTTGATAGCATGAAAAGACTGTTAATCCTTACCTTCATTAGTTTGTTATTTTCCTTTGGCAGTACGCAGGCGAAATCAACTTCCACACCTATTATATATATAGACGGAAGCGGAGTGATGCGTTGGAGCGATACCCGCGAGGAAGCTTCTTTCTTCGGAGTAAACTATACCCTGCCTTTTGCCCATGCCTACCGCGCACTCGGTTATTTGGGACTTGACCGCAAAGCTGCCATAGATAATGATGTATATCATATCGCCCGTCTGGGCCTGAACGCTTACCGTATTCATTTATGGGACGTGGAACTGACAGACGGACAAGGAAATCTCCTTGAAAACGAGCATCTTGACTTGATGGACTACCTGATTGCCAAACTCAAAGAGCGCAATATACATATCGTCGTCACTGCACAGACTAATTTCGGAAACGGATACCCCGAACGGAATATACCCACCGGTGGCTTCTCTTACAAATATGATAAATGTGATATACACTCCAACCCGGAAGCTATCGCCGCACAGGAAACGTATCTCCGTGACCTGGTGAAACATACCAATCCTTATACGGGACTGGCTTATAAGGACGACCCTTCTATCGTAGGTTTTGAGATTAACAACGAACCTTGCCATTCAGGCACGAAAGAGGATGTAAAGGCATACATCAACCGGATGCTGAAAGCAATTGATAAGACAGGAAACCGCAAGCCTGTGTTCTATAATGTAAGTCACAACGGATATGTGGTGGATGCTTACTATGAGACTGCCATTCAGGGAACTACCTATCAGTGGTATCCCATCGGACTGGTATCCGGACAGACGCAACAAGGGAATTTTCTCCCTTACGTAGACCGTTATGACATTCCTTTCGCTGATAAGGTGAAAGGATTCAATAAGAAAGCACGGATGATTTATGAATTTGACCCGGCGGATATTATGTATTCCTATATGTATCCGGCTATGGTACGCACTTTCCGCACAGCCGGTTTCCAATGGATCACGCAGTTTGCCTATGATCCGATGGATATTGCCTATGCCAATACGGAATATCAGACTCACTTTCTGAATCTTGCCTATACCCCCAACAAAGCTATCAGCATGAAGATTGCTGCCGAAGCGGCACGAAGTTTGAAAAGAGGAGAATCTTATGGCAGTTATCCGCAGGATACTTTGTTTGGTGACGGCTTTCGCGTCAGTTATACGGAAGATCTGAGTGAGTTGGACAATGGGAAGAAATTTTATTACTCCAATCAGACAAATACACAGCCCAGGGATGCATCAAAGTTGGTTTCAATCGCCGGATGCGGCAGTTCGCCGGTAGTGGGCTATGAGGGCACGGGAGCTTATTTCATTGATTGTCTCGAGACAGGAGTATGGCGACTCGAAGTAATGCCGGACGCGATAGTGGTCAATGACCCTTTTGCCAAACCGTCACTCGAAAAAGAAGTAGTCAGCATCATCTACGGTGCGTGGGATATGGCTTTGCAAATTCCGGATTTGGGCAGGACGTTTACTCTTATTGCTCTCAATAAAGAGAATGACCGAGAAGAAGAAAAGATAACGGATGGGGTGATTCGCAGCCTTCGTCCGGGTGTTTATCTGTTGAAACGTAATGGTTGCACCCCGAAGCAGAGTTGGAAAGCTGATTCCCAATGGAATTCGATTCGTATCGGAGAGTTTGTTGCTCCCGTTCCCCGCACGATGGATTATAAAGTAACTCATACTCCGGCAACAACTGTTGAAGCAGGCAAAGCGTTGACTATTAATGCACAAGTAGCAGGAAACGTTCTTCCGGATTCCGTCATTATCTACACGGACAAAGTTTCTTTCTGGAACGAGCATAATCCGTACATAAAGATGAAACGTACAAATGGCTATACATATCAGGCTATCCTGCCTGCCGCAGAAATAAAGGAAGGTTGTTTCAGGTATAACATCATCGTCTGCCGGGGCGACAGCACCCGTACTTATCCCGCAGGAAACTCCGTCACCGGAAATCCTTCGGGAATCAAAGGAACTCCATTGGACTGGAACTACACTTCCGATTCATTCTGGACTACTTGTGTTGTCGCTTCCGGTAGTGCGATACAACTGCTGAAAGTAACAGATACGGATAGCCGGATAGAAGCATATACACTTCCCGAATGGAATGACCTGCAACGTACTTTACTTGATTCTTCTCCAGTTGAGAAGCCGCTGCTCCGATTCCGGTTCACACCGGAAGGGGAGAATCCGCAACACTTTCTCCGCGCATTCGTGAAAGATGAAATCGAAGGAAGAAAAGATAAGGTGAAAAGCTGCACTACGCTCTGCATCCGCGTAAATCACGACAAACCCCTTCCACAAGGATTCAGCGCAGGTTTCGTCACTTCGAACGGATATACTTACAAAAGCTTATGCCCTGTTCCGGCTGTAGATGGTATTATACGGATAGCTCTGAAAGAGTTGCGTCAAACGGACACAGCGTTATTGCCCATAGCTTATCCGACATTCCTGAAACAATATTTCCATCCGGAAACAGAAATTCCCTTCCGACCGGAAAAGATAGAGAAACTGGAACTGTCGATGCCGGGAGCCGGCAAACCAACCATAGAGGTTGAACTCGGCGACGTATGGCTGGAATAAACGTATCCAAGAGTTTTTTATTTAATACAGAGAACAAGAGTTTTCAGTGCAGAGAATAAGGATGTTGAGTGCAGTAAACTATAATCTTTTATGCACTCGGGTAGTCATCCCGTTGCAAGGTGACAATAGTCACCTTATAAAGAGACAAATGTCACTCTATAACATGACATTTATCACTATGCAATGTGACTACCTGTTTCCAAAAGGCGGAAAATTCTTAAAGATACGAAATATATTAGTGAAAAGCAAGAGGAGAGATAAATAAGAATTAATATAATAAATCTATTATCAATAACACAGTAATTATGAACAGGAACATCTTAAATCTACGCCATCTGACTGTACTACTAATGTTGTGTACAGCCTTTCTAGGGGGCACGATTCCTGCCTTTGCCCAACAGGCAGGCAAGAAAATCACCGGACAAGTGATTGATGAAAATAAAGAGCCGATGATCGGAGTAAGTATCCTCATCGTGGGCACTTCTACCGGTACGGTTACCGATTTTGACGGTAATTACACATTGAACGTACCACAAGGCAACAAAGAGTTGCAATTCTCTTATGTAGGATACGAAACAAAAATTGTTCCCCTCCCTGCAAGCGGCTCCGTACTGAACGTACAGATGAAAAGCGATTCTCAGGTATTAAGTGACGTAGTCGTTATCGGATATGGTACGCAACGCAAGAGTGACCTGACCGGTTCGGTAACAAATGTCAGCAGCAAAGACTTCAATATGGGACTGGTCAGTTCTCCCGAGCAACTGATTAACGGTAAAATCTCCGGTGTACAGATTATGTCCAACAGTGGTTCGCCTACGGCGGGAAGCACGATTCGTGTGCGTGGCGGTGCGTCACTGAATGCCAGCAACGACCCGTTGATTGTATTGGACGGCGTTCCTTTGGAACAGGGCGGTATCAGTGGCAACGACGGAAATTTCCTGAGCCTCATCAACCCGAACGACATTGAGAGCATGACTATCCTGAAAGATGCTTCTTCCACCGCCATCTACGGTTCGCGTGCATCCAACGGTGTAATCCTTATCACTACCAAGAAAGGGACTTCGGACAAACTGCAAATCACGTTCAGCACTACCAACTCCATTCAGACACGTACCAAACTGGCGGATATGTTGAGCTACAATCAGTTTGTCAACACTATCCAATCACAGGGAAGTGCAGCACAACAGGCTTTGTTAGGAAATGTCCGCACAGACTGGAATGATGAAATTTATCAGAATGCTTTCGGTACGGACAATAACCTGAGTGTTTCCGGAAAGATTGCCAAAAACTGGCCGTTCCGTGTGTCAGTGGGTTATTATAACCAAAGCGGTCTGTCAAACCGACAATGCGGAGCGCTATACGGGAAGCATCATGCTGACCCCTTCTTTCTTCAAAGACCACCTGAAGTTGAACATCAATGCCAAAGGTTCTATCAACAACAATACATTCGGCAATACAGACGCTATTTGGGCTGCGGCTACCATGAATCCGACCATTCCCGTTTATTCAGGACTGGATACCTTCGGCGGATATACGGAAGCGACGGACAACACGGGCACTCCTGTCAACGGAGCCGTGATGAACCCCGTAGGACTTATCAAGATGAATGATTCTCAAAGTAACGTAAGGCGTTTTATAGGAAATGTCGATGCGGATTACCGTGTTCATTTCTTCCCCGACCTGAAACTGCACGCTACGCTGGGTTATGATTACGCGCAAGGTAAAGGCAGCGTATATGTTCCGGCAGAAGCGGCACAGAACTATAATACTTCCGGCCTGGATTACAGCTACGGCCCCGAAAAGAAAGAGAACCGCCTGCTCACCTTATACGCCAATTACAACAAGCTCGTCGAATCTATCAAGAGTAGCTTTGACGTGACAGCCGGTTACGATTATCAGTACTGGAAATCGACCACTCCGCTTTATAGCGAAATGAACACGCTGGGAGAAATACAGAAGACATCCAAAGCGAAGGATGAACGCCATGTGCTGCTCTCCTACTACGGTCGTCTGAATTATTCGCTCGATTCACGTTATATGCTGACAACGACTGTCCGCCGGGATGCTACTTCACGTTTCGCAAAAAATGTACGTTGGGGTACTTTCCCTTCGGTAGCTTTGGGTTGGAGAGTAACGGAAGAATCTTTCCTGAAAGAAAATAAAGTATTGAGCAATTTGAAAATCCGTGCAAGTTATGGTGTGACCGGACAGCAGGATGGTATCGGAAACTATAATTACCTGCCTATCTATACCGGCAGCCAGAATGGGGCGGAAGCCAGTATGGGCAACGGATACATTCATACCTATCGTCCGAGTTCTTACGTGCCCGACTTGAAATGGGAAACGACTACTTCCTGGAACGTCGGATTTGATTTCGGGTTCCTGAAAGACCGGATTACAGGTAGCTTCGACTATTACACCCGCCAGACAAAGGACTTGATTGCCACGGTTCCCGCCGCTGCCGGAACGACTTTCGACCGTAATATCACTACGAACGTGGGAAATGTGGACAGTCAGGGAATTGAATTCAGCATAAACGCCACGCCCGTTCAGACAAAAGACTGGAACTGCGATGTCAGTTTCAATATAACATGGCAGAAGATGAAAGTAAAGAACCTGTCGCTCGTTGCCGGGGCTGCCGCAACCAATACTTCGGTCGGCCCATACATCGACAGCTATCAAGTGCAGACGTTGACCGAAGGATACGCTCCTTATATGTTCTATGTGTATCACCAACTCTATGACGAGAAAACCGGAAAGCCCGTAGAAGGCGCTTACGTAGACCTTAATGGAGACGGGGAAATCAATACGGAAGATTTATACCGTTACCACTCTCCCGCCCCCGATTATATCCTCGGTTTCAGCACTTCCCTACGTTGGAAGAAATGGACGTTGAGCACCAGCCTGCGTGCCAATATCGGTAACTACGTCTACAATGCCATGGCTATGAATGCCGGAGCTTGGGAAACAGTGAGCTACAACTCTTATCAGTTGAACAACCTGTCGACCAGTTATCTGGAAACCGGATTCAAGTCCCGCCAATACTTGTCCGATTATTATGTAGAGAATGCTTCTTTCCTGAAAATGGATAACTTGTCACTGAACTACAACTTCGGACAGATTTGCAAGGGATGCAGCCTGAATGTCAGCGCAATGGTTCAGAATGTATTCTGCATCACGAAGTACAGCGGCGTAGACCCGGAAGTGCCCGACGGAGTGGATAATTCCTTCTACCCCCGTCCGCGTACATTCTCACTTAACGTAGGTTTCAACTTCTAATTACTTTTAAAAACAAGCGAATCATGAAAAAGATATTATATACAGCCTTCTATTTTTGCAGCGCATTGCTGTTGGGTTCCTGTATAGGCGACTTGGATCAATATCCGCATGAAGACGAAACATCTTCTACGATTTATACAAGCGCCGATAATTATAAAGCCGTTTTAGGGAAAATATACGCTGCCATGGTGACCACAGGTCAGGAAAAAAGCGGTGACCCGGATTTGAACAGTAACAGTGGTCAGGATTATATGCGTTGCTTCTTCAATCTACAGGAATGTGGGACGGACGAAGTGGCTTCTACCTGGCTGTCGGGTGATAACGTTACCGGTCTGACTTACTTGAGTTGGGACGCCAACGACCCTTGGGTGTCGGATATGTACTATCGTATTTATTACAACATTGCATTGTGCAACGAATTTCTCCGCAATGCTACGGATGAGAGAATTGCCCGATTCACGGAACAGGAACAGGCTGAAATTCATCACTACCGTGCCGAAGCCCGTTTTATGCGCGCCTTGTTCTACTATCATGCAATGGATTTGTTCCGCAATATCCCGTTCGTAACGGAGAACGACCCGACCGTCGGCTATCTGCCACCGCGATATACGGCTGCACAAGTTTTCAGCTATATTGAATCGGAACTGACCAGTATCACGGGCGATATGCTCGATAAAGCTAATTGTCCTTACGGACGGGCTTCCCAAGGAGCTGCTTACACCTTATTGGCTAAACTGTATCTGAATGCGGAAGTTTACATCAACACACCGAAATATACCGAATGTATCAGCGCTTGCAAAGAAGTCATCAAACAGGGATATTCATTGGAAGGTGATTACAACAAGCTATTCAACGCTGATAATGACAAACGTACTGCTAACGAAATTATCTTTACCTTGCCGGTAGACGCTACGCATACCGTGTCATGGGGCTCTTCCACGTATATTATCTGTGGTGCGGTAAGTAATACTTCGGACTTGCAGAAACCGGAAGATTACGGAGTGAAAAGCGGTTGGGGCATGTTCCGTGTACGTGGAGAAATCCCTTCCCTGTTCACGGGAGAAGAAGATAAACGGGCAATGTTCTTCACCGACGGACAAACGCTGAATCTAGATAAGATAGATGACCAGAGCAACGGTTATTTTGTAGAGAAATGGACGAACCTGACTGACGCGGGAGAAACGGCTTCGAACACGGCGGACGGTGGTGTCAATACGGATTACCCTCTTTTCCGCCTGGCAGATGTGTATCTGATGATGGCAGAAGCCGTAGTACGGGGTGGAAGCGGAAGCGATAGAGGTACGGTTTTGGGATATATCAACGAACTGCAAGAAAGGGCATACGGCTATCTCGATGATAATAATAAAAAAGCTGATTCCGACCTGAAAGAAGAATTTATTCTGAACGAACGTGCCCGCGAACTTTATTGGGAAGGACACCGCCGTACAGACTTGATTCGTTTCGGATTATTCACCACATCTACATATAAGTGGCAATGGAAAGGCGGCGTAAAAGAGGGAACAGCAGTAAACAGCCGGTACAACATTTACCCGATACCGACTACCGAGTTGACCGCCAACCCGAATCTATACAATGAAAACTATTAATCATGCTTATTCGATACAACAATATGAAAAAAATAAATATCCTGTCGGCTTTACTTTCCGCACTCCTTCTATTAGGAGCGTGTGAGAAAGACGGAGACAAATTCTATCTCTCCAGTCCGGTGGAAAGTGACTTGATTGCTTCTACCAATGCCGTTGTACTGACGGAAGCTACCGCCAAACTCTATGCATTGTCCCTTGCCTGGAGCGACCAGACACTGCAAATCAGCGACCCGAGGTATCAAGTGACCGGCGGTATTCAAACTACCGTACAAGTATCCCGGTCTGAAGATTTTTCAGGCAGCATTATCGAATCTACGGAAAATGGAGTTTCCAAAAGCTATACAGTCGCCGCCTTGAATATCATTGCCTACAAGCTGGATGCACCGGCTGAAGAAGCCGCTCCTCTCTATTTCCGACTGGCAGGAAGCAATGGTAGCAACATCGCTCCTGTGTATAGCAATACGGTGGCAGTCACTGTGACTCCTTATCATATTGACATGCATTACGCCAGCATTATCAACAAGAGCAGCGGTCAGGATTCCGGTCAGGATTTCTATTCTGCAAATGCCGACGGACAGTACAGCGGATTCTTCGGAGCGGCAGCCTGGGAAGGTATTTACGTGCAGGAAGCTGACGGAACAACCTGGCATACAGCCCAATCCGGCGGAGTAGGAACTCCATTCTTGCTGACAACAGACGCAGCGGAAGGGACATGGGATATGTGGTTCCCCGGTCAGTCGGGATGTTATTTCGTGAATGTGAATACGGCTCAGAAACAATGGAACGCCTTGTTGATGCCCGAACTGAATGTAAGCGGCATAGAAGGTATCAGTATGCAATACAGTCGTACGGACAATCAATGGAAAGGTGTATTTACGGGAACAGAAGGTACGAATATCAACATTCAGCTTCAAGGAACAGGCAAGTTTTACAACAATACCAGTGTCAGTGGTTCCGATAATGCGATTGACGATACGAAAGCCAAAGACACTCCATTTGCTTTCGGTGGAACTGCCGGACAACTGACATTCAGCAGCGGAGAAGCTGCAACAGCAGGAAATATAACGGTAAGCGTTCCGGCTACAGGAGAATGTACGTTAGTTATCGACCTTAATAATCCGGAGCAATGGACGGTCAGCGTGGAAGCCGGAGCAGCAGAGCCGGAACCGGAAGCGGCACCATACATCTACTTCCCCGGCATCGGGCCTGCCGTCAACGGCGCTTGGGCTTATGACCACAAAATTGTAATCTATAACGAAGACGAACTCAAGTATGCAGGGGTTGTTAATGTAGACTCTGAATGGGGAGATTATGCAATAAGTACTACAGACTACTGGGATGAGAGTCAACTGTACACCTTGGTCAGTGACGATGCGACAAGTACAGCCGAGAACGGAGTCCTTTTCCAAGGAAACGGAAAAAATATCCCAGCTCCGGCGGACGGATTATATCTATTTGAAGTGTCATTAAAAGAACCTATGAGTTACAAGAGTTATGCAGTCAACAATGTATATTGTTATCTTGGCATAGACGGTGAAGGTTTGGTCGCTCTACAAGCCGGCGAAACAGCAGGAACATATACCGGAAGCATTACATTGGGACAGAACAGCCAATGGGGACTCAAATTTGTGATAAATGATTGGACAGGCTCTTACGGTGGCTATGACGGAACGCTGTACTATGATGCCAATGACGGAATCAAACCGGTAGAGGCAGGCACATACAATGTTACAGTCGACCTGATAAACGGAACTTACACCATTAGCAATCAATAATAAAAATGACAATGAAACGATTCAAACAGATTCTATTTATAGCTTCCGCCTTGCTTGGCGGAAGCCTCTTCACCGCTTGCAGCGATGATAACGACACACCGACTTTCCCCGAAAAGGAAGAAGTAACTTATGACATGTCAGGTTTCGCCAGAGGAGCCGACGTCAGTTGGTTGACGGAAATGGAAAGCTCCGGATACAAATTCTATACTGCCGGAGAAAAAGAACAGGAATGCATGTCCCTGTTGCGTGATTTGGGGATGAATGCCGTCCGCCTTAATCCGGAGAATGACACGGATGATGTAAGAGGGTGGTGCAACAAAGGGGACGTATTACTCAAAGCATGGAGAGCGCATAACCTGGGCTACCGCATCATGATTGATTTCCATTACAGCGACCGTTGGGCTGACCCCGGACAGCAGGCCAAGCCCAAGGCATGGGCAGATTACTCCGTAGAGCAATTGGAACAGGCTATCGCCGACCACACGAAAGATGTGCTCAGCGCATTGAAAGAGAAAGGCATTGACGTAGAATGGGTACAGGTAGGCAATGAAACTCATCAAGGGATGCTATTCCCTACCGGGCAAACCACAAGTGAAGCGGGAAGAGTGAATTTCGCAGCCTTTGTCACAGCAGGTTACGATGCTGTAAAAGAGGTCTACCCGGAAGCCAAAGTTATCGTTCATCTCGACCAGGGAAATGATGCCGGCCTGTACAATAGAATCTTCGGCTACCTGCACGAGAACAATGCCAAATGGGACATTATCGGTATGTCACTTTATCCGGACATATCGACCGAAGACGGACATACGCCGGATGACTGGGAAGCGATGAACGATGCTTGCATTGCCAATATGAAAGCGTTAATAGCCAAATACAATACTCCGGTAATGATGTGCGAAATCGGTATCAGTTGGGATTACGAAGAAGCGGAAGCCTTCTATACAGATTTTGTTACCAAAGCGAAACAAGTAGACCAATGCCTGGGAGTATTTACCTGGGAACCTCAATGTTACGGAAATTGGAAAGGTTATAGTAAAGGGATGTTCGACGACAGCGGTAAGCCCACCAATTCATTTAATGCCTTTAAAAGATAATATTATTGGATCATTTTTTATATCTTTACCCCGAATCCAAAATTATTTATACCTGAAAAGTAAAAATGAACATGAAACACCAAAAACAGTTGATAACTGTACTTTTGATGGGAGCCGCTTGCAGCCTGCAAGCGCAGCGCAGCGAGACGCTGCTCGAGAAGAACTGGAAGTTCAGTAAAGGAGATTTTAAAGAGGCCAGCCAGCCAGAGTTCAATGACACAAAATGGGAATCGGTCGTTATTCCGCACGATTGGGCTATTTTCGGCCCTTTCGACATGAACAACGATCTCCAGAATGTTGCTGTTACGCAGAACTTCGAGAAAAAGGCATCTTTAAAGACAGGACGAACCGGGGGACTGCCTTATGTAGGTTCCGGTTGGTATCGCACCAGTTTTGACACTCCCGCAGACAAAGAAGTGACATTACTCTTTGATGGCGCTATGAGTGAAGCGCGTGTCTATGTGAATGGGAAAGAAGCTTGTTTCTGGCCTTTCGGCTACAATTCTTTCCATTGCAATGTAACCCCTTTCCTTAATAAAGACGGTAAGAGCAATACATTAGCCGTTCGTTTGGAAAACCGTCCGCAGTCTTCGCGCTGGTATCCGGGAGCGGGCTTATACCGCAATGTACACTTGATTGTGACGGAGAAAGTACATGTGCCTGTATGGGGAACACAGATTACAACTCCTCACGTGAGCAAGGAATTTGCAGCCGTGCGCCTGCAGACGAAAATTGAGAATGCCGGTGAGAAAACGCAAATCCGTGTAGAGACAGATATTCTTTCTCCGGAAGGAAAGGTCGTTACCCGTAAAGAGAATACAAGCCGAATCAATCACGGACAACCGTTTGAACAGAATTTCATCATAGACGCACCCGAACTTTGGTCACCGGAAAGTCCGTCGCTCTACAAAGCTGTTTCAAAGATTTATGCGGATGATAAGTTGGTAGATACATATACTACCCGTTTCGGTATCCGTAGTATTGAATACATCGCCGATAAAGGATTCTACCTGAACGGTGAACACCGCAAATTCCAGGGAGTATGTAATCATCACGATTTAGGCCCATTGGGCGCTGCTATCAACGTAGCTGCTCTTCGCCACCAACTTACTCTTTTGAAAGACATGGGGTGTGACGCTATCCGTACATCGCATAATATGCCGACTCCGGAACTCGTTGAACTATGTGACGAAATGGGATTTATGATGATGATTGAACCGTTTGATGAATGGGATATTGCCAAATGCACAAATGGTTATCACCGTTATTTCGATGAATGGGCGGAACGCGATATGGTGAATATGCTTCACAATTATCGCAATAATCCTTGTGTAGTAATGTGGAGCATCGGTAATGAGGTACCTACCCAATGTAGTCCTGTCGGCTATAAGGTAGCTAAATTCCTGCAGGATATTTGCCACCGTGAAGATCCTACCCGTCCCGTAACTTGCGGAATGGATCAGGTGACTTGTGTACTTGCCAATGGCTTTGCGGCTATGATTGACATACCGGGGCTTAACTATCGCACCCAGCGTTATAAAGAGTCTTACGACCAACTTCCGCAGAACCTGATTCTGGGTAGCGAAACAGCTTCTACCGTCAGCTCGCGCGGAGTCTATAAATTCCCGGTTGAGGACAAGAAAGGCGCCAAATATGAAGACCACCAATGTTCTTCGTACGACGTGGAAGTCTGCCCGTGGTCGAATATTCCCGATGAAGATTTTGCTTTGGCGGATGATAATCACTGGACTATGGGACAATTCGTATGGACAGGATTCGATTATCTGGGCGAACCCTCACCTTATGATGTCGATTCATGGCCGAATCATAGTTCCATGTTTGGTATTATAGACCTTGCCAGCCTGCCCAAAGACCGTTATTATCTCTATCGTAGCGTATGGAACAAAAATGCAGAGACGCTGCATATTCTTCCTCATTGGACTTGGCCGGGACGTGAAGGTGAAGTAACTCCGGTATTCGTATATACAAACTACCCGACAGCCGAACTGTTTATCAACGGAAAAAGCTACGGCAAACAAAGCAAAAACAACAGTTCCTTGAAGAGCCGTTACCGCTTGATGTGGATGGATGCCGTATATGAACCGGGCGAAGTTAAAGTAGTAGCTTATAACAAAGACGGAAAAGCAGTAGCGGAAAAAGTGGTTCGCGCTGCCGGAAAGCCTCATCACATCGAACTGGTAAGTAACCGGAACGAGCTGACAGCAGACGGAAAAGATCTGGCTTATATCACTGTAAAAGTAGTAGATAAAGACGGAAACCTCTGCCCTGCCGACAATCGCCAGATTAACTTCTCCGTCAAAGGAGCCGGTAAATATCGTGCTGCCGCCAACGGTGACCCTACCAACCTTGAACAGTTCCATCTTCCGAAAATGCATGCTTTCAACGGAATGTTGACAGCCATTGTACAATCGGGTGAAACAACAGGTGAAATTGTGCTTACTGCAAAGGCAAGCGGTGTAAAAGCAGGAAATATTCGTATCCAAACGAAATAATCAACGCTGCTTCTTAAACGTCATAAGAAAACCGGATAATCATCGGAAGTCTTTCCAGAGTCCGATTGATTATCCGGCTTTTTCATTTATCGTTTGGAGTCTAAGAATATATGACTTTGATGTTTATTTAATATGAATAAGTATCAAATAGCTTTCCAGAAGGACTGGAAGTCACGATACTTACCATAGCAAACCAACTCATCCCCCTCTTCTACTTTCTCGTTCTCCGACAGTTCGTTTTTCACATGTAGTTCCGTCAGAGAGATACCCAGACTATTGGTTATCTTATCCGCCCGTTTCAGTCCTATGAGCTTCAAGTGAAATTCTTCATCCAAATTCAGTTCATTGACGAAGTATCCCACAAATTTCTTCGGCACAGTAAACTTCACGACATAATATTCCGAATCAATGCGGAAGGCTTCCATATTCGTTCCAAAATCAAGTAGTTGTACCAAACTACGGGCTGCATCTTCTTCCGGTGTCAATATCCTCTCCAGGCTGAACGCTTCGAGCACGGATTTGTGCACTCCATCAATGGCACGGGCATAGATATGAGTCACCTTCTTCTGCTTTAGCAGAGCCACCACTCTCACGGACGCACCGAAATTCTCACCAATCGCGACAATGACCACGTCCACACTATTCAACGGAAGTACCGATAAAGATTGTTCGTCCGTTGCGTCAATCACAAATGCAGTGGCAATCTTATCTTTGATACTGTCCACACGGCTTTCACTTATATCCGCGCCAATAATCTCGTGTCCCAGTGCTGATAATTCTTCGGCCAACACATGACCGTAATTTCCTAAACCGATAATAATATACTTCATATCTTTAGTTTATGATTATGTTATCACTCGGATAACGGTATTTTGTATTCTTTTTCTGCTTCACAATCCCAAGCATCAACGTAATCAAGCCCACACGCCCGATAAACATTAGTAATGCTACCAATAACTTACTTGCGTCACATAACACGGGAGTCAGATTCAGACTGGAACCTACCGTACTCAGCGCCGAAACGCATTCGAATGTCAATGCCATCAACGAAGCCTGAGGTTCAAGGATGCTCAATATAAAGATAAAGAGGAATAGTACTCCCAATGACATGACTACCGTCGCATTGGAGCGTCGGATAGAATCGTGAGAGAGTTCTCTGCCGAATACTTCCACCCGTTCTGTTCCACGCAGTACGGCCACAAGATTCAAGACGACTACCGCAAAAGCATTTACCTTGACACCACCGGCAGTAGACTGTGCCCCGCCACCAATCCACATCAACAACAGATAAACCAATAAAGTCTGTACACTCAAAGAAGCCAGGTCGACACTGCTGAAACCGGCTGTTCTGGGACAAGTAGCATTAAAGAAAGCCTGCGTCCATTTATCCGCGACGGGCATTCCGGCAAAAGAAGCGTTCCATTCAAAAGCAGCAATCGCCAATGTTCCGATAACCAGCAACAGGAAAGTCATTATCAGTACAATCTTCGTATTCAGATTATAAAGATGGAGCATTCTGTGCTTTTCCAGTTTGCGGGTGCGTACAAATTTCCAAAAATGACGCAAATGATACAATACTATATCCTTGAAATTAACAAGGATAGGAAAGCCGATACCGCCCAGAATAATCAGCAAGGAAACGGAGATAAACAGCCCGTTATGATTAGTCATCACCATTGAGTTTCCTAAATTTCCGGAAAGTGTGGAGAATCCTGCATTGCAAAAAGCGGAAATAGAATGGAAAGCAGAAAAAGCCAATTCATCTTCAAAGTTCATTCCAAGCGTACCGTGAATACTGAACCAGATAGAAATCATGCCGATACCTTCAATCACCAAAGTAAATCCCAGTATATATAATAAAGTGGACAACAACGAGCCTAATGAATTGGAACTGACCATGTCACGGACAACCAACTGATTGTAAAGGGAAGTATTTCCCATAAAGAACATGGCAAAGAAACTGGTTAACGTCATTACTCCCAAACCACCAATCTGAATCAATAAGATGATGACAACAAGACCACCGGTAGTAACTGTAGTCGAGACGTCCACCGGAACCAATCCCGTGACACATACCGCACTCGTAGCCGTAAATAAGGAATCCACCCAAGTGATGCCGTTCACCGTACATCGCGGCAGCATCAACAACCCTGTACCAATCAGGATAATAGCGAGAAAACTGACCGCCAGTATCAAAGACGGATTGGTGCGGCGCCCCAACAGCCGTACCAGTCCGTTGGACAGGTTCAACAAAGAGAAAATCAGCAGTAATACCAAATGATAAAACTTGCCATGCAGAAATTCCCAGAGTTGTAAAATTGCCCCTTCTTCTTCAGGCCGATGGAAAATGACCGGTATCAAAGTGAGATATAGCAAGACACTCAAGATCCATGCCAGTCGCCGGTATTGCTTTTTCGTACTTCTATATTCCAATAAAATATGTAAGGTGACATCAATCAGGAAAATAATCCATACCGCTTTATACAACGTCTGTATTTTTGCCACTTCATCTACCGATAAGGGGAAGCCATGTTCATAAATCACTCCGATAATAAGTGTAAGAGACGCTAAATAAGTTAGTGCTTCCAACAATCCCAATACAATGCGTATATAGGGTTTTAGTAGTTTATTCTGATACAATAAAAACTTATGATAA